>Ga0209977_10001576_pt1 | contig 10078 bp, 12 predicted proteins | sample SumtaG_2_FD_183113 | JGI IMG/M metagenome (GOLD analysis project Ga0209977, IMG submission 183113) | Deep subsurface microbial communities from Indian Ocean to uncover new lineages of life (NeLLi) - Sumatra_00607 metaG (SPAdes) (version 2) | ecosystem: Environmental > Aquatic > Marine > Oceanic... | reverse complement strand
CGACGGCGGCCGCGGCGAGATTTGCGGCGACGGCGGCGCGTCTTCTTCCGGGTTTTGCGCTTCCTCTTCCCCCCGCGCCTCCGGCGCGTGCGCTTCCGCGACCTCCTCGCCTTCCTCTTCCTCTTCGGCGTGGGCGGCGTTCCGGCCGCGGGAGCGGCGGCGGCGACTGGGGTGGCCGCAGCGGCCGGCGCGGCGGAGCGAACGTAGGTCTTCTTGGCGGCTATCAGTATCTCCTTGAGACTCTTGCCCTTGTTTCCAGGGAGTGCTCTTGTAGCCTTCACATGCTCCATCCAGCGACTAGGGGGCCTTCTTTTTCCTCCGACTGCCATTTATGAAGTACTTGAAGAAAAAAATTGAATAACCGCGGCAAGCCCATCCATATTCCTCCAAGAGTGCCGATGAAACGGCTTGCCCTTACGCGCCTACTATACTTCTCAGATGAGGTCCTCTATAGCCTCCTTCATGCGCTAGTGTCCAAGACATCATTGGAGGAAGCATTCTTCTGGCTCGCCGAGGCCTACTACTCCGGGTTCCACGACGAACTGGTAAGACATCTGTGGCGCATCTACTACGACTTTTACGCAGTAACTTACCCTAAATATGAGAAAAAGATAACAGACTTAACATACAAATGGCGCCAGGGGGAAGACAAGGATGACCTGACACCTCTGGCCTATGTCGTGAACATGCTGTTCTTCAGCAAGGCGACACCCACTGTCTTCCTCCTACGTATCACAGCCGGGAAGTCGCCGCGCTCAATATATACAGGCAAAACACCTACTTGGCTTGCAGAACTCGGCCTGCCACGGCGCGAGCGGCAGCTCATCAGATCAATCGACGAGGCAAATGATGAGAATCTGGCCTTCTACCTCACATGCCCCGCCGATCGCGCTCGGCAGTATGAGGCCATCAAGGCCTACTTCCGCGAACGGCACGGGCTGGCATTCCGAGAAGGAAAGGGGCTCGGCGGCATCCCCTACGGTGACAAGGGCCACATAGCACTTGCTTTGGTGTGCCACCTCCGAGAGGATATTGCCGCGATCAGGCGGAACCGGATATTCCGAAAACTGGGCGACAGCGCCGTCGCCGGATTGAAAGAGTTCAACGATCACTCGGTTGCGCCACCGCGCAAGACACTGCCGACCAAGAGGCTTTATCCCATATCGCCCATGGTGAGGTGCTTCGAACTCTTACAGGACACCGAATGCAGCGCGCGGTCCATAACCCCTCAAGAACTAGTGTGGTACCACTGGGAATTCTTCGCCAGCCGTTCCCCTCTATGGGCGAGCCGCTTCGAAGAGTACAGGGCCAGCTTTGACGAGGACAGCATGGAAATCAGATTTCCCGACGATGACAGCCTAGAGGCCTTCTACGCACGATACAACTATGAACCTGACGAGCAGTCGAAGGAGGTGCAAGGATTGGGGCTCACACTTCACACAGCTGGCCCAGCCCTCCTCGAGGGATGGCTTATCTCGCGCTTCAACTGCTACACGCACATCGGTCGCTGTCCTGCATACTAGGAAATTGACGAGGATCCGAGGGACTCATTAGACAGAAAGAGAGATGCCCAGAAATAAGAGAGGAGGGAATCGCCACAAGAAACAGGCGCGCAAAGGGGCAGGAGATGCAGCCCGCCGGCAAAAAGTGAGGTTTGCATCGGTGGAGGGGGAAACTTATGCCAAGATTACGCGGGTCTTCGGGAACGGCATGGCTGACGTCCTTTGCAACGACGGGGTCACGCGTCTGCTCATCATCAGGAAGAAGTTTAAGGGGAGAAATAAGCGTGACAATCAAATAGTGCTCGGCGGCCTCGTGCTCGTCGGGATTAGGCAGTGGGAAGTCGTCAGCGACGATAAGAAGCAGAAAGTGGACCTCCTCTATGTATACAAGCAAAGCCAGATAGGGGAGCTAATCAGTAGCGGCTGCCTAGAGACGTGGCTCCTACCGGAAGATCACCAGGAAGATCTTGCGTGCGGTTTCGAGATCACACCCCAGCCGCAGGTCGCCGCACTAGAGGACTCTGCGGTGTGCAAGGATGAGGTCGTTGAGGATATCGACGACGACTTCTGCTTCGACGATATCTAACGCGTGCGTAGGCTGGCTAAGATGGCTTCTTGCAGTTCTTTCTCTTCGTGAACGCCCTCCTGACGCTCGAGTAACTGACGAATCCCCGACCAGGGCAGCTCTCCCGTGGTCCTGGCAGGTTGGTTCAGGAAACTTATATTCCGAAGCATCCGCGTCATGCCTCCCGTCCCTCCTCGGGCGCCCGAAGGGTCACGGACCGGAGCGCCAGGGGGCGCTTCGACGCGCACCTCGCGGCTAGGCAGCTTACGACGGCACACCGGGCATGTCGCGCTCTCTTGCCGCAGCCAGACCATAATGCCCGAGGGATCGAATATATGTCCGCAAGGCAGCTCCAAGATGGCGTCACCGCACCCAAAGGCGGCTTGCGTGATTGGGCACGTGGGCTGGTCTGCGTTAGCAACAGGGTCAAAATGTTTCTCTGTCACGGCTTCCTCACCCGCTTCCGAGAGAACGCCTTTGTAGGCCGGCTGCGAGCTCGACAAGGTCTCCTCTAGTATCCTCCCGAGCTCAGACGGCGGCGGCGCCCTACGGGCCCTCGGTTCGAGCACGTCTGCGAGGAACGCGCCCCATTCGTTGTCCACGCCTGCGTTGCGAGATAAGGAGGGACGCGGACGTAATCCGAAGAAAGGGGCGTAAAAGTCTACGGAGGCTTGGCGTGGAGAAAGGATACTGTTGACACTGGTGGGGATTTCGAGGGCGATAGGCGGCCAGGGCGGGCCGGCGTCTCGGTCGTCCTGCATAAGTCTCACAATATCGCGAAAGATCGCTGTGATACTGCGCGAGTTTCCGTGATCAGGTTCGAGAGGCGGGAGGTCCTCATCGTCCTCTTCCGTGGGGGGCGGCGGTGAGCTCATTGGTTACTCTAGTCCAGTATTTTTATTTACTTTCGGGATAGACTTTCCGCGGGAAAAATGGTAGCGCAGGACACTCTCAAACTGTGCATACCGCCGATGACCGAGAAGGCGGTCGAGACGGCCGAGGGCGGTTCCGGGTTCGCGTCCCTGGCGCGAAGGCGCATGCAGCAGACCCAAAAGGCGGCTGTTGTGGCCGGCCAACAAGGTGAGATTACGGTCCTTGCCTTTCGCAGGGATTATCTGCTCACCGCGAAGGTTCCAGAAGACAAGTCCGGGTCCACTCGGCACTAGCCGGGGTGGCCACCTAGGTGCACCGGCGTACAAAGCCCTGACTTGCTCACTCATAGTAAGCGCGTGCGGGTCCTTGGATGCATCTACCTGCATATCTGACAGGACGACCACCGTAAGCTGCGCAGCCTCGGAGCTCCCGGGTGGAAACCTCTCGGCCAGCATTCCTAGGGCCCGAGTAAAGGCTGAGCCCCCCGACGCGGCACCGCTAGCGGCGATCCTCGCCACTTTCTCCACGAATGTCGCACAGCCGTCAAGGGCAATCCAACACGGCGGGTTACCGAAGGCCAGTATCTTGCCTCCATGGGCTAGCGCGCTCATCTCGCTGACCCTGATAGCGAGGCCAACAGCTGTGTAGTACGGCTCGCCACTCCACGCAAGGGCCGGCGAGGTGTCAAGAAGGGCAACTAACTTTCGACACGGCGTGCCCCATTTGGCCTTCTTTCCCGCCCACTGGGCATTTAAGAGCTGCACTTCGGCAGGAAGAGTCGCAGAGAGGGCCGCTTTTACGAGCTGCCCCACAGAGCAGCGCTTGCCCTGAGCCCCGGCAGCTTTAGCCTCGAGGTAGCGGCAGTAGTTGGCGGCGCCGCGGATGCGGTCGGGGGAGCGCGAGCGCTGCTCACCGAGCTGCGTCAGATTGCTAAAGGCCAGGCGATACTTGTAGAGGGCCTGGGAGGGCACGCGCGCGTAATCGATGTCGCCCCAGCGCCCGGTAGTCATTTTCGCCTCCACGGTGCCCGTATCCTCGCTGAGCGCAGCTAGCCTGATCCGAAGCTGAGCGCGAGCCTTTCTTGTAGCCCTTTTGGTGGCAGCGCGCCCCTTCGCCGTGGCGAAGATTCCGGGGAAATAGAGCTTGGCGAACTTCCTGAATACCCATCCGAAGGGCCTGGACCGTTCTCGGGGGAGCCACCGGGCCAGAAGGCTGCACCGCACCAGCGGTGATACTCGGCCTTCCTTCTTAGCTTGATAAATGCTCCAGTCTACATCAAGTTGACACTTGGCTACCCCTAGGGCATGGAGAATCAAAGGATGATCCTCGCTTCCTGACAGCCCCCGAACGAACTGGCAGACGTGCTTCACATCCTTCCAGGACCCGAGCGGCGGCGACAGCCCCGAGGCAGACAAAAGTAGAGGAAGGGCTGCAAGGGCTAAGTAGGGATAGTGCTGGTACCAGACCCAGATTTGAAGGATTGCAAGCTGCCTTTCACCCTTCCCGTGGCTTACGTCCCTAGTCTGGCCAATGAGCTTGTATAGGCGAACCATGTGGGCAAGATTCTTTTCTTCTGCGCCGTGAAATCTTGATAATAGGCTGTCTAAGTGGCGCGCGACGCTCTCAGCGGCGCAGGGGCGAGTTAGTTGGAAGAAGAGTTGCAACGTTCTCTCGTCGGCCCCGTCTGCCCCGGCGAACACGCGTCTCTTCCTCGCGATGGCGCGGTCCCGGTATTTTGATGACATCCGTAATCCTTATCCTTAGCAAGCTTTAAGCTGTTTGCTCCTAGTCCGCCTCCCAGAGCTCCGGCATTTTCGCACCCGTATCCGCTTGGTTCTTCGCCGGCCCGCGTCCCATATTTCCGTGAACACCACATATAGGCAGTTGACAGGCTGCAATCTTGGGGCTGCAGGCCTCCAGCTGACATCGCCTATGGCGTCCTCAGAGGTGAGCTCACCTTGCGCCTCCGGCTCCTGGATAAAACGTCGCACCGACTCAGGCCCGATACCTATGTCGTACTTGAGCAAAGACAGAGGGCGGTACTTAATACCGGCGTAGACACGGTTCCGCTTAAGGGCATCGACGAGGACCGCCTTGGGGAGTGTCCCACTTTTGGTGACCAGCGGCTCTTTGCGGCTATAGAAAAGCTCATTTTCGCGATTCACATACAGGTATATGACAGATACAGCCTGCTGGGGCGCCTTGTAGAGGCCCGTATAGGGCGCATCATTGCGGTCGAATTCGTCTATCCATTCAGTCTCCAGTTCCATTAGTACTAACTGCTAGAAAAAGCCGGCCGACCGAACGGGCCTCAGCGGCTGCCCAGCGCGGGAAAGCCGTCAACCTTCTCCTGGTCCTCTAAACAAAAAGCTTTCCTCGGCACCCGCTTTGGTGCCTGCCGTCGGAAGTGCGCCTTGCTGGCCCTCGCCCTAGCGAAGACATTACCCTTGCGCCGCCCGAATCCGGGCTCCTCGTCTTCTTCCTCTGGGATCTCTGCGCGCAGCCCCTCCCACCTGGAGCTGTGGTGGTGGTGGTGGTGCTGCAGTTGTTCCTGCTGTCGCTGCCGCTGGCTGCCCGATTTGGCGAGGAACGGGTTCACAGGACCTTCGGTCTCCTTTTCCGAGATCTGACCGCTGTCTGCCGTCCGAAGAGACGAGAAACGACTTCTGTTTCCGATACTTGACATTATGATCTAATCAGTGAAAATATTCTAAGCGATTTCAAATAATACTTAGAGGTAGAAGGTCTGGTTATCACGGGAAGCTGCGCCTCCTCACCGCGAATTTGCAGCGTGTCTTGTATTTAAACTTTGAGTGCACTGACGGGCGCCGTGAGCGTATCCGCTATACCGCCAAATAATACAGGAGGCAGCAACAGGGCAGAAAAAATTGACCCTAACGGCGGCTCCCCTTTATAAACTTAAATAATGAATTTACGGCCAGCAGCGGCTAAGCCTAGCATCTGTATCCCATGTCTGGATACTGATACTAGTAAAGAACGGGTGCGGGCAGTCATCGAAAAGCATCAACTTGGCGAGATAGAGCGTGTCGATATGGTATCCAAATTCGCAGCGCGCACACCCCACAAACGTGCATTCGTGCACTTTGTCGCCTGGGCCAACTCTGAGCATGCAAAGGATGTCCGCCAGCGACTCACAGAGGGGGACTACGTTAATATTATACACCGCTTCCCGTGGTTCTGGAGATGCCACCAGAGTTCACTCCCAAAGCCCAAGCGCCGCTACGTCTGACCTTGCCGGCAGTCTACCAACCAGAGAAACTCTCGAATGGCGTCTTTCGCAGACTTTCTCTTATAGGCAGCTATACCTGCCATTTTGTTGTAGGTGCGGTGCTCGACAGGTATGGCCCTCACAGCGCCCTTCTCCCTCAGTATGGCCGAGAGGCGAGCGAGCGGAATGATGCCACGGCTGTTATACGAGACTAGTATGAATTTCGCCCTCGTTGCCTTGATCAGATTTGCAAAGGCGCTCTCAGCATCTACATAGCTGTTGTAGGGCGAGCGCTTCCATGTCTTCGGCTGCCCTCGGTTGGTATCTGGGATCTTAGCAGTCAAGTCCCAGTCGTTGATTATGTCGAGAAGGAAGTAGTAAATGGAGTACGGGTGCTGATTGTAGGGAGGGTCGTAGTAAACCAGGTCCAGGGGCGGCACGGAGGCAGCCCACGCATTGGCGTCCATGCGGGACACCGTGACGGCGCATGGATTGGGATGGGACACTGGGGACCGAAGGGAGATTGGCTGCGTGATCCGCTTTATGTCAATTCCCTTTTTTCCTCCGTAGGCTCCGACACCGTCCGATTTGTAGAAGGCGGAGAACTGCCCACTGGTATTATTGTGGATGGAACTTTCGACGAGCAGGGGGGCCAGCAGAAAAGGCCTGTACCGCGGGGCCTGCTCCCCGATGAAGGCACGATATCTGTCGATGCGCATGCCATTCTCCTCTGTGAAAAAGCAGCGGTGTCCCGGCCGGATCTCCCCGCTAGGTGCCCAGTGATCGGCTACCCAGCGCGGCACACACGAGCCTCCGGGATCATCGGCGAAGGCATTTGCCTCTTCGATCAGTTTCGCTACCTTTCTCTTCGCCGCCTTTGTGGGCGTGGCCAGGTAGCAGCGAGCTAAAGTCTCGGAATATCCGGCCAAATCATTCGTATGAAGGCTCTTACCCCTTGTCTTAAAGAGGCGCGAGACCACGCCCGACCCTGAGAAGCCATCCCCGAAGGCCAGACGATCACTCCCGAGTGTCTGCTCGACGGTATGAACGGCCTCCGCGATCGCCCGGACCAGCCGTCGCTTGTTTCCCATGTATGTGATAAGCTGACACCTCAGAAATTGCTCGTCGTCCATTCCTTACATCACACGTTCCGATATCCGTATGTCCTTTTTCCCCGATCATCGGGCTACACTAGTCCTCGGGCGGCGAGGGAGCTGCAGGGGAGGCGCACGCAGTTCGCATTTGGAGAGCTGTATGATGCCTTTCTGGGCATCGTAATGTATATCGTGTGTCTTCAGGTAAACTCCGGGAAGGTACTCGTGCATGCCGCTGCTCACTTCGCGTGACTTGAGAAGGGTATGATTTCTATAGTAGGCTCGTCGTGCGCGCGTTTTGTAAGATTTACCCTCCTTTCCAGTCAGCGAGATGACGTACCCTACCGCCCCCACCCTAGGCCGGCGCGGCGGCGGGAGACCGTGCACCCTCGCAGCATGCTTGTTGAGGTGGGCAAGCTGGGCGAAGCCGCGCTCGCAGTGTGGGCATTGAAAGGGGCGTTCGCTCTCCTCTACATGTCGCGCATTGATATGGCATGTAAGGCTATTTTTTGGACCTGTCGTCTCGTAACAACAATAGGGGCAGGCGTGTACCACTTGCCGACTCACGCGGTTCGCTCGGTAATAGTCGGTGCTGGTGCGAGTCATTCTTTCCGTTATTATCCGCCTGGCAGTTATAAAGTGACTTCAATTTTACCACAGCCGATCGCAAAAAAAAATAGACCTTTAGTGTATAATGTCGCCTATTGTCGTGGTGATCGTATTACTGCTCCTTCTAGTCACAGCGGGCTCACATAGCGGCCTGGAGGGCTTTCGGCGCGGACGTATGGGAAGACGCGGGTGGGGACGGCGTGTCGGGCGGTGGAGACGCCCCGGCCGCGGTTTCCGGCGGTGGGGTCCTCGACGCTGGGCGGTCCCAACGTGGGGATGGCCGGTCGTGTGGTCGCCCGGCTATGGGACATGCAAGCGCGGTTGCATCTATACAGGAAGCGGATGGGGCTGCCAGTATCCGGGCTACGGCGTGAACGACTGCATGTTCGCATCTGACTGTGCCTGGTGTGGCTAGGTTAGCTCTATGACCGCAGCCTCCTCTACACCGCAGCATGATCTCTCCAACGTTTCCGGAAGCTCGGGCGCGTTGTTGATGAGGACCGCGTATTTGGTCTTGTACCTCTCTACGATAGTTCCGGCGTTACCACGCTGGTTCACTGGCTTGGCAAGCAATGTTTCAAGATCCACCTGAAGACTCCCGAAGTGGCGCGAATACTGCTGGTGCCGGTCTTCCAATGCGTCGTACTTCAAGAACGTCTGCAAAGCAGAAAGGATAGCTATAAGCATATTGAAGACGCCGATCACATAAGGAAAATAGTTGACCATTGCCACAGAGTCGTCGGTCGGCATGAAGGTTGGGGTATAGGTGGGGGCATAAGACGGTAAGAGCGAGGGCGCGTAAGAAGGCGCGTAAGAAGGGGCGCGCGAAGGGGCGTAGGAAGGTGCGTAGGAAGGTGCGTAGGAAGGTGCGTAGGAAGGTGCGTAGGAGGGTGCGTAGGAGGGCGCGTAAGAAGGGGCGCGTGAAGGGGCGTAGGAGGGCGCAAGCGTTGGTGCAGGGACCGTCGGCGCCTGAGAGTGCGTCGGGGCCTGAGAGTGCGTCGGCTGCGAGGTGTAGTATCCCCCATCGCCACCGCAGTCGTCATAGCACCAGCCCGAGCATGCCGACGCGGAGCAGCCCTCCCAATAGTCATAGCAGCAATCGCAGTCCCAGAAACCCTGCCCACTGCCCAGATCAGGGCAGGCGCCGCTGGCTGCGCCACAGGGGATGCTGCAGTCGCCGCCATAAGGGTCGCTAAGCTGCAACCTTCTGGCGCCTCCCTCGATCACAGATGGTTGTACGAACGATATGCTCCCGAGGACGGTGCTAATGAGGATTGTCGGAATCGAGAGAAGTTTATTTTTCCAGCCGTAACTTCCTGCGGAGGAGTAATGTGCCTTCTTGCGGTACCTGCAGACTTTCTCCCACTTGTTGAGCAGTAACACAGTGCTTTCGCACCATTCGCCATCGTCTACAATGGTAGAACTACTTCCGTGGCTGTTCATTATATATACACCTTATTTTTTCTCTTGGCAACCGCCCAGTCAAGTGAAAAACGTCTTTATTTTATTTAGAATCCACTGCGCTCAAGTTCTTGAGTTCCTTCACCTCTTTCGCTGGACCATCCGTAGTTTCTTTCGCGGTGCACCAGCGATGTTTGCCCATGATGGACGAAGTGCAATACAGGGCGTTGGCGTCTCCGCAGCAGCAGCAGCAGCACTACCATTGCTCGCCGTGGTGCCCTCGCTTTCTGTGTCGCTGTCCTTGGCAGCCGGCGGCGCCGATTTGCTCAGAGGTTCCCAGAGCCCCTTTGAGGAGTTGGTAGCAGCTGCGGTGCCGATCCTCACACGAGCGGGCTCTGGAGGACGCCTCCCCTCAGCCGGCTTCTTGGATCGGCTTAGGGAAACCTTCCAGAACCAGGGTTTTTCTGGGTCACTTTCATAATAGACCTTGACGTCCTCTTCCTTCTTTAGGGCGGCTAAAACCTGCCGCGCTTGTTTATTATGCATATTCCACCGTCCGGGTGCGAAATGGACAAATACACGCTGGAAGTCACCCAGCGGCACCATATCCACTCGTTCAACAAACCCCCAGTTGAGGCCAATGAACACACGCTTTACACGGCGGGACGTAATATTTGCAAAGACACTGGGTATACAGAGGCTTACACCTGCAGTGGTATAGTCATCATTCGATTGGGGTTTTGACAGAGTTGGGGGCATGGTTTTTCAGGTTCACTTTTCTGCTCCCTTATCGGAGGCGCTAAGC
>Ga0209977_10001575_pt1 | contig 10079 bp, 17 predicted proteins | sample SumtaG_2_FD_183113 | JGI IMG/M metagenome (GOLD analysis project Ga0209977, IMG submission 183113) | Deep subsurface microbial communities from Indian Ocean to uncover new lineages of life (NeLLi) - Sumatra_00607 metaG (SPAdes) (version 2) | ecosystem: Environmental > Aquatic > Marine > Oceanic... | reverse complement strand
GGATTTACTGTTCCCCAACCATTAAATAATGTCTCTGATTCTGCGACTGTGAACGGAAATGCAATATTCCGAATACGAACAGGAACATTCATACCTCTCAAGATATTTTCATACCGATCATTGGTAATACCAATGGGAACATCCTGAATGGATGTATATCCCATTTGGACACAACCTTGAAACAGTTCGGCCAATTGAGCCTGAAATACCTCATCGGGTGTATTGGAACGAACACGACGAGCAAAATCATAAATGGCGTATTCATGAAGAATACCGTTTATAGTATTAGTGCCTTCTACTCGATCATATGAACCAGCAAATATATCTGGTTCTATCTCGGATAAACCAACTGCTACCATTGCAGTAGTGTTGATAGCCAGATAATGACCGGACCACCCAAAAAGTACTACAGGACGATTAGGAGCAACAGTGTCAATCAGGAATCTCGATACAGTCTGATCCTCAACAAAGTTTCTTCCAACGATGCCATAGAAAGCAACGTTAGGTGGAACGATAGTGTCAAGGTACTGAATTAATCCCAACATTTCCATGACTGTTGGCCCTGGCCCTGGAATATATTCAAATGGATCATTTATGAACATTCCATTAACTGGATCCACATACGGCAACATATGCGTATGGGCATCATTAAATCCCGGAAGAACAGTTTTTCCATTTAAATCAATCAGTTCTGTGGACGGTCCTTGTAACGACATTACTTCTTCATCTGTTCCAACTTTTATGATGAATTTGCCATCAATGGCAACTGCTTCAGCCCACGGTTGGAGCTGGTTTCCCGTGAAGACTTTCCCATTATGTAAAATCTTATCGGCAGAAACTGTTGCGGATGCGGGTAAAACTGATACGACAGCCATGGCAAAAATCAATAATAGTGCAGATACAAACTTTTTCATTTACTTCCTCCTATTAAAATTTAGATCGGAACGGATTTTAGATTTGCATTCTAATACAATTTGGGCATGGGTAAGATTTGAACTTCCCATGCCCATGAAAAATTTGGGGCGAGGTACGGGAATCGAACCCGCGTACCAGGAGCCACAATCCTGTGCCTTAACCATTAGGCTAACAACGCCATCTACCTTGCCCTTTATGAATATTCTTTGTCGTAATCTTTATCATCTTCCCAAGTTAATATACGAATTTGTTCATTGTAGAAATTGCTGATTAACACTGCTGATGATGTTATAATATCAACCTTTGTTATACTATTTGATTCTGGATGTTTGATCATCGCATACATAAATTTTTGTTGTTCATGAACACTCATCCATCTTTCAGGAAAAATAAATGTTAATTCTTCGGCATCATTAAGAGATGAACCATCAAGAATCCGTTCGATGTTCATTCGACCCATTTCTAATATATATTGAAAATAGTCATGTCTTGGAGGTCTTTTTTTGACACATCCAACACGAACTTTAAACGGATATAATTTTCCTGGATTTGAATCTTTGGGGTAATTAATATCTCCTAACATTTCCTCTATCAAAGATCCGCAACTTATTACCATTTTCTCTCCATTTCATAGGATTCAAAATTTAAAGAGCCGACGAAAAGACATGAACTTCACCCTATAATTCTAATTTACGAACTTCTTCTGCAACAGTTATCTTTTTTTTATTTGGCTGCAAAAATATTTTTGATCCACAAGATAAAATAACTCGATCTTTATCATATTCATCAACAATCCATAACAATACCTCTACTGCTTTTTTGATAACTTCAATATTATCTCCTAAATTTAATACTCGTTTAATCTTATTGATAGGTTCTTTCGGTACTTTAATGTGAATTTTATACGAATCGGGCCACAACTGGAACATTTTAGTCCTTTCTATTTAAGCTCCAGTGGGAGGATTCGAACCTCCAATCCACAGGTTAACAGCCTGCTGCTTAACCATTAAGCTACACTGGAATTATTCGATAAATTCTTCATTGACTGTAATTATTTAACAATTTATCGGACTTAACTTTTTATCAAGTTTTTCAACAAGTTTTTCATATCTTGGTTGAAATCTTATTTTATTAACAAGACTGTCCGTAAAATATTTTGTTTGTATCTTACTTCCTTTGTGAATATTACATTTTCTACAGAGTGTTTGTGTATTTTCATCAACATTAAGTCCACCCTTAGATTTTGGAATAATGTGATCACATGTTAACATCATTATCTTATCATTTAATACATAATATAAATTGAGATGTGGGCTACATTCAGTATAATCAGATTCAAGTTTGAAAACATTTCCTTCAATTCCACAGTTCTTACATCTTTGAGATTTTAAAATAGTTCTCATTTTTAATGATAATGAAGTAAATTCTAACACTCTCTCTCTATTATTTGCATCATGGTATGGTACTTTTTTTACATTATGATTGAAGGACTTCAAAATATAATTAACAGTGAACGTTGCAAAAACAGTTGAATGTGGCATTTAAAATTATCTCCAAAGTTAATATAGCGAGCCGGGAGGGGCTTGAACCCTCGTACTCCGGATTAAAAGTCCAGTGTTCCGCCAATCTGAACTACCGGCCCATTATTATAATGATTTTTGTACAACTATTAATTTGTCTAATTTAGTCTGAAGTTTATTAATTCCGTCATCTAAATTTTTCATATTTATTTTTAAATCCCACTCAGAAATGTATTTTATTCCTGCTTTAACATTTTGAAAAACCAATGTTAATATATCTTCATCAACTGTTAAATATGAGAATTCATTTAATCGTACATCACCATGTTCCTTTTTATCCAATAAATTAAAAATTTCTGGAACAGATGTAGATTTGAAAACTAATTCATCATCCCAGTTTGTTAGTTCATACATCCACGTTGTTAATTGAAGATAATTGTTATCAATTATAACTCTGGATTTAATCTTATTTAATTCTGCTAAAATTTCGAATCTTTTTTTATATGATTTTTCCAAAAAATCATCATCTTTCTTATTTAATTCTTCCAATTTTTTTTCTATCAATTCTTTTTTTTCGAATATATTTTTTTTCAAATCAATTAATCCTTCTTTCATAATAAATTTTGATGGAAGTGACAGGGTTCGAACCTGTGACTTCTGCGTTATCAGCACAGTACTCTTCCAACTGAGTTACACTTCCATTTATAGAATGGTGAGTTATAGATTTGACACCATGATCACGAGTCCGGCTTGAAGAATCCTGTCTAATTCGATTATTTTTTTCGGTCGAATTCTCCTGAACCATATTATAATCGAGTATCTCTATACTTGTCCATTCTATTTATAAGTCGGAATGAGAGGATTCGAACCTCTGAACATCTCGAATCCAAATCGAGAACTCTGGCCAGACTGAGCTACATTCCGTATTTTCAATAAAGTATACCTTTAATTAACAGACTGATGAAAAAATGCATGATTAGCGTCCTATATGATTTAAGGCTAATTGTTTGCCAAAATCTTCAATTATCTGTATGTCTATACTTTTTTGCCAATTCTAATATACCTACACTTTTTTGATTCAATAATTGTGATAAGTACTTTCCAAGGAAAAATCCTATCACACCACAAATTATTAGTCCAATAAAAAACATAGTCATTCTCCTTTACCAATAAGATTTGGGTAGAAATTTTTTAACTTCAGACCAATCATATGTATTAAGCGCACATTCACATAATTTGAAAAGTTTAACGATTCTTAAATTATTATTTCCTCTGGCATATTTTAAATAAAATATCGCCTTATTACCAATATGATCGTTTTCACCGTTGGTAATCATTTGAATTTTTCTTTCTAATTCATCTACATGTTTATCTGTAATCATTTTTTTAAAGCCAACAGAGGGATTCGAACCCACATATAATTGCTTACAGGGCAATTCCCGTACCGATTGGGTATGTTGGCATACTCTCCTCTTTCATTAATATGTTACGTCTATTTAAATTTTGTTCTCAGTGTTCTTTAAGAATATTCAAAAAATAATATTATGCAATATGATTTTCAATTATCTATAATATCAAATAAATAGAATTTCCTATTTATTCAACTATTAATATATATAATTATTGTTCTTTACTCAAAATTTTTATTTTGTCTTCAAGTTTGCTATACTTTGTTTTTCATGTCTTTTCCATAATATAATATAAAACTCTTCCAATTCCAATACACCAAGAAATTGGTCCACCTGTAAGATGAAAATAAAAATTATTTTTAAATCCTTCTGGTAGTTCATCATTAATAGATCTATCTATAAAACTAAATATACCTGTAAAAGTCCATATAAATGATAAAACAGTAATTAAAATCCAAAATATTATTATCATTTTTTCTTCATATCAATATTTTTCATTTCATTTAGAAATTTAATTGTGCCAGAACAAATTATATCAATAGCTAAATCAAAATCTTTTTGATATCCTGGATCTTTCATTGTTTCTTCATCTCCACAATACGTCATCCATTCACCATCAGCCAAAAGTGCAGAATGTTTTTTTCTTATTTCTTTTGATGTCATTTATTTTCCTTTACTTTATTTTAAAAATTATATTTTCCTTTTTGTCTTTAAAACAATACATACATTCTCTACAATTCTTTTTTAATTTTTTATCATGAAAACAGTATATACCATTTGCTTTTTTATCAGACTCAATAAATGCAATTCTAAAATCTTTTGGTGGAGGACTCATTGTTGGATCTGATGATAGAAATATTTGAATGTTTTTTATTTTATTTAATTTTTTTATTTCTTTAAAAAGTTTTGGGATTATCCAAGATCTGGTATAACACCAAAAATTGTGCTCTGGTAATTTTTTACATATTTCTATCCATTTGTTAATATAGTCAGTACTGTAAAAATCTCCAGAAGTGTGAATTCTCAAATATTGACTATTAATTTTTTTTAACTTATTTATCATTAAAACAGTAAAAGAGTCTTCCTTTGAAATTTCGAAATTTTTAGTATATGCGTTTCTACATTTCTCAAAACGTCTGTAATATCTTGTGACGTAACAATATTTTTCACACCATTCACTTTTTCCTGGACAACTTATTTTGTGTGGAAGACTAAAATTTTTAATTTTTCCTAACTTCTTATTTTCAGAACTAATAAAAATATCATCTGTATTATACAAAAATGAAACCTCTCATATTTTATTTTAACATATGAGATTAATATAACTTCCCTGATTATTTTGAACAATCAGGGAAATTAAGATTATTATTTAATCTTGTAACTTTTTTTATTATATACATATTATTTAATAATGTTTCTAATTATGAAAACGGAGACGAGGGGCCTCGAACCCCTAAGGTGTTGCCACCCACACGATTAGCAGTCGTGATCCTTACCAATTAGAATACGTCTCCTTTGATATTTTAATTAGGAAATGGGAATTTATCTTTTTCTCTATTCCAAATAAGTCTTGATAATGGTCTATTGGCTCGATATGAATTCCATGTTTTTATAAAAAAGACAACTTTTGGGTCAAAGGACATTTTCAACTTTGAATTTCTATCACCCAATAATCTATCTCTTAAAGTTAATATTGGATTATTTAATTCAAGACCTGCTCCGGTTAATAATAAATTAAAAAATTTTGTGGCATCATTTTCATCTATATTTGAAAATATATAATGACAAAATACTGCAATACTAGGAGTACAAAACTTTCTTGTTAATTTTTCAGCAATAAGACTATTTATTAATCTTGGATTTTCATTCCATAATTTTTCTAATTGTACTTTAGTTGGGACTCCTATACTTGAGTTATTAAAAGTTGATATTCTACGTTTTAATATATAAGGCCACGTATAAATCATTCCTACTACGGCAGCCAATGTCTTCGAATTACTGCTTTTTAATGGGGAATTATTCTTTTTTGATTGAATCGTCAATATGTCAGAAAGAGATCTTGATCCTACTTGATCTATTGTTGGAATAAGATCATCATCATATTGTACATTTAATATTAAATTTGTCAATATTGGAATTCGAGATACAACAATTGCTGATAATCTATGTTGGCCATCATATAATCTATCATCATTTGTCATTTTAATTGGTTCACCATTGTATCTCCACTCGCCTCTTTTTATTGCATTAGCAAGTCTTTGGACTCTTGGTTTTTTTATTGTTCTATTAATACAATTTCTCTTTAATAATTCTTCAGCCATTTCAGGTGTTATTATAACTTTTAATCCTTGTTCATTATGTGATACTACTTCAATTTTATTATAATCATCTATATTAAATTTAATAAATTTTTTATTAGATGTTGATTCGTTTACAAATATCACTATTTATTCTCCTTTTTGATGTGATTTTTTCCTGATTCTCTATAAACCAAATCCTAACACTGTATTTTTATATGTTTCCAGATCTTTTTTTATGTATATCCCTATACTCAGGAAATTCTTCTATTGTTTTCCATATTTCTTTCATTTATAAGTCCTAAATGGCGGAGAGTGACGGATTCGAACCCCCACTGGTGTTACCCAGACCTCTGTTTTCAAGACAGGTGCAATACCATTCTGCCAACTCTCCATATTATTTTGTTCTCACTCTACATTTAAGTATTGTTTACCTTCTTCTAGAGCTTTTATAAGACCATCAACTTGTTCTTTATCATCAATAATGAACTCTTGTTCTATTTCTATATATCCTGTAAATAGAACCTTCAATGAAAGTTTAATTCGAGTCCATAAGATGTGTATAAATTTTTTCAATTTTCCTTTAAAGTCATCTTTTTCCCACAATTCAAAATATTTATTGATTGAAAGATTAACATAAAATGTTAAAAGTAATAAATCAAATTTTGTATCTTTCTCAAGGTGAATCGTAAGATCATGTTTTTCTTGTGAACATGAACACACCGCACGGTATATAACAAGATCTTTTAATTTATTTAACAATGCAATTCTTTTTGATATACTCAATCAAGATCTCCTCTCTTCTTCAATTTTATTTTAGTATCCCTCAATTTTCTAATTGTGTCATTTAAAAACTCTAAATCATCACAAGAGCAATCATCGTATTCTTCGTCTATTCTTCTATTGGCATATTCAAATCCATCCATGTCTTCAATTAAGTTGTCTACTCTTTCACTCAACGGATAATATGTTTGGTTCATAGAACTTGAATTTGTAATAAATCCACCCTTCGCCTTCAAAATAAATTCCTCCTTAACTTGAAGTCATAATGTGTCTTTTAAGTAATTCTTGTACATATTGTTCATGTGTATATTCAAAAGTTCTCCATTTAATTGAGGTAAATCCAAAATCAATTGTACAGGCATCTTCATCTCCAATTTCTATAACTACGTTACTTCCATACCAATTTTTAATATAATTTAATATATCTGCATCTACTTTTTCTTCTGATTCACCTTCAAATAAAAAATCATAATCGTATTCTTGTTCACCATTATGTTCTGTTATTATCAATTTTTTACTTATCACTTAATTCTGACTCCTTCTCACTGTCAATCTAAAATAAATATTCCTTCCATCAAAATTGTAGGGATTTTCAGTTTTCATAATATCAAATCTTCCTTCGTATGTAAACAACATTCTTAATCGAGCTGGTGTTGTTATATTGTTATGCGGATCTGACGGTTCATTGAATAACTCAGTTGAAAGGATTATATTTTTTTTATCAAAATCAGGATCATCTTGTGGTCTTTCATCCAATAACATTTGTGCTAATAATTGGTAATTAGGTGATATCAAATCAATAACAGAATCTTTTATTGTTATTGTTGATAGTAAATAAATAAAATACAAAAGTTTGTCACGATTTATATGTTCAAAAAATCTGTGGATGAAAACTATATCGAATTTAATTTTTGTTCTCTCCATAAATTCGAATACATCACATTCACAATCATATACTAATTGATTTTGTTCAAAATTACGATAATACGATTCTACTTGTTTTGGTGTGAATCCACTAAAATAACTCTTATCAACATTAACCAAAAGATATGGATCATTATCACCAATATGTTGCTCTAGTGGTGGCATTTCCTTTCCACCACCGAGATTTAATATATAATAAATTTTGTCCATTATTATGTATCCTTTCACATTTAAATATAGGTAATTACAATACTATCAAAGAAAGGCTTTAAATACATTTCAAAATAAAATTTTTTATCTATCTCGTCAGTATCTAACATATTTATTATAGTCTCAGATATTTTCATACTCCCATATCTTTTCAAAAATATTTCATATTTATCTTTAATAGGAATACAAAATAAATTAGGATCTTCACAATTACATATTTCATCTTTTAATTTTTGTAAAGATTTAAATATTGACTGTTTATTTGAATAATTTATTTTTAATAATTTATAATAACAATTATCTATTTGTGGATATCTGTTCGCAATTCCTTTAATAACCATTTCTTGATTATTATCAATGGCAATATAACTATCTCTATTATTTGAAATAATCAAATTCTGATATATGGATCGCAACCCAAATTCAGTGTATTGGTCAAATATTTTACATGGTCTTGTAATTAATAAACCATCGTATAGTCTGCAAATCATTTCTTCTGGTTTGACGTTATTTCTTAAAATAAATTCATCTACCAGTGAAATTGTGATAGATCTCAATACTGAAGTAAGTTGAGGATTGTCTTTCATCATATATCCAATTTGTGTATTTCTTTGTTTTTTATTTTTTTCATCTATTTGTGATAAATCATAACCCAATTTTTGTAGAATTGAATAATGGCAAGATTTTATATCATATACAAAAATATCGTAAAGAACTAATGGAGAATTCTTATTTATTTGCATTTATATAATATGTTTCTAATATTTTCATTTTAACTATATTGTTTGATAACTAACGTGGGTTGCGAGATTATGATCTGATGGATACTTCCCCGTTAACATCCCGATCATGATATTATCTATTTTAATATGATGTGTATTATCCTTAATATTTTTTTGAATTTTCAAAAAATAATTAAAAACATCACCATTTGTTTTCATATATTTCCAGTTTTTTTCTTTTAATATTACACCATACAGAGTTTTTATTTTTTCTTTATCAGCAATAGTATTAATCACTTCAGATAAATTTGTTTTATTTTCTTTATAAATTAAAAGGTTACTGTTTTTAATTTTTGTAATATGATATGGAATCAGATGATCATTTGTCATTGATACCACAAGATAATTGGGTTTTCCTGTATAGCATTTAATAAAACAATTATTAAATGGATGAATCGTTCTGATACCAGAGTTAAATACAGAAATTTCAGAAGCATCAAGGTCAGGAATCGGAATTTTATCCGCATTTTTGAACATTATTAATTCTTTTCTTTCTACTCCTGATGAAATCTCTCCACCTTTTGTGTGAGGTACTTTAATTAATAAATACTCATCACTTGAAATTCCAACAATATTAAATTCAACTGTTTTCATTTCTGACGGAATTGATTTTCCATATCTTTTTATCCAATTAGTTAATGATATAATTGGTAGTGATACAATTTTATCTGGTTTTTCCATTATTGGTATTTCTTCATTTGTTATAGAATCTTTTTCCTGTTGTACAACTACAGGCTGTTTCTTAATTGTTCTTTTTGGTTTATCTGAAATGTCAAGATCTGGTAATCCTGTATACTTTTTGAGTATATCTTCTAATTCTTTTTGACTGTATTCTTCTTGCATTAAAAATTCCTCTAATTAATTGGTTCTATTGTTATTCTTTTTTTGGATTCATTATGAAATGTGACCTTGTATAATTTTCCATTTATTGATCCCATCGAATTTAATTCTGGTAGTACACTAAATGGTTGTGATCTGTCATCAAACCATGTGGCTGATATCCTTTTTTTTCCATAATTTATATATGTAATCATAAATAATTGACCTTCAATTTGAAATACTGTTCTGACATCTGGAAGTTTTTCTTGTTGTGCCAGATATTCCTCTTTTTCTTTTTGTGTCTGTGTCTGAATTTGTTCAGGATCTATATTCTGAGTATCTATATTTATTTGTCGTCCACATAAATCAATCGATGTATTCATATTTATTTTCTCCTCTGTTTCTTCGATCTTTTCCTTT
>Ga0209977_10001574_pt1 | contig 10081 bp, 10 predicted proteins | sample SumtaG_2_FD_183113 | JGI IMG/M metagenome (GOLD analysis project Ga0209977, IMG submission 183113) | Deep subsurface microbial communities from Indian Ocean to uncover new lineages of life (NeLLi) - Sumatra_00607 metaG (SPAdes) (version 2) | ecosystem: Environmental > Aquatic > Marine > Oceanic... | reverse complement strand
TCTGTTTGGGGCTTAACGTTAGCAAGGGAGATTTATAACTAAAGGAGGGGAAATGAAGCTACAGGTCATTGCCAAGAACAATGTGGAGGTCTCTGAAACATTAAAGGCGTATGTTGAGAAGAAGGTCGGCAAACTGAGTCGTTACTTACCTAGCATCGGCGAAGGCAAGGTGGAGATTTCCCACGAAGGTGCAAAGCTACCCGAGCAGCGATTCACTGTCCAGGTCACCCTTGACAGCAGAGGTGTCTTAATTAGAGCTCAGGAAAAGTCTAAAGATATTCGCACAGCCATTGACGCAGTGGTGGATGTGCTGTCTAAGCGAATTGAGCGATACAAAGGCAAATTATATGATAAAGGCAGAGGCGTTTCTTTTGCTCGGCAAGGAGCGACAATCGAAGCGGAGGAAATCGAGGCTCCTAAAAGAGTGGTAAAGAGTAAACGCTTCTTTGTCAAACCCATGCCTGTAGATGAAGCTATTAGACAAATGGAGCTTTTAGGGCATAATTTCTTTCTTTTCATAGACGCCGATACTGAGAGACTCAATCTGCTATACCGTCGTGAGGATGGCGACTATGGCCTGATCGAGCCAGAGCGAGGGTGATAGAACCAACTGCCGTTCTCGTATAGTTAAAATCTATGAGCTTTTCTCTTCCACCCTGTGGTAATCAAAGCTGAGAAAAGATTGGTGGAGCTGATGGGATTCGAACCCTAAAACTACTCACACTCACACTAAGTTTGATTTTCTATTTATAATTCATCGTCAGGCTTATTATGATATTTAGCGTAGAGTTCAGGCAGGAGCTTGCTTAGGTGTTGAGCTTCAACCGTACAATGTATCTGAAACGTCCTCATGTACTCTTCGCAGAGCATGTAGGACGGGGTGCTTTTATCAAAATAAACCTTGCCTTTCTTCACCCCGTAACCAATCCACACTCGGGTAAGTTTTTCCATGCCGCCTTGAGGGCAGTAACGGGAAAGGGTCAGCCAGAGATATGTACCAGGATAGGCTTTGTGCGGTGGGTTTGGAGAATGGAAGGATACCCAGGAGCAGTCTATCCAGCAGCCGGCTTCTTTCAGTGCTTGTTCTCGTTCCTTCGTGAGACCGTAATCTCTCAGATTGAAGGGATGTCGGAAGAAATAGACCTTTTCCTCTCCCTGGCCTAGGTCGATGGATTCCACCGCGTAAATACCATCCATTCTATCCTTGCCGTTGATAAAACCATGATCGAAATGGTCAGGCGGGCACCAGATTTTATACTTGAGATTGCCCTTGCCTTCCGGCATGCCCTTCGGGTGGACATTCAGCCAGCGGAACCACCAGCCCAGCATTTCAGGGGTGCAGTTGGGGTAAACGGTGTAAATTGCCATATAACCTGAGCCGTCGTCCATCATGCAGTAGCCGTATTCTGCTTGGCTATAACCGGTGGGTTGCAGCAGATCTATGAAGTTTTCAGCCTTGATTGCCAGTTTCGGATCAATGGGACAGGCATCAATAAGCTGCTGCTCGCGAGGGCCGGGTGGGTAGAGTGGAAGATCATAGTACTTCGCCAGAGGCAGTTTCTTTTCTTCCGGGCTTAATTCAGGTCGGTTCGTGAAAATCATCCTCTTCTCCTTTTCTTTAGTTAGTTTATTTGATATTGAAAAAATTCCATCATCTTCGGAAGATTATAGTCGCAGAACCCGAAATCACCGCTCTCTCATATAAGGTTGGTGGAGCTGATGGGATTCGAACCCACTACCTTCTGACTGCCAGTCAGACGCTCTCCCGATTGAGCTACAGCCCCGCCTTGGTTCAAGAATATAACAAAACAGCTTGGGAAACTCAAGTTAAATATCCACGCCCAGCCATTGTAGGACGACCTTCAAACCGAAATAACCCAGGTAAGCTAGCGCCATGCTTTTGACTGTCCTCCCTGCCCAGGTGGCGAGGAAAAATCTTACCCAACCAAAGCGAACCATGCCCAGAAATACGGCGAAGGGGTAAAAAAAGGGACTCAACACAGATGACACAAAGAAAATGGCTTTAGAACCGTGGCGGTCAACAATATTGCTGAAGCGAAGGTAAAGGCCGCTGTTACTATCTCGTAATAATCCCCTGCCAGCGTATCCAGTGAAATAAGCACCAATAGCCCCTATAGCTTCACCAGTTCCAGCTACGGCGCCAACTATGGCAGGATTTAATACTCCACCCAGTGTGAATGTAATAACAATGCCGAAGCCGGGCAAAATGAAGGTCCCGTTGGTGAGAACGTTGATGAAAAAGCAACCAAAATAGCCCCACTCTGCTATCTCTTCGATGTAGCTTCTATGCTGAAGGATAAAAAGAGATAAAGCTATGGTAACTACCAGAGATATGCCACCTATTATGGCTTCACGCTTGGTCGGTTTCCTCATCAATTTTGGCTATTATACAGTAAAAATATATAAATAAAGCTAAATTTTTTGAGTTTGGTCTGTTCACTGTGCCGGGATTATCGCTATTTCAACAAAGAAAACATAGCCAAGGCTGAGCGCAAAGTCAACGACCTAGAGTCTTTGTAACTGTCGACCTTGAGCGGTGCGAGTCCCGGGCGGAGAAAAGGGAGGAGGCATATTTATTATTTCATGCCCTTTCTAGAGCTTCTCAGTGCTATTTGAGGCAATTTTACATGGCTGGGGACAAAGAAGTCTGAATCATTGCAGCATAGCCACATAGCTATTTATGGGCACCCCCAGCGAATCTGCTACGGGTTTGCATTTAGCCTTAAGGCAATAGAAAAACCTCCCTTCCGGGGGGAGTTCGGACAAAGCCTCATAATGCCCCATTCCTTTGGCAAATATAAGGTCTGCTGATTCAAATTCTCGTTTGAACCGGGCTGAAGCCGAAGAAAAAACTATACCCGGTGAAGCTATACCCGTACTTATAACCTTTTCAAACTCACCTTCCAAGCCAGACCTCTTCACATCTTCCAAGGTCAAATCGTCTTGAACAGGTGATGGTTTAACCACATAGATCACGTTAACAAATCGTCTCATACATTTAACCAGAGGTAGGTCGAAGTAGAGCTCCCCAGCATTATCAGCCAGATAGAAGACCTTGCCTCCTTCCTTGAGTTTTGCCTCAAGCTGCTCCGAGTCATCTAGAGCAAAGTTCACAGGTTTTCTGATATCCTCCTTGATAGAATCAGGCTCCCGGAAGAAATCGATAACATTCGCCGCTGCGGCCAGCTTAAGACAACCACGGAGGTCCTCTTTATATCGGGATCTCAGCTCAGGATATAATTCCCTGGCAATTGTCATCTCCCTTTCCTTAATTGCTCTATAAGGGTCAGGATTATGGGTCATTTCTCTTACTACCTTGTTAATCTTGGTAGCAATCATAATAGATACTTGGCTATAGGAAAACTCATCATCCAATATCTTCGTCGCTTCTTTTATTGCCCTTTGCTTCAGCGAAGCATCGTCAGTGGCCAGATCGGCGGCTTGACAAATTAATCTTCGCAAGCACTCATAGCAATCTGACGCCAGTTTCATTCTAGCCCCCTTAACTCAAATTTGAGCAGCTTGTGTTGCTGTATTATAATAGTATTGGGTATGTTTGAGAAACTAGAATTAATACAAAAGCGCTATGACGAGTTGAACAAACTCTTAGCTCGAGTAGAGATAACTACTGACCACAAGCGGCTTCAAGAGCTAAGCAAGGAGAAAGCGGCTCTTGAAGATATTGTTGGTATGTACCAAGAATATAGGGCCAGGGACAAAGAACGGGCGGAACTTGAAGCTTTGTTTAATTCCCATGCCGAAGCGGAAATGACGGCTTTAATAAAGGACGAAGTGAGCAAACTCAAACAGCAGCAAGATGAACTCCTTCGCGAACTTAAGGTTTCCCTGATGCCTAAAGACCCCAATGATGATAGAGATGTCATTGTCGAGATAAGAGCTGGTGCTGGTGGTGAGGAGGCAGGTCTTTTTGCCGCCGACTTATTCCGCATGTACAGCCGATATGCCCAGGCTAAGGGCTGGCAGGCAGGGATCATCGATAGCAATCAAAGTGAGGTTGGAGGTTTTAGGGAGCTAATATTTGAAATCAAGGGTAAAGGCGCTTTCAGCCGCTTTAAGCACGAGCGCGGTGTCCATCGAGTGCAAAGAGTTCCAATCACCGAAGCCTCGGGACGAATTCACACCTCGACAACTACAGTGGCGGTCCTGCCCGAGGCAGAAGAAGTTGAGCTCAACATCAATCCGGATGACCTCAAAATGGAATTTTTCCATAGCGGGGGGGCCGGAGGGCAAAATGTAAATAAAGTGGCTACGGCGGTTCGCATCACGCACTTGCCCACAGGCATAGTAGCCACCTGCCAGGATGAAAGATCTCAAATAAGAAACAGGATGAAGGCCATGGCGGTGCTTCGGGCCAGGCTGCTTGATATGGAACAACGGAAACAATCTGAAAGCATAGATGAAGAGCGGCGGATGCAAGTAGGCAGTGGTCAGCGGGCGGAAAAGATTCGCACCTACAATTTCCCCCAGAACCGGGTTACCGACCACCGAATCAACTCAAGTTTTCACAGTCTTCAACAGATTTTAGATGGAGAGCTGGACGAAATCGTTGAAGCCCTGATCAGCAAAGAGCAGGTTGAACAGTTGGAAGCGGCTCTTACGTGATTCTACGCGAAGCTTTACAATCAGCTACCCAAACATTACGCAGGGCAGGAATTGCTTATGCCTCTGTTGAGGCTGAGCTTTTGCTGGGTCACATCTTGGGGATGTCTAAAACACAGCTTTACACAGAACCAGAGAGGAGCTTGACTTCAGTGGAAACAGAGCAACTATGCCATCTTGTCCGGCGTCGCCTTGACCACGAGCCTACTGCTTATATTTTGGGGCATTGCGAATTCTACGGAATTGACTTCTACATTGATTATCATGCTTTTATCCCCCGGCCAGAAACAGAACTTCTCGTGCAGAAAGCTGTGGAACTAGCCTATCACATTTCCCAGCAGGGAAAGCGAATTACCATAGCCGACGTTGGCACAGGCTGCGGAGCTATTGCCATCAGCCTTGCTTTAGCATTACCCCAAGCTAAAATTTATGCTACGGATATTTCAGCTTCAGCTCTGCAGGTAGCTGAGATGAATTGCCGGCGTCACGCTGTTAACAGCCGGGTGGAACTTTTGCAGGGGAATTTGCTTGAGCCGCTATCTCAACCCGTAGATATGATAGTAGCCAATCTGCCTTATATTAAAAGTTGTGAATTTAAGGATTTGAGCCCAGAGATAAGAAATTTTGAACCCACGACAGCCTTGGCTGGTGGTGAGGAAGGGTTGGGCAAAATACAACAAGTGCTAGAACAGATGCCGGGAAAACTTAATTACGGGGGCTGTTTTCTTTTGGAAATAGGCAAAGGACAGGGAAGAGAGGTAACTTCGTTAATAAAGAGCTATTTCCCGCAGGCCAGTATCGAGTTAATTTCCGACTTGGGCGGTATCGAAAGGGTAGTGAAGGTCGGGTTATAAGTGAGAAAGTCAGTTTCAGAGGAGTGAGATGATGGAAGAGATAGAACGGTTGGCTCAGCTTATCGTTGAATCTAAAAAGACCGTCGTGTTCACTGGGGCTGGGATAAGCACGGAGTCAGGTATTCCCGATTTCCGCAGCCCGGGAGGAATCTGGAGCAGATATGACCCTGAGGACTTCACTATTCAAAAGTTCCTCAGCGGCCCGGCCGCTCGCAAAACTATTTGGAAGATGTCCACCGAAAGTGGACTTCTTACTGAAGCTGAACCAAATCCCGCCCACTATGCCATCGCCAAGCTCTATCATTTGGGCAAATTAGATTGCGTCATCACTCAAAATATTGACAACCTGCACCAAAAGGCCGGGGTCCCTGATGATAAGGTGTTCGAGCTTCATGGTAATATGGGGTGGGTGGTGTGCTTAAGTTGCCGTAGACGCTTTCCGATGCCCGAAGTATTACAAAAAATAAAGGAAGGGATAGAAGTTCCCGATTGCCCTGACTGTCAGGGTATCCTGAAGCCAGATGCAGTGTTTTTCGGAGAGGCATTGCCACAGGAGACATTACAGGAAGCCATCCGCCGCTCACGGAACTGCGACCTTTTTATTGTCATTGGGTCCACTCTTGTCATTTACCCCGCTGCTTATATTCCAACGTACGCTGCGGAGGCTGGAGCAAAGTTAGCTATCGTTAATTTAACTCCAACCCCCTTCGACCACTATGCCACAGTAGTCATCCGGGGTAAAGCTGGCGACATAATGTCCAAAGTGATGGAAAAGGTGGGGCTCTCCTAGTTATCAGGATTGAGCTAAACCAGCTGCTGAAGGCTCTTTCTGCCTAGTCCGTTGTTTTTTGGATACGCTTAATATCCACTGCCTTGCCAGTATTTTCATCCACTTCGACCAGAATTGCGTCGAAGTTGACTTTTCCCTTGCCAACCGATAACCGACTGGACATCTGGGTAAGGAAGCGATCGAGTACAGAATCTGTGTCGTCCCCGATAACCGAATCTATAGGGCCAACCATGCCTATATCGGTGACATAAGCAGTCCCTCCGGGCAATATGTGAGCATCAATAGTGCCCACATGGGTGTGGGTGCCCAACACAGCGCTGACTCGTCCATCGAGGTATTTACCCATTGCTACTTTCTCCGAGGTTGCCTCAGCATGAAAGTCAACAATAATAGGAATTGATTTATGTTTAAATTCAGTCAGTAGCTGGTCCATGGCTCGAAAGGGACAATCAAAATGGCCTATGAAAACACGCCCAACGAGGTTAGCTATCAGGGCATTGTTTTTAAGCAAATAGCCACGACCAGGATTTGTCGGCGGATAATTCAATGGGCGGAGAACAGCGGGTCCGCTATCCAGATAAGGAATAATCTCCTTGTAAGCCCAGATATGATTGCCTGTGGTTATGACATCAATTCCAGAATCAAAAAGCTCTTCTGCTGTATTTGGAGTCAGCCCCAGCCCACCAGCAGCATTCTCGCCATTGCCTATTACGAGGTCAATATTATACTCAGTATATAAGCCTGGTAAGATTTCCTCCACCGCTTTCCTACCAGGCTTGCCGATGATATCGCCTATTGCCAGTATTCTCAATTCTACTTAGCGTAATCTATCGCCGTAGTCTCCCTTATCACTACTATTTTTATCTGGCCGGGATAGGTCATGTTCTCCTCTATTTTTTTAGAAATATCCCGAGCCAATCTCACCGCTGTTAAATCATCAACTTTATCTGGTTTTACCATGACGCGCACTTCGCGTCCAGCTTGAATAGCAAAAGTCTTTTCCACGCCAGGAAAATCGGCTGCGATGTCCTCTAGGTCCTTAACACGCTTCAAATAGTGTTCCAAGGACTCACGTCTTGCACCAGGCCGCGAACCACTTATGGCATCGGCAGCAGCAACAACAAAGCCCATAACAGTACTAGTCTCTGCCTCGCCATGATGTTCAGCAATGGCTTTAACTACTTCTGGATTTTTATCCCACTGCTTAACCAGGTCAGCACCTATCAAAGCATGCGGACCCTCTGTTTGATGATCTATCGCCTTTCCAATATCATGAAGCAGGCCAGCTTTCCTGGCTACACTGACATTAGCCCCAATCTCGCCAGCCAGCATCCCTGACAGATGAGAAACTTCGAGACTGTGAGTTAAAACATTCTGACCATAACTGGTACGAAATTTAAGCTGACCAAGTAGCTTAATCAGTTCAGGATGTAAGCCTGGTATTCCAGCTTCATAAGCAGCCCGTTCACCCTCACTACGGACAGTGGCTTCAACCTCTGTTTTGGTTTTGTCCACTATTTCCTTAATCCGGGCTGGATGAATACGCCCATCAAGGATAAGTTTGCTTAAGGCAACGCGAGCTACTTGACGTCTCATAGGGTCAAAGCTGGAGATGGTAACCGTCTCCGGAGTATCGTCAATGATGAGATCAACGCCAGTAGCTTGCTCCAGAGCTCGAATATTGCGTCCCTCACGCCCAATGAGCCGCCCCTTCATCTCGTCACTAGGCAAGGGAACAGTGGATATTGTAGTTTCCGAAACAACATCAGTAGCACACCTTTGAATAGCTGTGGCCAGAATATCCCGAACCCTTTCATCAGCCTCTTCCTTTATCTGTGCCTCCCACACCCTAACCTGTTGCAAAGCTTCTTCTTCAACCTCTTGTTTTAGCTCTTGAAATAAAAGAGTTCTTGCTTCTTCACTAGATGTGCCAGAGATAGATTCTAACTTTGCCAGCTGCTTTTCTCTTATTGTCTGAAGTTCAGCTGTTATCCTCTCGGTATCTTTTTTCTTGTTATCTAAATCACTCTCACGCCGCTCTACAGCCTCTACCTTCCGCTCCAGCGCCTCTTCTTTCTGGTTGACACGCTTTTCTATTCGCTGTATTTCAAGGCGGCGTTCCTTGCTTTCCGCCTCGGCGGCGTTCCCAACCTTGATAGCTTCTTCTCTAGCTGCACGGAGTAGCTCATTATACTTGGTTGTTGCCTCATCTAATAAGTTCTGTGCCTCTTTTCTTGCTTTTTGAATCTCCCGGTTGGCTACTAGTTGCCTGACGAAGTACCCAATAAGGATGCCCAAGACAAGAGCAAGGCCACCTATCATTAATGTATAAGATTCCATTTTCCCTCTTTATTTCGTTGTTATAGTAAATGCAAAACATTGCATATTAATAATAACCTTTTATCGGGTTGGCGTCAACTAACTGCTCTGGCAGACAGCCACTTAACCAATTTGCCTGGCATCTCTTAATACACTGCGAAAGGTGTTATATTCCCGTGCACATAACTCGGGATTGTGTAATTTGGTCGCTCCAGCGCTGATACAGATTGATTCTCGTAAGACTGGTGTCTATCGCCTCAAATCCTGTATATTACTGTTGTTGAAGCTATGAATGAAGAACTAATCGCTCCTTGTGGGATGAACTGTGTAATATGCAGCGGTTATCTTGCCTATAACCACGATGTTAAAAGCAAGGGAATCAAAATGCCTTATTGCATAGGGTGCAGACCGCGAGATAAGCAGTGCGCTTTCTTGAAGAAAAGATGCGAACTACTGATGTCTAATAAGGTAAGATATTGCTATGAATGTAGTAATTTTCCCTGTGAAGGGTTAAAGCATCTTGATAACCGCTACAGAACATATTTCAAGATGAGCATGATTGAGAACCTTGAATACATCAAAGATAATGGTATTAATAAATTCCTTAAAAGAGAACAGGAGAGGTGGCGATGCCCTGAGTGTGGTGGGGTAATATGTTGCCACAATGGTATCTGTTTTAATTGTGGTCTCGATAAGCTGCGCCAGAAGAAGCAAAGATATCGCTGGGAGGATAAATGAGAAAAACGTGGCAGGAGAAACTGAAGGACAAACCCTCTTTTCCTAAGGTGCTAAGGTTGGAGAAAGGGTTTCCCTGTTACAATGCCGTGCACAAGATGGGTGCCGAAGTTGGTGATGAGATAGTACTGGTAAACCCGTCTGAAGTAATGGCAATCATGAAGCGGGTACCAAAAGGAAGGCTCATCACCATTGTCGAAATATGCAGACAAATAGCAAGGAATCACGATGTAAAAGGTTGCTGCTCTTTAACTACCGGGATTTTCATCATGACGGCAGCCAATGCGGTAGAAGAAACAAGCAGGGAAGGCAAATCATTAGATATACCTTACTGGCGGACGCTCAAGGCAGATGGTTTTTTGAATGAAAAATACCCCGGTGGACAAGAAGCGCACAAAAGGTTGTTCAAGGGCGAAAATTTCCAGGTCATTGCTCGGGACAAGAAGTACCAGGTTGTCGATTATGAGAAATACTTGATGAAGCTAACGTGAGATTATCGCCGTTTAAAATTTCGTGCCTTGTACATAACAGATTTGCATTCTTACAAACTCACTCAAACTGTCCAATTTGCCCGTGTTGCTAGTTACAGTGATACTTCGACATGGGGCCTTCTTCGATGTAGAATACCCATGTATGAGCGCAAAGAGGGCGGTAAAGCTGAATACGGTCTATTTGGGCCTTGTTCTTTTTATCGTCGCTCAAATGCTCATCCTTCTTGTTGCCCCCCGTATAGACCCATTCC
>Ga0209977_10001572_pt1 | contig 10086 bp, 8 predicted proteins | sample SumtaG_2_FD_183113 | JGI IMG/M metagenome (GOLD analysis project Ga0209977, IMG submission 183113) | Deep subsurface microbial communities from Indian Ocean to uncover new lineages of life (NeLLi) - Sumatra_00607 metaG (SPAdes) (version 2) | ecosystem: Environmental > Aquatic > Marine > Oceanic... | reverse complement strand
ATAATTACCCCCATAGGAGAAGCCCCAACTGAATATAATGGCAAAAAATCGAGTACCAAAGCAAGGTTAGGATTTAGCCAATTAGGCGACACTCAAGTTGAATTAATAGAGTGGAAAGAAGGTGATAGTCCATACAAAGATTTTTTAGAACAAGGACGAGAAGGATTTCACCATATTGGGATATATGTTGATGATATAGACTCTTATATTAGTGAATTTAAGAATAAGGGAATAGGAATTTTATATTACGGTGAAATAGGCAATGGTAAATTTGCTTATATGGATACAGAACAAACATTTGGTATAATAGTAGAATTAATCCAAAGACCCTAAAACCGGTAATATGCTTCATCACAAGTAGTTCATCCTAATTAAAACTAGATAAAATTTTTAAGTATGTAATACATACTTACATATATGAGAACTAATATTGTGATTGATGATGAATTAAAAGAGAAATGGTGGGAGATCAAAAAAGAAGCAGATAATCTCAATATGAAAATTGGTGATTATCTTATTTTCTGTCATGATCTTAGAAAAAAGATGGATAACAAGGATAAGATTCTGAAAATTTTAGAGACTCCATTATCAGACGGTTTAAAAAACGTTGATGTAATAAAGGCAAGCAAGAGTATGTGGAAACCATGAGGGGGATTGATTCGAACATTCTTGTGTATGCATTAAATAAAGATCTTCCTGAACACTTACCTTGTAAAGAACTTTTAATAAATATAGTTAATGGAAAAGAACTCGTGAGCATCCCTTCAATTGTATTCATGGAATGTTTTCATGCCTTAGTTAAAGCGTTTAAATATAAAGAGGTTGAGGTTAAAAGGCGATTAATCGCAATAATTGACTCGAAAAATATCAATGTACTAGCAATTTCTACCTCTTCAATATTACTTGCATTTGAGATTGCTGAAAAATATGGAACTGGAGGGAGGGATTCTTTAATTGTGGCAAGTTTACTAGAAAATAAAATCCAAGAGATTTATTCTCATGATACGGATTTTGATAAAATATTGCTTATAAAACGGATAGATCCAATATAAATCCAGTCACTAGTTATTTAAATTTTTACGTTCACGGTTTTAAGTATAGAATCCATAATAATTTATCGAGTAAAAATCTGATTGATAATAGTATTGCAGGTAATTATTTAGAAACAATTGTATATGAAGGAATTTATTATATTTAAATAGAAGGTAGTCTATCTTAATTAACACTAGATACATATCCGATTGATAAAACTAAATTTTAATTAAAAAAAAATGATTTTAAGTGACAATAATTAAATTTTATTTTAAAACCATTAACAGAATCAATTTTCATTGAAATCAAAGGATTAATATTTAATTTTAACATCAATAACTGCTGGTTTGTTTGAATTTTTGGCGCGTTCAAGAGCACTTCTTAGTTCATTGGGGTCTGAAACGGATTCACCATAACATCCAAATCCCTCAGCACACTTTCCATAATCAAACTCAGGGATATCCGTATCTATATAACGCTTACCAAGCCAATTTTTTTGAATATCTTTAATCATACCCCATGCGCTGTTGTTCCCTACCACAAAGATCAAATTTTTCAAACCCAATCGTACTGCAGTTTCTAAATCTTGTATATTCATCATAAAACTACCATCCCCCGAAATTGAAACTACTTGTTTTTCTGGTTTTGCCAGCTTAGCGCCGATACCATAAGGCACTGAGGTTCCTAAGTGTCCCATACCAATTGCCTGAAGCGTCGATAATGGTTTCCTGTCCTTGTATATATTAAGTTGAGCATAAGCACTCCCAGTAATGTTCCCTCCATCAAGGATTAATATTGCATCTTCATCAATAAACTCCAAAACTTCTTTCGCCATTCTTAATGGATCGATAGGTATGCTATCATTTGAGGCTGCCTTTCTCATTGTTATTTCGGATTGCTTCTTGGCTTCATTTAACTTATCTAGCCATTCACTAGTCTCGATTTTTTTTATTTTTTTTACCTCATCAAGAATTTGAGTTAAGAATGATTTGCAATCACCCACTATTCCTAAGGTAACTGGTTTATTTCGTCCAATCATGCTAGGATCAATATCAACTTGTATTAATTTTTGTGAATCTTTCCATCTTGGCTCTGCACCGAGTCCTAATATAAAGGAAAATTTACAGCCAAGACTTAAAATCACGTCAGCATCACTTGTCAATGAAAGTGGTCCTCTTCCCATTCCCATATGACATTTTGATTGATTCGATATAGTACCAATACCCATAATAGATGTTATAACGGGGATTTGTAAGTATTCTGCGAATGCTTGTAACTCATCCCATGCTTCAGCACGAGCAACACCTCCCCCTGAGACAATTAAAGGCTTCTTCGCGTTTATTAGTAGATCCAAAGAATCTTTGACTAATTGCCTATCAACAGCAGGATTTCTGATTGCCCGGTATTGATTTCTGGCAAGAATTGATATCTTTTCTTCTTCGATCTCTCCATATAATGCATCTTCATCCAATTCTAATAATATAGGTCCAGGACGACCTCCTGTAGCCTCTCTAAAAGATTTACGAACTGCATCAGGAATCTCTTCTATCTTACTTACACTTTTTTGGTATTTAGTTATAGGTTTAAACATTGTTATTTGATCTAAACCTCCTTGTAATACGAATTTATCAAATTCTCTACTTCTTACCTGTGGTACTATAGTAATTATAGGAATATTATCGCTCCAGGCAGCCCCTACACCAGGTACTAGGTGTGTTGCACCAGGACCAACCGTTCCCATGCACACTCCAGGCGTATTAGTTACCCTAGCCCACGCATCAGCTGCATGAGCAGCAGCTTGTTCATGTCGAAACATAACGGTATCAATCCCCTTTTCCCTACCCCAGCTGTATACGGCATCATATATTGTTATGAGTTGACCGCCAATTATCCCAAATATTTTTTTGACCGATTCCTCGAGAAGGCATTTTACTACTACCTCCCCTCCCCTAATCTTTTTCTTCTGTTCTCCCACTTTTTTCACTTTTATATTAATATCCTTATGATACTTGTTAAAGGTTAAGATTTTACTTAAAATTAATTAAGAACAAATTTAGCTTATTCATTCTCTCTGGAACTTCTATAGAGATAAATCTATTAACAACATTTTCTTTTGTCAATCTTCATTTAAAGATAATAGAATGAAGCAAATCAACAATTTATTATATTTTATACTATTCTTTAAAAATAAAAATACTACTAAGTTTTGAAAAATAATGTCATTTGAAACATTCAGAAAAAATTTGCAAGAAAAGAATAATATAACCGCTACCACCACTTTTGCTGATCTTGTAAAACGTAAAGCAGAAGTTATCGGTGATAAAGTTTACCTAACATTCATTAGAGATTTTGACAAGGGCATAGATGAAACCTATACCTATCGTGATATGCATTTACAATCCAACCGAGTTGCAAATGCTCTATTAAAAGTAGGCTTGAAACGAGGAGACGGAATTTCTCTCTATCAAATCAATAGTCCCGAATTTCTCTTTTTATTATTTGGTGCCTGGAAAATTGGAATTTATGTAGTGTTAGTAAACACGGGTTTGAAAGGTGATGGACTACAATATATCATTGATCATTCTGATAGTAAACTTTTAGCAACTCATTGGTCCTTATTGGATAATTGTTTAAATATAAAGGATCAGTTGCCAAAAATTGAGCATGTGCTAGTAGATATGAATGAAGCACCTGAAGATTTTAAATTACCTGAGGGGATAATATCTCTTCAAGAATTTATGGATGCTTCTGAGGAAGATACTGATATTAAAATAGATCCAAACGATATGGCTACATTAATTTATACATCTGGGACAACAGGACTCCCAAAAGCAACTACATTTTTTCATAGAGGGATGTATGGAATTGCTCTCCTTGGTGTAATGCTATGGGCTCAAAGAATAGCACAACCCGGATATAAATTATATACTTGCTTACCTTTATTTCATGGAAACGCGCTTCAGTTATGTGCTATGCCTGGATATTATGCTGAAATCCCTGTTGTGCTTTCTAAAAGATTTTCAGCTTCTAGATTGTGGGACATAGTACGAAAATATGAAGTTACAACTTTTAACGTTTTAGGTTCAATGCCACAGTATCTAATGAAGCAACCAAAACGCTCAAATGATAAAGATCATAAAGTTGTTTTTGTTGGTTCTGCTGCTGCTCCAAAAGAATTGGTAAGGGATTTCGAGGAGAGATTTGGTCTAAAATTGTATGAAGGATACGGTGCAGTTGATGGTGGTGGTTTCAGTTTAGGTACGGGAGGTGCTCCAGATGCTCCCGTAGGATCTATGGGAAAACCACCAGAGGGTATTATTGCAGAAATTATGGACGATGATTTGAAAATTTTAGGTAATAATGAGGTTGGAGAATTAGTATTTCACGTTAAAGAAGCAGAAAAAGCAACAAGAAAGGTAAGCTATTACAAGAATCCAGAAGCATCAGCAGCGCGAATCCAAGTAGCCCCTGATGGTAAGTCATGGTTTCTCACCGGAGATTTAGCAACTAAAGACGAGAATGGCTGGTATTTTTTCGTGGATCGAAAGAAGGATTCAATCCGTCGTCGTGGAGAAAATATTGCAGCTTGGAGTATTGAGCGATCGATTAATGAGCATGACAAAGTACTTGAATCAGCAGCGTATGGCATTAAAGGACATCAAGTGGGTGAAGATTATGCTGAAGATGAGGTTATGGTTGCGGTGGTATTACAACCCGGTAAAACGATGAAACCTGATGAATTATTAGACTATCTTCAAGATAAACTCGCATATTTCCAAATACCTCGCTTCATAGATTTTGTAGAAGAACTGCCAAAATCAGAAGTTCACCGAATAATGAAAAGATTCCTTAAAGAACGCGGAGTCATTGAAACGACATATGACCGAGAAAAAGCAGGTTATGAGGTAAAAAGATAAATTTTTATTATTTACTATTTTATTATTTTTTTATTTTAAGTAATTGTAATAGATCTCAAAAAGAGGATTTTAAAAACTTAAGAGGGTATAAAATTGTCTGATTTTAAAATAACTGCAACAACCACATTTAATGATGTAGTGAAAAACAAAGCTGAAACCGTAGGTGACAAAGTTTTCTTAACGTATATCCGTGATTTTGATAAAGGACTCGATGAAAAATATACTTATCGAGATATGCATTTATATTCAAATCGAGTGGCAAATGGATTATCAAAATTTGGATTGAAAGCAGGTGTTGGACTTTCATTAATGGAAATTAATTCTCCTGAATTTTTATTTACTTTATTTGCAACGTGGAAGCTTGGAGGATATGCTGTGTTAATAAATACTGCTTTAAAAGGAGTAACGTTACAATATATTATTAATCATAGTGATTCAAAGATTTTAGTGATACACTGGAGCATGATTGATGCATATTTAGACATTAAAGATGAATCACCTAAAATTAAAAATGTTATAGTGGACAATAATGAAGCACCAGCAGATTTTAGGCTTCCGGATGGCATGATATCGCTTCAAGAAATAATGGAATCAGCTGATGATGATATCGAAGCTGAAATTGATTTTGAAGAAAAAAGCTACCTTATGTACACTTCAGGAACAACAGGACCGCCTAAGGCTACTTCTTTCTTCTATAAAAAAACATATGCTGGAAATGCTTTACAAACGGCTTCGGGTCTGATAAGATTATTCTTAGGTGGGGGAGATGACGTTATGTTCACGTGTTTACCTTTGTTCCACGGAAATGCTCTGCAAATAACAACAATGCCAGGATATTTGACAGAAACCCCTGTGGTTCTTTCTAAGAGGTTTAGTGCGAGTCGACATTGGGATATATGCAGAAAATATAATGTTACATCCTTTAATCTATTGGGTGCCATGCCACAATTTATGCTAAAACAACCAGAACGTCCCAATGATGGTGAAAATAAAGTTAAATTAATTATTTCAGCAGCTTGCCCAAGCGAACTGATTGAAACGTTTGAGAAACGTTTCAATGTAGAAATTAAAGAATTTTATGGTGCTGTTGATGGAGGTGGTTATATTCTTGGCCCATTTTTCCAAAAAAATGTCCCTGTAGGATCCATGGGAAAACCTTTAGGAGGCACTAAAGCCGATATTATGGACGACGAAGGAAATTTATTAGAACCCAACGAAATAGGAGAACTTGTCTTTTTAGTAAATAGAGGGGAAGTAGAAATGAGGAAAGTTACCTACTATAAGGATGAAGGTTCCACTAAAGACAAAATCCGAGAAGCAAATGATGGAAATTTATGGCTCCACACAGGAGATCTAGCTACAAAGGATCCAGAAGGTTGGTTTTTCTTTGTAGATAGAAAAAAAGACTCTATTAGACGTAGAGGTGAGAATATTTCACCATGGTCAGTTGAGCGTGTGATAAATCAGCATGAAAAAGTGCTAGACTCTGCTGCTTATGCAGTCCAAATAGCAGGAGTAGTCGAAGACGAAGTAATGATTTCAGTAGTATTAAAGCCAGGTGAATCTATGAAGCCAGAAGAATTACTTGACTATTGTCAGGGTAAAATGGCATATTTTATGGTACCTCGATTCATAGACTTTATAGATGCACTACCTAAAAGTGAAGTACACAGAACTTTAAAGCAAGTTCTTAAAGATAAAGGAGTCTCGGAAACAACCTACGATAGAGAAGAAGCTGGTTATGAAGTAAAAAAATAAATTAGATCAACACTTTCTATTCTTTCTATTTCGAGCGAATAAATTACCGTCAAAATCTTTCAAATTTTTTTTTCTTTTAATTTATCTATAGAACTTATAATCAGAAAAGTGCCTGTTCCATACGATATACGAATACCTTTTTCATCCCAACACTGCATTTTACAAATGACTTGTTTTCGCCCCAAATTTAATATATCACCTCTTGCTTTTAACTCTGTTGAAGCAGCTTTATGCAGAAAATATAAGCTCATTTCGGTGGTGATCACAGGACCACCATGAGCAAGGGCGCATGTAAACCATCCCACCGTATCTAACAAAGTGGCAACAATTCCACCATGAATACCCCTCTCCCCATGATCTAAATCGGGATTGTAAGGCATAGTGATGATTCCTCGATCTTTTTCGTCAAATGAAAGTTCCATACCAAAAGTTCGAGCTATATGCGTCTTATTTCTAAACCTTGCTAATAATACCTGTTTATAATTTTCGGTCAAAAAAAAATCCTTGATTGATAATTCTATTTGATGGATTATTACAATTAAATAAATCATATAATTGTTTATACGATAAAAAATAAATTAAAATTCAACATTTAAACAACTAAATTAAAGGTAATGAATTATGGAAACTTATAGATTTATTATAGTAGATGAACCCGAAAAATATATAAACCGCATTACCCTAAATAGGCCCGAAAAACGCAATGCTTTAAGCAATCAACTAAGAGGAGAAGTCTTTAACGCACTTGAAAAAGCAGACATGAATGAAGAAATTCGAGTAACGATAATTAGGGGTGCAGGCACTTGTTTCTCGGCTGGTTATGATTTAGGCTCCGATTTAAGAGAGAATCGTCCTTGGTTTACTTCGCCTGAACTTGGTTTAAGAAGCTTCTCATGGGCTCGACACGTTACCGAAGGGTGGTTTAAGATGTGGGATATGTCTAAACCTATCATAGCACAAGTTCATGGTTATTGTTTAGCAGGTGCAAGTGAATTGGTAACAGGTTGTGATTTAGTATATGTAGCTGACGATGCCCAAATTGGCTATCCTGCTGTAAGATCAATATCTCCACCGGATCTACAATATCCTGTGTGGTTGATGGGTATGAGAGCTGCCATGGAATATATGTTGACTGGTTCCTCTCTTAGTGGGAAAGAGGCAGCACGATTAGGGTTTGCAAATAGATCCTTTCCTGTAGAAGAATTAGAGGAAAAAGTATTAGAGATGGCCAGAAGTGTTGCCAATATTCCTCCTGATCTACAAATACTCAATAAAAGAAGTGTACATCAAGCTATGGAAATTATGGGTATTAGAACTGCGCTCCGTGCTGGGCATCCATTTGTTTCTCTTGCACATTATACCAAAACCACTGAAGATTTTATTCAACAAATCTACTCCGGCGGGGAATTAACTAAAGCTTTTTCTGACCGGGATGGTAAATGGGGAGATTATAGAACGAAGAAATCAGAAAAAGATTAATGATCGTGAACTAATCATCAAAAAAATTAAGATTCTTTGAATTTTACTTTAAATAATTGAAGAAAAACCAGAGATACAATATAGAATAAACCCATAGAGGATAATCCTATTATGAGGATAACGGGATTTCGAGAATTTTCACCTTGAAATATAACTCCATAAATTGTTGAGGATAATGCTCCTAGTAAGCTAGTGGCAAACATCATTAATCCGTAATATGAACCTGAAAGTCTTGTTACTGCCTGATCTTTATTTATTGATTCATGTGAGTTCTTAATTAAATGCATATCAGCAGCTCTATCAACCATTTCGTTTAATAGGGGTGAACTAAAAAGACTAGTTGCATACATGCTCCCTAAAACTGACCCATATGACAATACGAAAAGAATTAACCCGAAGGGTAAATTCATTTCAATAAGAAAAAATAACTCTAAGGATGCTGCAAAAATTATGAAAATGACATTCAGTTTATAGGTTTTGAGAAGATTCGCTTGTCTCTTCTTTATGATCTGCCAAATAAATAGCCATATAAATTTTATCGAAATGCTCATTATTATATAAAAAATATAAAGATTACTGACTTGGTTTGAAGGTAAATTCCGTCCTAATACGAAAGCAATGAAAGGGATAATCGTAAAAACAAGTACAAATTGACTCGCTTGACTGCTTACTCCAGCAGTCATGAATTTCATATACTCTTTATCCTTGACAGGAATGAATAAATTCTTAAATGAATCTTTTAATGTTCTTTTTTCAAAATTTGGTGTGTTCAAGTGAAAACTCTCATCGATAGAGAAAAATGCAATTAAGATACAGACCGTTACAGGGATGCCGAAAATAATTGAAATGGTAGGCATTACATTCATTATTAATTTACCACTGTTAGTCCAATATCCAGTATTTTTCGGGTCTTCAAGAAGACTCTGTAAAATGTTTGGAAATGCTATACTAATAATTGAGGCTAAAATTCGTAAGTTTGCAGAGACAGTTGCGGCTTTTTTCCTATTTTTCAATGTTTGGGAAATTTCAGGAAGAACAGAACTGAAAACGATCATTAAAAGGCTTCCAAAAATAGCTTTTATCATATTCATGACCCAATACCAAATCGCTGTAGGCCAAAATATAACCGTACTTGAAATAGCCTGTGTCTTAGGTGGGATCCATGGGGGTAAATAGATTAAAATTGCTGAAACGAGCCATAGTGGCAATCCAATAAGAATATATGGCCTTCTTTTCCCTATCTTTCTCGGTGTAGTATTATCCAGTATTACTCCAAAAATGATGCTCGAGAATGCCATTGTTATCATATTTATGGTAGTACCGATTGAAACTAGTATGGAATCCAACCGAATAGTGTAAACATAAAAATTATATGAATATGATTCCGTTAACATCAGCATTAACATAATTCCAAAATATCCCAAAGAATATCCGGTCAGTCTTACTCCGTGGATCTCCCTTAATGAAGGAAGGTTTTTATTGTAATTTTCCACTATGAACCCCGATTCAATTATGTAAATTTTTGAAAAAATATTAGGGAAATAATACTTTACTGAAATTAAATGTTTATATTAGAATGGAACGTATACATTTTACTATTTAATAATTTTTTTAACCTTTCGTAATTTTGATTATTTATGACTCTACCATTAGAAAATATTACAATCTTGGATTTGTCACGAATGCTTCCTGGGCCATATTGTACGATGATCTTATCAGATCTCGGAGCAGATGTTATTCGTGTAGAGAACCCAAACGATCCTATGAGTAATCTGCCCCCTTTTTTTCAGAAGGGTAAATATTACGAGAGTGCTTTTAATGCTGTTCTCATGAGAAATAAGAAATCAATAAAGCTAAATTTGAAAACTGATGAGGCTAAGAAGATATTCTACAAATTAGT
>Ga0209977_10001571_pt1 | contig 10091 bp, 9 predicted proteins | sample SumtaG_2_FD_183113 | JGI IMG/M metagenome (GOLD analysis project Ga0209977, IMG submission 183113) | Deep subsurface microbial communities from Indian Ocean to uncover new lineages of life (NeLLi) - Sumatra_00607 metaG (SPAdes) (version 2) | ecosystem: Environmental > Aquatic > Marine > Oceanic... | reverse complement strand
TAAACTATCGGGTTTTGGAGGTAAATCAGATAGTTTTTCTGGGGGGGCTAATAACTCATCAAATCCATTACTAATTGATTTTTTAATCTGCTTTTTTGAAGACTTACTAGAAGTTACTTGTTTTTTTTTCAATTCAGTAATATCCGTATTAGATGAGATAACCGTTTTAATAAGTTTATCAATAGTTGTTTTTATCGTGTCAATTTGATTCTGAAATATTTTAAGTAATTCTACTAACTCGCTCTTCTTTGATATGTTCATAGAAAAGTTAATATCTACTTTTTGCCTATGGTCTAAACCAGGTTGAGTCAGAGATGAAGAATAATCTGATGTTTGTTGGCCAACTATTTCCTCTTGAGAGATAATTTTCGGAATTGCACCACTCGAATGTAGATCCATTCTATAGTCAGAGATTAACCACGAAAAAATGTTATATGCAAAATTGGGATGTTCATCGTTACTAAATCCACCCCCTACTCTATCTCTAAATATTTCATAGCTTCCGATTGCACAAATTCTACCATTATCAGGCTCAGAAACACAGACCAATGCAGATGAGAATGGTTCAGAAGTCTCATTAGAAGAAACGGCTGAAAACGAATTTCCTAAGACACTAAGTGAGCAACCAGACCTATAACAAATAGAACTAATACCATTTGTAATTGGATGTGGTGGTATGAATGCTGTAATTATGGGCATATTTTCCATACCTAGATTATAAGTTTCATCTAAGACTTGATCGTTTTCAAAAACAATGCCAAAATTCTGACTAAGTTCACTTAAATTGCTATTTCTTCCTCTGTCTCCCCCAGCATGAGATAGAAGCAATAACCCGCCTCCATCTTGCCTAACCCAATTATCAATTTCAGTAATTTCCATAGAAGTAATTCTAGCAAAGTCTGGACAGACGAATACTAAGATATCAAAAGCTTTCAATGAATTTTGAGTAATTGGAGTTTCCAAGAAGTTATAACAGAGAAAGTCGTTTGAATTTAAGAAATCTCGTAATTCTGTGAGATTCTCGTCGATTTTACCTCTAGGTTTGTGTGCTACATCAAACGCGATATTATATTTTGGCATGATATTTCAAAATCTCCTTATATTTAATATTATTCTACTAAAAATATATTTTACGACATTAATTAAAATTTCTTAAAATTACTCAAATATCTTTTGTCAGTTAATAAAAAGAGTAATCAATAAATGCTTTTGTCTCCAATAATTAGGTTGTTCTTACTAATATTTTCAATTTTTACATTACTACCAATTATAGAGGTTTCAGAGATTACGTTTTTCAAGTTAGCATTCGTTTCAATAACGCAATTTTCTAAGATACAGTTTTCTATTATGGAACCAGTTCCGATCGAGACATATGGTCCAACAACTGAATTAACAATTCTAGAATTTTCTCCAATATAAACAGGATTTTTTATAAATGACCTTTCAGAAATAATACCTAACTTGTTAAAATCCTCAATTTTTATCGATCCCTGTTCTAAAAGATACTTATTACCCTTTAAAACTTCGGATGGTCTTCCAAAATCTAAAATTCCCTTTTTAAGATTAACTGCTGCGATTTTAAACCCATTATTGATTAAATCTTGTAAACTCTCGGTTAAATATATTTCTTTAGAGTTTTCAGTTCTTTTGTCTAAATAGCCCTTTATGATATCAAAGAGGGCTTTAGTAGCGGAGTTAGAAAAAGCATAAATACCTGCAATTGCTAAATTTGATATAAAATTTTTTGGTTTTTCAATTAATTTCTGAACAAGCGAATTTTTATCAACAACAACAACACCATATGAACTGGCATCTTCTTCCGGAACTTCCATTACAGTGATGATTCCATCTACATCAGATTCATAATATCGATACATTAAATAGGAATATTCCTCAATAGGTATCATATCAGCTAAGAAAATTAACGACCCATCACGCTTATCCTCTTCTTTACTAGTATGCCTAGTCTCTTCAAATCGCGTGTTTGCTAGATAGACAGCCTCACCTAAACCCCAGTAAAATGGTATATCATCGTTATATCCGCGAGGTATTTGTTCGATAAAAGTTAATTTAAATTTATCGCTATACTTTTGTTTGACGAATTCTGTTATCTGTCTTCTCTTATAGCCAACAATTAAAATTAACTCTGTTTTTGAGTCAAATGTGTTACTAAATTTGTTGAGAATATGTTCTAATATGGTCTTTCCAGCAACATTTATGAACGTTTTAGGCTTACTTAACGTAAACGGGCGTAATCTCGAACCTATACCTGCACATGGGCCTATAATTTTCATGTTTTGATTCAAACCAATAATTGACAGTTTTTTATTATTTAATAAAACCTTGATTTATCCGATCCAAACAAGCGTTGTAGATAACCAAAGAGCAGATCTAATCCTCTTTCTTCTTTGATTGAACAAGGTATTAATTCAGAAGTGGACCCTAATTGACTGAATACGTCTGAAATTAGCATAGATAACTCTCTAATTAATCCACTTTCCCTCTCATTGGTGGAGTCCGCTAATGCTTTAAAGTCTTGGCTCCAATTAACTATCATTTCAATTTGTTCTTCACTTAATAGGTCTACTTTGGATAATACATTAATTTGTGATATATTTCTAAACCTAAATTGTACCGAGGCAGCTAGAAGTAGCGTGGATATGAACCCATTAGGTCTTAGGACAAAATTTGAATCAAATAGGAAAGATACAGCTCTTTGAATCGATCCAAAACCTAACGTACTTGCTATTAAAGGTCCCGTTTCTCTAAAAGCGAATAATTCAAGCTGCCCTGCAGTATCTACAAATACCCAATCGGGATTAAATTCGTCAATTTCATACTTTAAGTCATCCAAAAAATTAACCATTAAATCGGATGCTAAGATCATAGCTCCGTTTGGCCCTAATCCATATTCAGTCATTACTTCTTCAAGAACAATAAAATCCCTAATATCTATGTCTGGATTGTAAGGCATTAGTTTTACGCCGGGATCTAGATTTAAAGTTATTGCTGAGATTTCCGGATCTCTATTCGTAACATGATCCCTTAATAATCCCGTGAGAGTGCTTTTTCCACTGCCAGCTGTTCCAATAAAATAAACTAATAAAATTTATAAAAAACCTCCTTTGAGTTAAGTATCCTCATTTATATCTAAAGAATTGAAGATAATTAAAGATTTATAATGAAACTACCAACGATTATCATCTTTGGAAATTTGGAATAAGGTTTAAAAATTCTGTTTAAAAATTAGTGAGAAGACTATTTTGGTCCTTTTAACTGCTCTAATTTGATTTTTTCTTCTTGATGTTCTTTAAATCTTTTAATTTGATTATTAATTGCTTCTTCTTCTTTTATTTTAAGTTCATCATCGTTTAATAGAATTGACTGGAGTTCGCTCTGATCCATTGGCTTTAGAATATCATTAATACTGAAACCCTTATTTTTCTCTGTGGTTTCTCTAAAAATTGTTTTCATTTCCTTTATTACTAATAGTTTAGATGAAGAACCCGAACTTTGTATTAGCGATTGCACTTCTGGTCTCTTAATTCTTTCAATACCCGGTCCAGGAATCCTCTGAGGAATGCGAGAGGGTGGACCGTAAGAGATTGGGTTGACAGAGATATTTTGTAAGGTCATAGCCAAGGTTGCTAAATGATGCTCGATGTTTTTTAGTGTTTTATTACTCTCATTCATCATTGAAATTACGGACTGATCCATTGGAATGCTTTCAACGCTACTTTTCTCGTAAATAACAGTTCTTTCTTCTTTCTTATTATTAAAATCGGTCTTAATTGCTTGAACTACCCTTTCTTGGGTTACTTTTTTTCTCAGATTTTTATTTGTGCTTAAATCTATGAATTGAAAACCAGCGTAGCAATCATCGTTTACCCAAATATCAGAAACATTGATTTTCTCTGAAAAAGTATACTCAATTCTCTGACCGGAGTATAAATAAATTGTTAATCTTAATATTTTAATCTGGATATCAATATATCCCTGAATCTCATCTAATTCTATAGAAAAACCTAAAAGATCATTTGAATGATAGATTTTTTTAATCGAAACTAACGATGGAGATTGCTTGTAGTAAATCTCTTGTTTGACTATTTTTGAAATTTCAAATTGGATATTTAACCGATTAATCTTTTCAGGAAGAAAAAGAACTTGCTCCTCATCATTTTTTTCGAATTCTAAAAAAAGTTTCTTTTGATCGTCCCAAAATACTTGGAACAATTCCATTTTGATTATAACCTACGGTTTTTATCGTTAAATTTTCCAATTGAATGAATTATGATTAAAATCTATTTTAACCTTTAATAAATTACGACTTTACCAAATTTATGATTTTTAAGACTAATTTTACCCATTTATTCGATTTTAATTAATGGTATAGTATTAAAATTAGATAACTTTAAGTCTAGATAGATAATATACCGGTTTATGCAAGACAGATTTGAAATATTCAATTTCTTCGTTTGATTGTTCTCCTACATAGTTTTCTACATCAAGGACTAAAATTGCTTCTTGATTACTTAATTTTCGAAAAGCTATCTCTTGTAATTTATCCCATTCTTCAGTATTGAATTTATCTTTATTTAATAATCCATCAACTGAACAAATTCCAACAAGCTTATTATAAATAATTTGTAAAATTGACTCGATTTTAATAAAATAATCTCTAAATCGAATCGAGCCAACTAAAAAGATTTTAGTCTCTTTTATTTTTGAGAAGTCGTAATCTCGGAACTCATCCAAGAAATTCTTATTGAACCTTTCTTTCTTTATCATAATTGCATTAATGTTCATTCCTATATAATTCTCATATGAAATTAAATACTGTCTATTTAGCAGAGAATCTAGAATTTATGAGGAAGTTGGATTCAGAAATAATTGATCTTATATATATCGATCCACCTTTCTACAGCGGTGTCGATTATAAAGAATTTTCTGATTTATGGAATTCACTAGCAGATTATTTAGATTTTATGACACTAAGGATTAGTGAAATATATCGCGTTCTTAAGAAAACTGGTAGTTTTTACTTACATTGCGATGCTAATGCAATTTTCGATTTAAAGCCGATATGTGATGAAATTTTTGGAAGAAACAACTTTCGAAGGGAAATTATATGGAATGTAGGGAGCGTTTCGGGTTTTAAAAGTCAAGTAAAGGGTTGGGTGCGTCAGCACGATACAATATTGTATTACACGAAATCAGATAATTTCATATTTAATAAACAATATCTACCTTATCGAGAAGATTATATTAATAAGATGTTTAGATATAAAGACGAAGATGAACGCCTCTACAGAAAACGAAGAGGAGGGAAGCAATATTTAGATGAAAGTCCCGGGACATTAGTTGGTGATGTTTGGAACGATATCTTTTCATATCAAACGATCACAAGATCAAAAGAATATCATGGTTATCCTACTGAAAAACCAGAAAAATTATTAAAAAGAATAATTTCAGCCTCATCTAACGAAGGAGATATCGTTGCTGATTTTTTCTGCGGGTCTGGAACAACTATATCCACTGCTGAAAAGTTAAGTAGAAAGTGGATTGGCGTAGATAATAATCCAAAAGCCGTTGAATTGTGTAAAAAAAGGTTAGGTTTTTAATAAAAAAACCAAAATAAAAAACTTTCAATTCTACTTTTTAACAACGATTTTCTCAATACCGATCCATTCTTTGGCTTCCTCAAGGTTGGATACAATTTTTCTTTTAGGGGATTGAGCGTGATCTAAGAGATATTTAAATTCTTCACTTAATGGAGGGTTTTTAGCGATTATGAAAGCAGATCTAAAAAGTCTTTCATTATTTCTCATTAAGAGTTCTAATATTATTTCAATTGACTCTATGTTTAGAAGAATAGCATCGGTAATATCGACGATTATACTCAAATTTTCGTTGATATCTTTAGTTAACACCTCAAATTCTTTTATAAATCTTTCGGCAACTGATGGTGGAAAGGTACCAGTTGCCTTTATATAGAAGCAAGTGTCGTTAATTTTTTCAATTTGATACATAATAATTTGAACCATTCAGTTTTAAATTAATTTTAAACACTTTACTCTTATTAACTTTTTTATTTTGAAGTGAGAAATATTATCGTTTAATCGAATTTGTATAATTTCGTAGAGGACAAATGATTTAAGCTTTAATCTATTTAAAGATATAATGGAAAGAGAAGAAAAAATATCGGAAAGCATTCCTACATCGGAAAAAACAAACCGTGTAAAAAAGAGAAATCTATGGTCCCAGATCATTATGAATTTAATACATGGTTTTGGATTTAGTGCCTTCAATGTCGTTCTCCAACCTTACCTATTTGACTTTACGGGGGGATCCCTTTTTTACACCGGTATAATAATTACGATCTCGGGTATAATGCAATTTTTACCGATGCCTTTCATAGGTAAATTATCTGATAAATACGGACTCAAGAAAATTTGGCTATTTGGACCCCCGATATACGCTTTTGGACTAATGATATTAATTGTTACGAATAATATCCCAATTCTTATAATTGGACTGCTTACATATATGTTAGGAGCTATGGTTCATAGTTTAAATTTTCAAATATTCGTATCTGAAAACAGTGGTGAAACTAAAAAGGGAATCATGTACGGTATTGTCTTCTTCGCGTATTTTGGAGGAAGTATTGGTGGAACGTTCTTTGTTATGCTTAATTTAGGGTATAGTTTCTATTTTCAAATTTTCATAATCATTTTAATAATGGAGTGGCTTATTCTAGTTTTAATTATTAGAAGTCCAGATGCTATTAAAAAACACAAAGAATTAGGTTTAATAAAAAAAGCAGAGCTAAAAAAGAAAAAAGCTACTAAACTCTTTCAAAACTCAAAAATAAAGGTAGCTACTTTTTTCTTTACGTTAGATGTCTTTGTATGGGGTATAGCTTTATCTATATATAATGCTGGTTTGACATCTTATTACAATTTCACAACATCAGAAATTGCATCTATAGCTGTATGGTTTCACATCTCAAATATGGTTTTCCAGATTCCCGCGGGAAGAATTGCAGATAAGATTGGGAAAAAAAAATGTTTAATTATAAGTCAATATTTTGGAATGGTATTTTTTTCTATGAACATTTTGATTTCAGTTTTGTGGTCACAAGGGATTACAATATTCGCTTTTCCTGGATTAATTATTGGGCAAATCTTTTTTGGAATAGCAGTAACTACTTTTATTCCATCTGAGCAGATGACTTTAACTAATTTAGATGATAGCAGAAAAGCCGAATCTTATGGAATTGTAGCATTTGCCAGAGGAATTGGTATGCTGCCTACCGGAGCGATTGGAGGATTTCTTGCAGAAAGCGTACATTATGTTGCTCCTTTTGCTATAGGTTTAGTAGGTTTGGTTTTTGAAATATGGTTTTTAATTAAATATTTCAAAGATTAAGGTTACTTATTAAGGCTCTTCCACTCCTTGTAAGATTGTAGCAATTTTTTTACGTGTTCTCGTTCAATGTTATCTTTTGCGAATTGTTTGTCTTCTCCTTCTATTGGATTCATACCTAGAAACAGAACATAGAGTTTTTCAAGTTTTTCCAAACTTTCAAAATTTTCTAAACTAGTTAACTGATTTGTATCAAGGTATAATGTTTCCAGATTTTCTAATGATTCCAAATTTTTGATCTCTGTTATGTTGTTACTATTAAGATATAAAACAGTAAGATTAGTCAGTGCATCCAGCCCTTTGATTTCCTCTATATGGTTGTAACCAAGAAATAAACGCTCTAGATTCGTTAAACTATCCAAATTCTTGATTTCTGTTATTTGGTTGCGATTAAGTTGTAACACTACAAGATTAGACAGTGCATCTAAACCTTTTATTTCTTTTATTTGGTTTCCAACAAGCTCTAACCGTATAAGATTAGTTAATGAGTCTAGTTCCTTAATCTCAGAGATCTTATTATTGTTTATCTCTATCCATTGAAGATTGGTTAGAGAATCAAGCCCTTTCAGTTCAACAATCTGATTTCCACTTAGGAAAATGCGATCGAGTTTAGTCAAAGATTCAAGACCTTCAATTACAGTGAACTTATTGTTACTAAGATGCAACTGCTGAAGATTTGTTAGTTCCTCCAGGCCTCTCAATTCTGCGATTTTATTGTTTGAAAGATCCAAAGATGTAACATTTTTTAACTTATTAAGCCCCTTTAGCTCAGTAATATCTACTATATCCATATAATTTATAGATAATCTAATAAGACCGAGTTCTTCTCTTACATTAAATTTTTTACCATTAACCTTTATTGATCCAAGTCCCATTTTACTCATTCAAAATACTTTATTTTGACTTATCTTTAAGTTATGTCTTGAAATTATAAAAAAACTTACTTTTTTCTTATTCTGTGGTGAAAATTTTCTCGATGCAAAGATTTAAATATGAAAAAGTCCATTGTAAATATGGACGTCCATTTTAAGAATGGACTTCCACTATATGAATAAATAAAAAAGATATTGAAAAAATTATGAATTCTAAAATTGAGAGCCTTAGTGAAGATAAAATTACAGATTTAATAGGTTTTTTAAAAAAAATTAATTATCCACCAGAGGAATTAATATATGCAATTAAAAAAGAACTAATTAAGCCCACTCCTGTAACGAAAGATGTTTTTAATGACACTATAAAGCTTGAAGCTCTAATTAGAATAGGAATTCAAGAAGTTGGCTTTAATTGGTTAATATCTCAAATCTCTCTTGATATTTTTAATCTATTTGATAAATCAATCAGCCGAGGTCAGGTTAAAGCTATATTAAAACGCTTCTCGGGGAAAACACTATCAAGTACTGATCGAAGCCAAATGTATGAATTGCGCAAAAAAATCAGAAGATCTGAAAAATTTTTAACTTATTTTGGAGAATGGGGAAAAGAACCCGACCAATTATTTAAAGTGATTATAATTGGATTGAACGACGATCAATCAGCGAAGCTTCCTTCCTTGCTTATCACACCTAAAGTTTCAGGAGAGAGAAAAACTATCGGAGTTGATTTCTATACCAAAACAAATGAATACATTGATAAATCTCTTACAAGACTACAGATTTGGAATGTCTCAGGAGATAAAAGATTTGAATTTCTAAGAGAGTATTACTATAAAGGTGCGAGTGCTATGATAATAGTATATGAGAAGGGGAATCAAGAATCACTTAAATTGGCTAAGAAGTATTATTCAGAATTTAAAAAAGTAACGAATTTAAAATTTAAATTAAAAAAATTGAGGAATATTTTTATCGATACACCGATAATTCTTGTAGGATTAGGAAGTACGCCTATAATACCTTTAGAAGGTGGACCTATTCTTGCAAATGAATTAGGAGCTAATTATTTTGATAAAAAAGAGATAAGTGCAGATGAATTTGAAGATATCTTTGAAGCTGTTTCGGTCGAGTTACTCGTAAAATGCAAATACCCTCTTTAATAATCCCTAAATTTTACTCTTTCTTAAAATTTTCAGGCACATTTAGATTTATTTCAAAGAGTTTATCTTGAATTTTATTCTTTAATTCCTTAGAAAAATTATTAATTATCTCGTCTGGAACATAGTTTAGGTATTCATCTATCTCGCTCTGAATTATCAACCCTAATTGATTCATTAATTCCTCAGTAGTTTCGTGTTTCCTTAAGTAAATATTTTTGTAGGTTTGTATATACCGGTTATTGAATAGTTTGAGCCATACTTTACCCTTTTGTTCCAGTAAAGACAGAATTTCTCTAGAACTAGTATCGTTAAAATTTTTATATTCAGATTCAAATTTAACTAGCTTATGTTTGCAATATTTAATAACTTGAGCCTTCTGTTTTGAATTTAAATCAGTGCTGGAATTAAGAAAGATGATAACCATGAATTTCTCAAGCAAAAAGTAGATCTGAGCTTTAATATTAGAGCCCTGAATTTCGAGGTGAGAGAGGTTTCTTATGTTAGCTTGCCCCGCAAAGATTTTAAAAGAGCTTAAATACATGGAAACCAAATCAATTTCTAAAAAATTTTGTTGATCACCCGATAGATAAGATTTAATGGGACCATAATCGCTACTTTCATTCGAATCATACTCAAA
>Ga0209977_10001570_pt1 | contig 10091 bp, 6 predicted proteins | sample SumtaG_2_FD_183113 | JGI IMG/M metagenome (GOLD analysis project Ga0209977, IMG submission 183113) | Deep subsurface microbial communities from Indian Ocean to uncover new lineages of life (NeLLi) - Sumatra_00607 metaG (SPAdes) (version 2) | ecosystem: Environmental > Aquatic > Marine > Oceanic... | reverse complement strand
TGTTTGTGAAGGGAGTTTTTTATAATGCTCTTTCTCTTTTAGCATATACTATAAATCATAATATCTCAACCAATTTCCTAAATAAATAAACTCTTGTCTCACGTAAAAATTTGCAAGATTATAGAGATTTTTAGATAAATGACATAGATAAGATAGTTGTGTAATTTCCTTTAATTGAATCTGTTCTGTCAGTATCATTATAATAGTATTGAAGGAGATTATCAGATTTAAAGGAAAAGGGGCTAAAGATTTATAGTTGATTTAAGAAATTAAAAATAATCGTTTCCAATAAAAACCATTATTATCGATTGAACTTTTTAGGTTTATTTTAGTTGTGTTATTCTTCCAGAATAACTAAATGAAAAGTATTATTGTAAATAAAAAAGATTTGAAAGGTCAAATTCAATAAATGATAATCTTTAGTATTAATTTTGATACAGACTAATATTCATCTAAATAATATTTCAAAAATTGTGAATTTCATTTTTTTGTACAATATTTAGCATTTTTTTTACAAAAAGTCAAAAACAAATGTCTGATTAGTGTAAAAATGGTAAAATTATTGACTATAAATATATAGTGTAACCATTTTTTTAAATATATTAAATATATTAATTACTTAATATCTTTTGGTATATATTTTTGCACAAGGCAAAGGGTTAAAATTTTATTTATCTAGAGAAATTTGGAATTTTAACTATTTTAAAATAATTTTAATAATAAAATACTTTACAGGGTGGGGTAGAAATTGATTGAAATGAGTAAAATATTAAAGAACTCTGAAATAAGATATCAATGTTTAATAGATAATATCTTAGATGTCATAGCAGAATTGGATTTAGGTGGAACCTTTACATATGTTAGTCCTCAAGTATATGGCATATTTGGGTATTATCCTGAAGAAATAATTGGAGTAAAATTTTTAAAATTTATTCATCCGAACGATATGTCAATCTTAAAGGAAATTATGAAAAAAACAATTAAGTCTAAAGATACAATTTCTATAGAATTTAAGGTTCGACATAAAGCAGGTTATTATGTCTCAGTTTCTATGAGAGGGAATCTAGTTAACATTGATGGAAAAAATAAATTTATCGGAGTATTAAAAGATATCACCGAGCGCAAAAAGCTTGAAAATGATTTACGAGCATTAAATGAAGAGCTGGAAGATAGAATTGAAGCGAAAACAAAAGAATTAAAACATACAATAAAAAAATTAGAACATTTAATCTCCGAGCGTAAAAAGTCAGAACAAAAATTAAAAGAATCCGAAGAAAAATATCGGTCTTTAATAGATGGATTAACTCGAGTAGGAATTGGTATTGATATTATTAGTAATGATTTTAAAATTCTGTATCAAAATCAATTTTTAACAGAAAGATATGGTGATTTAACAGGGAAAATATGCTATGAAAAATATATGGAATTTAAAAAACCGTGTGATTTCTGTCCTATGGTAAATGCTATCCAAACTAATATTATAGAAAGGGAGGAAATAATAACACCTGACGGAAAAACCTATGAACTTATTTTGGCTCCATTTCCAAATCCAGATGGAACCATTGATAAAGTTTCTGAAGTTATTCTAGACATCACCGATCGTAAGAAGGTTGAACAGAAATTAAAAGAGTCTGAAGAACAATTACGTCTTGAGCGAGACAATTTAAAAAATATTTTAAATTCAATGAAGGATGGCGTTTACATCGTCAATCAACATTACGACATTGAATATGTCAATCCAATTCTTATAGAAGAGTTTGGTCCATTCGAAAAGAAGAAGTGTTTTGAGTATTTTCATGACCGTGAAGAGGTCTGTCCATGGTGTAAAAATCAAGAGGTATTTGCAGGAAAGACGGTTAGATGGGAATGGTTTTCATTCAAGAATCAAAAAATCTATGACCTCGTTGACACACCTTTAAAAAATCCTGATGGGAGTATATCCAAATTAGAGATTTTTCGCGATATCACCGAACATAAGAAATCAGAGGAGGAGGTACGATTACATAGTGAAATCATGATAAACATGAGTGAGGGGGTGTATCTCATTCGATTAGAAGATTTAATTATTGTTTATGCTAACCCGAGATTTGAAGAAATGTTTGGCTATGATCCTGGTGAAATGATTGATAAATATGTCGTAATTGTAAATGCTCCAACTGATAAGACTCCTGAGGAAACAAAAAATGAAATCGTGGGAATCTTAAAAGACAAGGGGGAATGGCATGGAGAAGTGTTAAATATCAAAAAGGATGGAACACCATTTTGGTGTTATGCGAATGTTTCACTTTTCGATCATCCTGAGTATGGAAGAGTCATTGTCTCAGTACATACGGATATCACTGAGCGAAAAAAAGCAGAACAAGCATTAAAAGAATCTGAGAAAAAATACCGAATGTTGATTGAAAACGCACAAGAAGGAATTTGGGTAATTGATGAAAATTCAATAACTTCCTATGCTAATCCAAGGATAGCAGAAATGTTGGGATATTCTAAAGATGAAATGTTGGGTAAGGAGTTATTTGATTTTATGGATGAAAGGGGTATTTCGATTGCGAAAAGTAACGTCGAACGCCGTAAACAAGGTATAAAAGAACAACACGATTTTGAATTTCTTAGAAAAAACGGGACAAAGATTTATACAAGTATAGAAACTTCCCCAATAACAGATGAGGAAGGGAATTATAGGGGTGCTATAGCTTTCGTGGCGGATATAACTGAGCGTAAAAAAGCTGAAGAAAAACTAAAAGAATCAGAAGAGAAATATAGAAACCTAGTAGAGACATCTTGGATGGGTTTATTGGAACTCGATGTAAAAAAAGGTGGTGTTATATATATTAATCCTAGATTATTAGAAATTGTAGGTTACACCAAAGATGAATTGAAAAGCAAAGGAATGTTTTATAAAGCTATTTACTCAGATGATTATAAGAAAATTACAAAATCAGACGAAGACAAGGACATTGAGTTAAGATTAATTAACAAAGAAGGAAAAATTAAATGGTTAATGGGAAGAACTTTACATCATTTTAATGAGCAAGGTGAACTAATTTACTTAAGATTATGGTTGCAAGATATTACAGAAGCGAAAGAGCTTGAAGAAATAAAATCTAATTTGCTAACAAGGATTTCACATGAAATTAAGACACCTCTCATATCTATTAAAGGTTTTACTGATCTTTTATTAACAGAGTATAGGAGTAGTCTAAATAAACAAACGATTTCTTTCTTAGAAAAAATTAAAGAGGGTGGTGAGAGACTTAAATTATTAATCAATCGTTTTTTAGAAACTGCACAGTTAGATAAAGGATTAGTAATATTAAATAAGTCTTATGAAAATTTATCCATATTGATTAAGAAGGTGATAGGAGACGTGGAAGGGTTAATTAGTTTAAGGAATCATATTATGAATGTTGATATTCCCGATGAATTAATGATTTATCTTGACAAAGAGAAGATCCAATCTGTAATTTCAAACTTATTGACAAATGCCGTAAAGTATACACCTAGTGGAGGTAATATTACTATTAAATCAAGAATTAAGAAAAATAGTCTGATAATTTCTATTAGAGATGATGGAATTGGTTTGCAAAAAAAAGAGATAGCACAGTTGTTTAGACCGTTTGGGAAAATTGAAAAATATGGAAGAGGTTGGGATATAATTTCTGAGGGTATAGGATTAGGTTTATATCTATCAGAAGAGATAATAGATTTACATGGAGGTAGAATCTGGGTAGAATCACAGGGCGCAAATAAGGGGAGTACATTCTATTTCTCCCTCCCAATTATTAAAAAATAAAGCTCTGCAAGAAGAGTAAATTCAAATCCTCAAAATCGATTAGTATTTTTTTTCTTTATTTTTATAGATATTCAAATAAAAATTCCAAATCAGGTAAATCAAAAGGCTTTAAAATATAACCATTTGCTTTTGTCTCTTGCATTTTTTCTTCCACTTTAGGGCCTGGTACTGCTGTTAAATAAAAAATAGGTATGTTCATTAGTAATTTATGAGATTTTACATCTTTACATATTTCATATCCACTTATATCGGGTAAGATTATATCAAGTAGAATTAGTTTTGGTTTATTCATACTTAATTCTTCCATTCCTTTTATGCCAGTCAGTACACCTTTAAATGAATAACCCTTGCTTTCAAAATAATTTTGTAATAAATCTACAGTGGATAAATCATCTTCTATGAGTAAAACATCATATTGAGCTTGTTTTAGTTCTTTTTCTTCCAATTTAACAATGAACTTATTTTCCAATTGTTTAGTTTCCTTCACAACGTTGTTGATAATTGATTTAATTTCATCGTTTAAACTGTCGCTATATTTCTCAAGTAATAATTGCGTAAATCCTTTTATCGTGGTCAACCTTTCTTTCAAAATATGAGTCATTTTAGATTCACCACTAGTCTCCAAATCCGTAAATATATTTCTACCAAATTTGGATCTTTCTTTAATATAATAATTGACACTTTCCCTAATTAGTTTTGAAAATGAAGAAATTTTGTTGGCAATAATGAATTCCTGCCAATTCTTCTCAGTCTCACTTGACACATAAACAGAAATTCTTTTTTTGTCAGCATAATAATCTTTTTCACCCTCCTTCCATCTAAGGAATCCTTTAGTAGTTTTACCCTGCCAAATTGCTTGTTTTCTTGTCTCTAGTTCATATTGCTCCATTTCTTTAGTTTTTTTTACACTATTCGACATGATTAATCACCTTTAGAATAAAAATATCCTAAAATTAATACATTTATTCCATTAATCATTTGAATTTACACTTTCTCATATTTAAATATGATCAAATAGTCTGAAAAATTTATTAATATCGCAGCTCTATTAATAAAGATTCATATTTTTATCTTGGTGTGAAATTTTACAAATCTATTTTATCTGATTACTATGTTTAAATATCGTAACGAGAGGTTAATCCTCGTTTTAAGAACATTTCTTTTAATTCTGAAATTATCTCTGTTCTCTTCGGTAAGGATTGCATATTTCTGTTTGTAGGAATTTTTGGCGGTGGAGGCGGAGGTTTAAGTGAATTTATAGTGATTCCATTTTGTTTTATTGGTGCTGGAACTGTTGGTCGTCCAGATGGCTTTTGGGGTATTTGAGGTTCTGATTTCAAAGATGCTTTTATTTCTTTTATTTTCTCGCTTGTGAGTTTTTCATTCTTAGCAATTTTTTGCTCATTTAATTGTATGGAGGGATGAGTTGTTAATGGTTTTGGTGGTCCAGAACCTTTCTTATATTTCTTTTTCTTTTGAGATTCAATACCTTTAACTTTCTTTTTCTTCTTTTTTGATTTTTCATCAACTTTAGTTGTGGGTGTGACATAATCAGGTTTAACTTTCTCGAAAGGAACTGAAAAAAGAGATTGTGATATATCTGATGGATTTAGTCGTAGTAAAACTCGTTTGATTTCCGAAAGCTCAGAGACTACTTTGTCCATTAATTTCAAATTAAGATCGAGAATCTTCTGCAATTTTTCTTCAATATCAGGTATTACAATCTCTTTACTTGTCTCCTCTTTTCCTTTAGAAAAGATATTTTTAATACTTTTAACTATTTCTGGTTCATTAGAATAATAATTATAAATACTTGTGTGAATAATTTCAAAATTCCAAGGATTTTCAGAGGTTTTAAATATCTCTGAAATCTTATCTGCTAGATATTCAAGTTTAATTTGAAAATCGGGGTCTTCTCTAATATCTAAATCTACTTTATTTAATAAAACTACAATAAATGGATTCTCTTTTAAGAATTCAAGAGTATCGATAATATCACTCAAATATTTCACAGCTTCTAAGTATCTAACATCATCTTGGGAATCAATCACGAAGATAATGATATCAACTTGAATGAAAAATTTTTCCGGGGAAGCAAGATATTCATCTACATGATCCTTCTGACCTCCAAGATCCCAGAGAATTAAATCTAAGTTATCAGATTGATATTCTTCTACGTTTGCTCCAATAGTCGGCTCTAGATTAGCCATATCATTGTAATTATACTCGTTAATCAATCTATTTATAAGTGAGGTTTTACCAGCGAAGTCGAGGCCTGCAACAACAACCTTTAATTTTAGCTTTTTCAAATATAGATTTCTTTTATTCCAGGCATTTGAAATTAACGTTGATGCGATTAGAACATTTTTTAAAGTTGATTTTTCAATATGTAGTTTCTCAATCAAATTTTCAAATCCATAACTCTCTAATTTAGTTAGGTCGCGAAGATTAACAATATCAATTTTTTTAAATTTCTCTATTTCCTCTTTTTTTATACCTTTTAATTTACCTAATTCTAAATCTAATACTGCTTTTAAGTTGGTTGGATAATAGTCTAAATCTAAAAACCGATCAGAAAAATATTTTATAATTGTATTTGCTGATTCTGACAAAATTTATCATTCTCTCTAATATGATGTAAAATTATACTAACCTTATTCCACTTTCGTACTTAAAAATTTTTTAATAGTATAATAATCAAATTAATAAATAAGTTTTGTTACTATTTTAACAAAAAAGGATCAAAAAATTGGGTATCTATAGTAATATTATTTTATAAACATCAAAAAAAAATTCATTTAATAAAATTATTCTTAATAATTCAGAGCTTAAAAATGTGGAAATAAAAATGGTTGAGAAGAAGCAGGTTGAAGATACTGTAGAAAATGTAATTTCAGATACCTATAATAGTTTGCAATCTATTTTAGAAAGATATCCTTTCATAATAATCATTGGTAAATATGATCATACTTTAGGCCCAAGAGCAATATACACGTCTGTTAAAGTTGAATTGGAGCAACATTTTATTAGAAATCTTTTAAGAGATGCTTTAAATACTAAAAATAAATTTGTAATTTTAAATTTTAATTATTTTTATTCTCAAATATATAAGATAGAAATTAAGGATAATAATGCTCGAGGTAAAAAGCAATTATATTCAATAATTTTACTGAGAGACATAGAATATCCACTAATCCCTATAATCCATTTTAGGAAAATAGAAATGATGTTTCGCAAAATTGGGGAGGATAAAATTCTATTAGATGATGAAAATATTTTTGAAAGTTTTTTTAAAGAATTAAGTGAGATTTATATAAAAAAGAATGAAATACTTCCGTTAGAAAAACTAAATCTGCAAATTCGTAGTGGAGTAAATACAATTCAAGGATTTTGTGAAATAATTTTAGAAGATAAAAAAGAAACTAAAAATATATCGGATAATGATATAACAAATTTCATGGAATTGATTCTGGATTCATGTAAAGATATAATTGCATCTCTTGAGAAATATTTAAAAAAATCCTTATAATAAATTGTTTAATTTAACTGTAGAATCAGGTAATAAATTTGATTAAAAAAAAAATTGTTTTTGCTGGTCCACCAGATGTAGGAAAAACAACGATTAAAGAAGCGTTTTTTGAACATGCGAGTCCAATTTCACTTTTAGAGAACCCCTTAGAACCTTCAAGAGGTATTAACTCGAGCATATATTCAGCATTCAATTCTGATCTAGGACTTTTTGATTTAGCAGGACAAGAAAACAATATTTGGTTTTCTAATAAAGGTAAAAAAGTATTTAATGAAAGTAATATCATCATTTGTGTTTTTGACATCAGAAATTCATTAGAATCAATAATTCAATTTTTATTGAGTATATACAAATTGAAAAAAGAACTACACCTACATTCATGTAAGATCATTGCTTTTTTACACAAAATAGATCTTAGAAGTAATTCTTATGTTAATCAAAAATTAAAAATTATTCAAGATTTTATAACAATTCAACATCCACAAGGGAAGGATTTTAAAATTTTTAAAACATCAATTACAATAGACTATTTTTATAAAACTTATTATATAATTTCGGAAATCTTAAATGTAATTTACGAAAGAAATCTAATTTCTGTTAACCATAAAGAATTTCAAAAATTGAAAAAAGAATTATCAATTTTATTAAATTCTGATGTCAATTTAAAATATAATATAACTGATCTAGTTCATAAGTTTAAGTTCAACTCTGAAGATTTAAAAAAACATATGGAAAGATTAGAAAATTTAGGTTTTATAGAGATTTTTGATGAATATCAATTTAAATTAACTGATAGCGCATATTATTTTAAAGTTGGATTAGAAAAGGAATTTGCTACTACAGATGAATCACATTTCAATAAAAATATTGAAGTATTTCATATTTTCCTCTTTTTTAAGGAAAAAAAGGCATGAAATATTGACTAATAAAAGATCTAATAATCTTCGAAAATACTAAAAATGGATTTTAATAAATAAATGTTTGTAATGACTATGAAATGAGGCAAAAATTAACTTACGAAATCGGAGAAATAAGGGAAAGATTTAAAGATTTATTTGAATATTCTTTAGATTTAATTTATGTTCATGATTTAAGGGGCAAATTTCTTGAAGCAAATGATATTGCCTTATCTACTCTTGGCTTTAAAAGAGATGAAATTTCTGATATTTCATTTAGTAAATTAATTGATAATGATCAATTAGAAAAAGCATTTAATGTATTAAAAGAAATAAAAGAATATGGTAAGCAAATAGAACCAAGTGAATATAAACTAAAAAGTAAATGTGGAAATACGATATATCTTGAAACCTATGGAATTCCATTAAAAAAAGATGGTAAAGTTTTTGGTATATTAGGCATTGCAAAAGATATTACTGCTAAAAAACAAACTAAACAAAAATTGAAACAAACTAAGCAAGAATTAGAAAAACTAAATCTAGAACTAGAAAATATAGTTAGAAAAAGGACACAGAAATTAGAGGAATCTGAGAAAAAATATAGGAGTGTATTGAAAAACATTAATGAAGGATATTTTGAGGTAGATCTTAAAGGTAACTTCACTTTTTTTAATGATTCTTTATGTGAAAGTAGCGGGTATTCACGTGAAGAATTATTAAATAAGAATTATAGTATAATATTTGACGATGAAACGTCAAAAAAAGTTTATAGTATATACAATGAATTATATCACAGAGGAGAAGGTTCTGTTTTATTCGATTATCAAATTATAAGAAAAGATGGAAGGAAATTCTATCATGAATCCTCTGTATATTTAAGAACCGATCCCAATGGAGAAATAGTTGGCTTTAAAGGCTTTATCCGGGATATCAGTGAAAGAAAGAAAGGAGAAGCTTTAAGAAAGAAGTTTAGTCGAGAATTAGAAAAAGAAGTGAATTTAAGAACTAAGGAATTAAAAATTGCGTTAGATCAGCAGAAGTTATATTTAGATCGAATTTTAAAAGCATCTCATTTTAAAACAGAATTTTTAGCAACTATATCTCATGAATTAAGAACACCACTAAATGTGATTATTGGGTTTACTGATTTACTTCTTGAGGGTGTTTATGGTCAATTAAATTCAAAACAATTAGAATTTATTAAAGATATTGAAGAATCATCAAAACATTTATTGGATATGATCTCAAATATTCTAGACATATCTAAAATTGAATCAGGTGAGGTTACTCTAAAAATTGGTGAAATTAAGTTATATGAGACTGTTCAACAAGTTATTTCAACTTTAAATCCATTATGTAGTAAAAAGGATTTAAATATTGAATTAAAAGGTATAAAAAGAGAACAATTAATTTTTGCTGATCGCATAAAATTCAAGCAAATCATATATAATCTATTAAGGAATGCTATTAAATTTACTGAAAAGGGATCCATATTATTTGAATTTTTAGATAATAAGGATAATTGGGAATTTAATGTTATAGATACAGGAATAGGGATAGCAGAAGAAGATTTTAGTAAAATACTTCAGGATTTTAAAAGAGTAAAATCAACCTATGTCGATTCAATAACCGGTTCTGGCTTAGGATTGGCTTTAACCAAGAGAATAGTTAATTTACATGGAGGAGAAATTAGTTTTACAAGTAAATTAGGAAAAGGATCAAAATTTGCATTCAATATCCCTAAAAATATTACAGATTTTGACAGTAAGTTTAAAACAGGATCATATTTGAAATATTTATATAAAAATTGAAGATTAATTAAGGAAAAACTTTGAAATATGCTTTTGGGAGAAAATGAACTTCTAGGAAA
>Ga0209977_10001568_pt1 | contig 10093 bp, 2 predicted proteins | sample SumtaG_2_FD_183113 | JGI IMG/M metagenome (GOLD analysis project Ga0209977, IMG submission 183113) | Deep subsurface microbial communities from Indian Ocean to uncover new lineages of life (NeLLi) - Sumatra_00607 metaG (SPAdes) (version 2) | ecosystem: Environmental > Aquatic > Marine > Oceanic... | reverse complement strand
TACAGGGGTTTTAGGCCTTAAATAGCCCTCAATGCTTATGATTAATTTCAACTTTAATTTTTTATGTCAGGTAGTGTATGGTATATTTCGGCCAGTGAGAAAAAGATAGAATTTAAAAAATATCCTGTAAAGAAGAAAAAGAAAAAAACTGTTAAAAAACCAAATCAGAAATCTACAAATTCTTCTAGGAAATTATTAATAAATTTAATTCTGGCTTCAAGTTTGATATTCTTTTTAAGTATGGTTTCTGCTGCTGAGATTAATGATACATTCCATATAAATCTTCAGACAACATTTTCTAACGGGACAATTGAAACAGGAACATTTACTTTTGCATTTAATATTACTGATAATTCAAGCACGCTTTGTGGTCCTGACATTGTTTATAACCATTCCACCCCACAAACTACAGATACACGGGGTATTGTTTCACTTTATCTGCCTACAGCTGGTTCTGATGGCGGAAATTTAAGTGAGCTGAGTTTTGATAAACAATATTATTTGTGTTATTACAGAAACGGAAATCTGAAAGATGTCTCCCAGCTTGGAAGAGTTCCTTATGCATTCAGAGCAACACAGGTCAATTTAAGTGAAATTTCTGTTGATTCAAACCTGAATATGACAGACCAGTACAACATTACAGATGTAAAATATGGTTTTTTCCAGTTTTTAGGAAGCTTGCTGGAAGGAATTACTAAGCTCTTTGCGACAGATGTGAATATTAGCAACAATCTTAGTGTTGGGGGAAATGTTTCTGTCACAGGAAATGTGACTGCTGACTGGTTTTTAGGAAATCTAAATGCTTCAGATGTTCAGAATGCCCTATGGATTACTGGTTATACAGAGACAGATCCTTACTGGACAGGAAATCAGAGTAGTTATTCAACAACAGCAGAAATATTAGCATTTGGATACTATAATGCGTCAGACTTTGTTATAACAGATTACTTCACAAAATCAGATATTTTAGGATTTTCTTATTATAACTTAACTGATTTTGATATAGCTGATTATTTTACAAGCTCAGAAGTCCTCGCATTTAATTATTACAATAGCTCAGACTTTGATATTAATGATTATTTTACTTCAGCAGAAATTTTAGGTTTTAATTACTACAACGCTACAGATTTTGTTATAAGCGATTATTACACTAAATCAGAAATTGATAGTTTTGATTTCTACAATCTTTCAGATTTTGATATTGATAATTATTATAACATCACACAAACCCAGGAATACGGAAATGCTACATATATTAAACAGAGCGAGGAAGCAAATCTTGATGTTAATAGCTCTACTTGGTGGGCTGGTTTAACTGGTTGGATTTCTGGATGGTTTATTGAAAGCTCAGATCAGCTGGATTTTAATGAAACTCGTTTAAATCAAACAATAGATACAAGAGAGAATGATACTTATGTAGATGCAGACTGCCCAATAGGACAATTTGTCCAAAATATTTCTGGAGGAACTACTTTAGAATGTGCTGCTCCAGGAGGTGGTGGAGATATTACAGGAGTTTATGGAGATGATATTTATATTTATAATGGAAGTTCAAGTGGGGAAGTAACATTGGTTCTTAATGAAACTAAGCTTAATGAAACAATTGATTTAAGAGAGAATGACACAACATACTCAAATGGAAGCGGATTAAATCTTGCAGGAACTGTTTTTTCTGTTGCATTTGGAACAGATTTTTTAGGATGGACAAATTTAACAGATTATCCGGATGAATGTCCTGCAGGACATGCTGTTCAGGTAATAGGAGATACTTTAACATGTATTAATATATCTACTCAGGGTTCTGATACCCTTGATGGCTATGATTCAGGTTTCTTCATGCCCCTGAACACCTCTGTTGTTGGGGATTTTGACTTTACAGGAAGCATTGATGTTGACGGCGGATGGACTTCTGGCGGAGTTACAATTGACGGAGGAGATATTTGGGCCCAGACAGTTTATGTTTACAATATAACTTCTCTGAATGTAACAGAGCAAAATCTGACAGTAGTCGATGATCTGATTGTTTACGGAAACACAGAACTGAAGAAGAACCTGACGGTTGACACAGATACTCTGTTTGTTGATTCTAATCTTGGTAGAGTCGGGATTGGGACGACGGGGCCGCTAACCACTCTTGATGTTAGGGGTGTAATAGAAAATGGTTTGGTTGGTTGGTGGTCTATTGATGAAGGAACAGGAACAACGATTGCCGACCGAAGCATAAACAGCAACACTGGAACATTGGGGACTTCACCAGCCAACCCTGCTTGGACGACTGGTAAGTTTAGCAAAGCTCTGCGGTTTGATGGGGGGGACCAGGTGGACATTCCTGATCATGCAACTCTTCAGTCAGATCACTTAACAATTGAGGCATGGGTGCGAAGGACCGGCAGTGATTGGAGAACTATAGCTTCTAAAAGTGATGGAATCACAACACACGCATTTTGGTTTGGATTAACCGATACTGATAAGCTTTTGCTGAAATTCAATGGCGAGTTATACTCTCCCTATTCAGCGAACACAAATCTTACCGACTCGTTATGGCACCATGTCGTGGGAACGTATGATGGTACATACATTCGCGTATATGTTGATGGAAATCTTGATAATACCCCCTATTCTGATTCAGGCATAACCAATAAGGCAGGAACTATTCAGATAGGTGGCAACGACTATTGGGAATGTTGTTTGTGGATAGGAGATATTGACGAAGTCCGCATCTACAATCGTGCGCTTTCAGAACGTGAAGTAGCAGAACATTATCGCCAACAAGCTCCTTCAATGGCCCAAGGCGGAACAGTTAGTAATGACCTTTTTGTTTTAAATGGCAGCGTGGGCATCGGAACGACTTCACCAGATAGTCTGTTAGAGGTGAATGGCAGCTTTAAGGTAACTAATCAATCAAACGATGCAGTTCTGATGTATGTGAATCAATCCACTGGTAACGTCGGCATCGGGACGACGAGTCCAGAGGGGAGACTAGCAATAATTAGCGCTCATGAGTCATATCAGTCACCTTCTGATACTATATTACAAGTTGGAACTGCTTCAGCAAAGTTTTACACTGGAATCGGATATCAAGCCTCTCCATTGGACTACGTAGTATTGAGACTTGGTCATGACGGCAATTGGGTTAACACTCTTTTATTACTTGATGGAACAGTAGGCGGTTCTCTTCCTACGGGTGGTTCAGTAGGTTTAGTCATTAAAGGCAAAAGCGGCCAGACAGTTGATTTAATGCAGTGGCAGAATAGTAATGGTGATGTTCTTGGGGTAATTGACGCAAGCGGCAAAGTCGGAATCGGGACAACGACACCACAACAGCGTCTGCATGTCAATGGTTCAGCAGTCATCAACGGAACCTTGAACATGGATTCTAATAAAATCATAAGCTTAGCAAACGGAACTTCTGCCCAAGATGCTATAACGCTAAGTCAGCTTCAAGCTGTTAATACATCAGGAAATGTTACAGGAGGAGGAACGACGAACACTATTGCAAAATGGACTGGCTCAGGAACTCTTGGAGATAGCTTAATTACAGACGATGGAACAATTGTTGCAGTTGATAGCAGTGATTTATATATTAATACAAGTTCAGGCAACGTCGGCATTGGGACGACGGATCCAAAACAATTGGTGCATATATCAGCGGCAGATGATGCTACATTGTTAATAAAAGAAAACACTGGCACTACTGGTGATTTTTCCAGATTATTGTTTGGGACTACCTCTGTTGCAACTGGGTATAATAAAGCGGCCATAATTTTGGAGGATGATGGCGGGACTGCAGCAATAGGTAAACTACATTTAGCTGTAGATGCTAATACCGATGGTGGCAATGCAGAAGTTTCTGATGCAAGATTAACAGTATTAAGTTCCGGCAACGTCGGGATTGGGACGACGAACCCCCTTAGAGAACTAGATGTTAATGGAAGTATTGAATTATCTGGAGGCATTTATGGTAAAGCGACCGACTATTCTTATATTACAATTGCTCCAACTGGTGAATATCATCAGAGATTTTATACTAGGAGTTCTAGTGGCACTGCAGTTGAGAGGTTAAGAATTGAAGGAGGGGCTGATATAGATACAATAGCTTTGCTTAATAGTAGTGTAGGCATCAACACAACAACACCACAGAATACATTAAATGTCCTTGGAGATGGAAACTTCACAGGAAATCTTTCTGGTGGCACAGTTTATTCTGGGGGAAGTGCTGTTTTAACATCTTACACAGAAACCGACCCTCTTTGGACCGGCAACCAATCTTTAGTTTATCTCAAATCAAATCCTTTCGCTTTCATAAATACAACAACTGCCTCTAATCTTAATTATTTAATTCTATCAAAGTGGGCAAACATAACTGATGCACCAACAACATTAAGCTTTTTCACAGATGATTTAGGAGATAGAGGATATACTCATCTGACAAATTTCACTGACGATATTTTATGGACTTCTGGATTCAACGCAACTGGAGATACAAGATGGCTTACATCTTACACAGAAACAGACCCTTTGTGGACAGCAAATATGTCAAATGTTGCATTCATAAACAAAGCAAATGCCTTTGGAGCATTTAATCAGAGTTTTGATACAAATGTTCTTTTTGTAGATGCCACGAATAAGAGAGTAGGAATAGGGACAACGAGTCCTGCATCTTTATTACATCTTGGAACAGACGGTGGACAAATGAGGGTAGGCACAACTGGAGGTGGAAGAAGCGCTGTTGTGGGAAGTAAATTAAATAATCCTGGTGGTGGGTCAAATCAATATGCTGCATATTTTGCTTACGATGCTTATTTTGATGATAGTGATGACACCTGGAAACCAGTAAGAACTAATTTGGGAAAGAAATGGAAGATGGAGATGGGATACCATACAGATGATATTAGATTTTCTTATTCTAGTGGGTATGACCCAATTAGTTGGAGTGATTTGTTAACCATAGAAGGAAGCGGCAAAGTCGGCATTAACACAACAACCCCACAAAACACTTTGAATGTCATTGGAGATATAAACGCAACAGGGACATTTTATGGTGACGGTTCTGGTTTGACAAATATTCCTGGAGGCGCAGTCGAAGACATCTGGGTGAATGAGAGTGGGGATACTATGGCTGGAACCCTGAACATGGGAAACAACCCAATTACCAACATTGATTGGGCAAACAGCGATGATGGTTCTGGCTCTGAACTGGATGCAGATAAATTGGATGGACAACATAGTAGTTATTATCAGGATGCCGACAACTTAAATGCAGGGATAGTACCGTCAGCAAGGTTATCCCAAACCCAAGCATTCTATGTAACTGACCCTCGTCTTCCCGCAACAAATCAGGTTCACAGCACTTTATCAAGTCCAACTATCGCTGAATTGTCCATACCGAGTTCACCTTATGTCGAAAATAAACTTCAGTTTATCGTTCCGATAATACATGAATACACAGCGAATGGCGTAGATTGGTATTCAACTTCTTATACTGATACACAGTTAAAAAAATGGGTTGCAGGTAGAGCAATGGGAGGAAACCTTCAAATTTCAAGTCCAAATCAGGGCGAATGGGAAGCTGTGCGTTTCACATTTCAAGCCCCAAGTTATGTGTTCCTGAATTGGCTGTATTTGTACACCACGACTTCTGGACACCAGTTGAGTGTTAAGATAGAAAAGAGTAATGGAACTGACCCAGATACATGGTTTCAAGTGGCGCAAACAAGCAATTGGAGTAGCTGGCCTGGTCATCAATCAATTCCGCATAGCACTATAACATGGAATCCTACTAACGAAGCACAATCAAAGTATGTTCGACTTACCTTTTATCCTGCATACAACCCCTCATATCCTGCTAACACTCTTACTCTATACAATATAAATTGGTATGGTTATTATCCAGCAAACCCTCAAACTGATACTTGGTATTGGGATGAGAACAACAATTTTTACATCAAAGAAAATTTGAATATAGGGGCTATTACTGCTGGAGCGGCTGACTACGATAAGTTCCTTGTTTCAGACGGTGGGCTTGTTAAATATAGAACTGGCACTCAAGTACGAGCAGACATCGGAGCAGGAACAGGAGACGGGACAGTAACAAGTGTTGGGCTAAGTTTACCTTCTGAAATTACTGTTACTGGAAGCCCTGTTACAACTTCTGGAACATTAACAGGAACGTGGGCTACACAAACACAAAACAAAGTTTTTGCTGCTCCAAGCGGGTCAACAGGGACTCCAACATTTAGAACTTTGATTGCTGCAGATGTTCCTAATTTAGATGCAGGTAAAATAACTACAGGGACTTTTGCTGATGCAAGAATAGCTTCGGCTGCTACTTGGAATGCTAAGGCACCTACAGCAAGCCCAACATTTACTGGTTCAGTCACCATCCCTTCGACCGCTGATGATGCTACCTATACTGGAATAGTCACTAATGATGGTGGTGTTTTGAAATACCGAACAAAAGCTCAGATTCTTTCTGATATAGGTGCAGGAACAGGAGACGGAACAGTAACAAGTGTTGCTGCCGGTAATGGTATGGACTTCACGACAATAACTGGCTCTGGTTCAGTAACAATGGGAACTCCCGGGACATTAGGAAAAACCTCTACAAATGCATTAACAGCAACAAGTCACACACATGATATAGCAGATGATTATGTTATTAATACAGGAGATACGATGACCGGTGATTTAACTGTTGGTTCAACTAGTAGAACTGCTAATACTTATGTAAGAAGTCTTGCAGGTGATGCTTATATTGCAGGATTTGAAGCTTACGGAGCTTCGCAAGGAACTGGATATGCGTATGTTGGACAATCCTCAAGTCATGGAGGAGGAATGTTTTATAATGGAGATGGCTCCCCAGCTTTTGCTACCGGCGAAAGCGCAGATAGAATTTCATTTTACAGAAATAATGCCGGAACAAAAGAAGTAGTATTTAGTTATCCATACAGTGGTAATGATGTTGCCTTTAGAGGCGGCGTGACAGTGGCTGGGACCCTTGACCCTAACGGTGCTGTAACATTACCAACAACAGGAATATCTGGTGCTGGCTCTGGTTCTGGCTTGGATGCTGATAAATTAGATGGGCTTCATAAAACTTCATTTGGTGCAAGTTTGGATACAAGTGGGAATAACATCAGACTAAAGAACTCTGATGCAACTGTTCTCTCAACAATAACTGCTCCTTATGCAACAACAGCAGGAGGAGCCCCGCCAACAGGTGCAGCAAGTGGAGATTTAACTGGAAACTATCCTGGTCCAACTATTGCTGCTAATGCTGTTGCCTTAGGTACAGATACTACTGGGAATTATGCTGCAGGTACTGCAGAAGCTGGTGCAGCATTAACAGGAGACTCAGCAACAGCATTCTTTTCAACTGGAACAATAGAAGATGCAAGATTAAGTTTTACATTACAAGATGCTGTGAATGATGGCGGGTGTACAAATTGTATTACTGACGCAATGGTTTCAAATACTTTAACTGCAAGTTACGCAACGGATTCTGATAAGTTGGATGGTTATCATGGTGCAAGTGCTTCAACAGCAAATACTTATGCTCTTAGAGATGGGTCAGGAGATATTAATACTAGATTATTTAGGTCAGAGTATGATAGCACAAACGCTAATGCAAATTATATTATGACTCAAATAGATACTGCAACAAATAATTATATTCGCCCTACTACTAAAGCCCAATTAATAGCTTCACTTAATTTAATGACTAAAGCTGGAGGAACTTTTACAGGTGCGGTAGAAGCAGCAGACCATACAACTGCTGATGTGGATAAAGTAGTAAATGTTGTCTTTGATACAACAAATTGTCCAACAGCATCCACAACAACAAGAGGAACGCTTTGCGTAGTATATTAAAATGAAAAAAAAATTAATTTTATTCATTAGTTTAATATTAATTATTGTAATCGGGATTTTTGTAATTGCACAACAAGGTGAAGAACCAGAAGTTACTGAAAACGCCACTTATACTGATTATCGAATAAACACATTTGATTTAGGAAATGGCTCATTTGCTCAAACAAGCTATTTAGGATATGTTAATTATTATAATGGTTCAGAGTTTATGCCTATAAACACAACAATGGTTGAATCTTCTGACCCATTATTTGATTATGAAGTAATAGAAGGTGTTTATCAAGCTTATTTTAAATCAGACCCTACATGGGGACCAGTTGTTAAATTTATAAAAGACGGCATTGAAATAACTTTTCAACCAATGGCTTTGCAGTATGAAGGATATTATGGAGGATTAGAAGAAATATATATGGTACAAGATGTTGTTGGAGCTCCAGATGGAAGCAATTTTTTATATAAAAATGCTTATGGAAATGGAATAGATTTGCAATATACTTATTATAATGAACTTTTAAAAGAAAATTTAATTATTAGTCAGTCATCTGATTTGCCTTCGCCTCCACAATATATGATAGACCAAGGAAATATAACTCTGAATTTAGATTTTGTTTTAGAAACTAATTCAAATCACATTGTTATAGAAGGTGTTGAATGGGATAAATCAACCACAAAAGAAACTTCTAATGAAGTTTATATAAAAAATGAGTCTGGAAACATTCTTTACTATCTTCCTAAACCTTATGCTTATGATTCATATGGTTCTGTTCAATTATTAGAATATCAATTTAAAAAACAAGGAAACTCTTTATATGTCACAATAAAAACACCTTACTCTTGGCTTAGTGATTTTTCAAGAGGTTATCCTGTTTATATTGACCCTTCCACAGGATATAGGTCCCCAGGAACAGTAGTTAATGACGCTTCTTATGGAGTTGTGCCTTGGCTATATCCAGATGACGCCAAAACAAGCAATAATGTATACGCTCGCCTTCCAGGGTTAAGGCAAGGTGCAACCTCACAATATTTGAAAGCAACTAACTTCGGTTTTTCTGTTCCAACGGGAGCTGAGATAGATGGGATTCTAGTGCAGTTTGAGAGATACCCTAATACTGCTGGGTTGGTGTATGAAACTGAGGTTCGTATTGTTAAGGCTGATGGAAGTTTTGGGCTTGATGATAAACAGACAGGCCTGTGGGCTGCTGCTGAAGCATACTATTCCTATGGGGGTAGTGCGGCTTCATGGAGTGAATTTTGGACGGCAGCGAATATAAATGATGCTGATTTTGGAGTTGTGTTGGCTATCGTTGATGATGTTGGAGGGATTGCTTATGTAGACCATATTCGAATCACGGTTTATTATACAGAACCTGGCCCATCAAACTTTTATATTAATATAGGAGACACATGGCAAGATGCTGAACAAATCTATATCAATATTGGTGATGTTTGGCAGGATGTTGAATTAGTTAGAGTAAATATAGGAGATGCTTGGCAAACAATATTTTCAATTTAAAATGGAAAATGGTATTTAAATTTGTGAATTTCAATATACAGATAGCATTAGCATTAAGCGCTGCTTCTGCATTAATATATGAAATTGTCGTAACAAATGTTTTATTTTTTTATTTTATCGAGAGTAGTTATTCTATTGCAACTGTGTTGGGTGTTTTTTTGTTTGGTCTCGGAACAGGTTCTCTATTGGTTTATTTTTTGTCTCCTAAGATTAAAAATCAAATATTATTATTCGGGTCTCTACAGATATTTATTGCACTGTATGCCTTTTTTATTTTGACTAACTTGACAAAAATAGTTGGTCGTATCTCTACTCTAGGTACATTTGTAACAAGCTTCGCAGTATTGTTAATTCCGACTATTTTTTTGGGGGCAATATTTCCTTTAGCATGGTCTATATTTAAAAAACAAAAAAAAGAAGTTATAGGATTAGTTTATTCTTCAGACCTATTTGGAGCGATTGCAGGTGTTTTATTTGCTGGATTTGTTTTAATCCCATTATATGGTGCAAAGATTACTATAATTTTTGCTGTAGGATTAAATATAATATCCTCTTTTATTATCCTTTCAAAAAAATATAAACTGATCCCAATACTTTTGGCTGTTTTTTTATTAATGATTTCTATGAATTTTAGTGGTCTTGTGGAAGAAGAGACTAGCGAATATCGGTTTTATTCCCCTTCTCCTTATGGTTTGGTGAAAGTTAAAAATA
>Ga0209977_10001566_pt1 | contig 10094 bp, 3 predicted proteins | sample SumtaG_2_FD_183113 | JGI IMG/M metagenome (GOLD analysis project Ga0209977, IMG submission 183113) | Deep subsurface microbial communities from Indian Ocean to uncover new lineages of life (NeLLi) - Sumatra_00607 metaG (SPAdes) (version 2) | ecosystem: Environmental > Aquatic > Marine > Oceanic... | reverse complement strand
AGATTTTGGAGGATTTGATTTACTAGAATTAATTTTTGGATCTCCAAATATAACTGAAGAAGAAAGCACGAAGAAATTAAGGCAAACCCAATTTACTCAACCTGCTATTTACTCTATTGAGATAGCTATATATAATCTTTTTAAATTAAAAGGAATTAACCCGGGAATTGTTGGTGGTCATAGTCTAGGAGAATTTGCTGCATTAGTTACTGCTGATGTATTAAATTTTGAGGATGGTTTGAAGGTTGTAATTACTCGAGGTAAAGCAATGGCGGAAACACCACCTGGGGTTCAGTGCACGATGGCTGCTATCTTTACATCCTCAGAAACGGTTGAGGAAACGTTGAAGGAACTTTCCGTTGAAAATGTTTCAATATCTAATTATAACTCTACTTCTCAAACTGTAATATCAGGCGAAGTTTCTGCAGTTGAGTCCGTCGTGAGTATTTTCTCAGAAAAAGGAACACGGGCTCTAAAATTAAATGTTTCAACTGCTTTTCACTCCAAATACGTTGCTCATGCTGAGGAAAAGTTGAAAAAATTTCTTGAAACTATCAAGTTTAAAACCCCTAGAATCCCAGTATTTAGCAATGTTACTGGGAAAATTTATCCTGAAGATCCTGAGAAAATTAAATCAATTCTTCTCAAACAAATTACATCCCCTGTAAGATGGGTTGATGAGACTTTAAATATTTATCAACATGGGGGAAGAAATTTTCTGGAAATAGGTCCGAAAAAATCTTTATTCTTTTTTACAAAAGATATTTTGAAGAAACATAAAGATATTGAAGTAAATTATACACTTTCACCGAAAGCTCCTGAAGGAGAACACATTCAGAAAATCTTTGAACAGTTTAATATTCTCCTACCTAAAAAATCCAGTGAATCAATTAAGGCCGTATCTCCATCTCAAAAAATTCGTAAACCAAGTATATCTCCTTCCTCTTCTAGAATTCCTTTAACCCAGAATATTTTTAGTTCTAATGAAGAACTAAATAAAATTAGACAACTTCCCTTTTTCAATGAATTCTTGGAAGAGCAAAAAGAAATACTATCATCAGTTCTAATTCAAGGATTTCAGAACTACATGAAGAAATATCAATCGACACTTGAAAAACCCTACAGTATAGAAGGATACAAATTAAATACTGATCCAATAGTGATAACTGGTGTAGGGATGGGGCTCCCGGGGAAGAATCGGAAAGTATTTGATGATCAGAATATTGATGATATTCTCCAAGGAATAAATTTAATTGAACCAGTAGGTAAAGAATTTGAAACTCAATTGTTCCAACAAAATATCATTCGGTTGGAAAAAGCTCCAAATGGAAATGCTAAATTCCAACTAGTAGATGATATATCCAAAGTCATACATCTTGCAGGTCAATTAGGTAACTTTAATCCTACCGATGATTATCAATTAGATTCTAAAATGCTAAACGCTTTGGATAGTACCTATCAACTAGCAATTTGTGCTGGTTACGAAGCGTTAAAAGATGCGGGAATTCCCTTAGTGCGAAGTAATATTAAGACTTCGACAGGTAAGATTTTACCTGGTGATTGGGCTTTACCAGAAGAACTACAAGACGATACAGGTATTATCTTTGTATCAGCATTTCCGGGATTAAATAACTTCGCAGAGGAGTTATCAGACAATTCTGTTGGGATTTCTGGGGAGGGAGATAAAAACTTTAACCGTGCATTTTTGTTTCGAGTACTTTCAATGGGCCATTCACAGTTTGCCCAATTAATAAAAGCTAAGGGACCAAATACACAAATTAATGCTGCTTGTGCCTCTACACCTCAAGCTTTAGGGATTGCAGAAGACTGGATTCGAATAGGTAGATGTAAAAGAGTAATTATAATTACTGCTGATAATGTTACAAGTAAAAATCTTTTTCAATGGATTGGAGCAGGATTTCTAGCAAGTGGAGCAGCTACAACAAAATCTCAATGGGAAGATGCAGTTCTTCCATTTGGTGAAGGGAGGAATGGGATCATTATAGGAGCTGGAGCAAGTGCATTTGTTATTGAACAAGAATCTGGAGCTAAAGCCCGAGGTGTTAAACCAATCGTAGAAGTTCTTGGCTCTTATTTTGCTAATAGCGCATACCATGGATCTCGATTAGATAAAGCTCATATAAGTCAAAAGTTAGCTGGATTCGTTTCAGAAATGGAGAAAAGGCATGGAATTACCAATCATGAATTGGCTAATGAAGGAATGTTTGTTAGTCATGAAACTTATTCCCCTGCCCGAGGTGGAAGCGCTGAGTCTGAATTGATTGCTCTAGAAGAAGCTTTTGGGAAAAATGCTTATGACATGATGATAATAAACACTAAGGGATATACTGGTCATGCGATGGGAGCTGGGATCGAAGAAGCAGTTGCCATAAAATCAATGGAGAAAGGTATAATTCCTCCAATCGCAAATCTGAATAGAATCGATCCAAATTATAAACATTTCAACTTTTCAAAAGGTTCAAATGAAAGAAAAAAATATGCCCTACGCTTTGCTGCTGGATTTGGTTCTCAATTAGCGTTTGTATTATTTCGATTAGTTTCTTATGAAAACCGCTTAGGGAAAATTGAGCATGAGCGTTGGCTTCAAAAAATAGGTGGAAGTGTGAAACATTTATTTAATGACGGGAGAGTTTTAAAAATGAATACAGAGCGTATTAAACCCATCCAAACTCCAGCAGTTTCCCTAAAATCAAGCGATAAAATTCAAAGATCAGATGCTATTGAAACACTCAACATTATAAGTGATATCAAACAAATTATTTCATCAAAAACGGGTTATGATCCTGTTGATATTGAAGAAAATTATGATTTAGAAGAAGATTTAGGAATTGATACTGTAAAGCAAGCAGAAATTTTTGGAGAAATTCGAGAAAAATGGAATCTTGAAGTTGATGATTCGTTTAATTTAGCAGATTACCGAACTATCAGTGAAATCGTTCAAATGCTTATTGAATTTTTGGATTCTGATACTACTTCCCCTACAGTTGGATTTAGCCAAGATAATATACAACTCGAAGAAAAATTAATTCAAATTATTTCTGAAAAAACTGGTTATGATACCGAAGATATCGATGTTAAATTTGATCTCGAAGAAGATTTAGGTATTGATACTGTTAAACAAGCAGAAATTCTTGGGGAAATGCGGTCGTATTTACAAATCCCAGAGGATGCCGAAATAAATCTAGCAGGATTAAAAAATATTACAGAAATAATTCAAAAGATTCAAGAAATTTTAAATATCCAAGGTACAACCACTGAAATAGGTGACACTACTAAAATAGGTGGTGCTACTGAAATTAACCAGGTAAACAGCTTAATAAAGAAGATTATTGCTGATAAAACCGGTTATGAAATTAATGATATTGAAGATTCTTATGATTTAGAAGAAGACTTGGGGATTGATACTGTAAAACAAGCAGAAATTTTCGGAGAATTGCGTACGTTTTATAATTTAGAAGAATCCATTGAGATCAATATAACTGAAATACGCACACCTTCTGAGATAACCCAATTTATAATGCAGTTTGTTAGTAAAACACCAAAGTTGGAGGAAGAAATAATAGCCACCCCTAAAGGTGGTATTGAATCCTTGGAGAAATCGGAAGAAGAGGCTGAGGAGGAGATCTACATTTCACAAGTAATCCCTTCTCGAATTTTTAAATTAGCTTATTCTGAAAAGCCTTCAAAATTTAAGAATTTAGAAACACTAATACTAAATATTAACTCAGGTTTATCAAATTATCAAAGTTTACGTGAAGATTTCCAAAAAATAGGATTAGAAACTCAAGTGTTTGACGTCACTAATGATGAAAATTACATAAAAAGTTTAGAAAATACAAATAGTGAATCACCATTAGAAAGTGATTTCAAAGTTCTCATCCTGGTTGTCCCAGATACTACTCAATATTCCCTCAATGATAGTTTACCCTTATTTGATAATTTATTTATTATTTTTCAATCATTAAATTTATCAGTAATAGAAAAAATAATTATTCTTTCTCCAGAGTCTTACTTCGGCTGGGAAAAAGATGCTAACTCTCTCTCCTCTAGTGTTGGTGCGTTTATCAAATCTATAAATAGAGAATTTCAAACACCTATCAAGCACATTTATTCGGTGAAACCAGATCAAATCATCCAAGAAATACTGATTTGGGATAACATTGAAGAGGTAGCCTATAAAGAAGGTATTCGGTATACATTGCTAAGAACAAAACTAGATCTTGGATTTCCAGAACAGACTACTTATTCAATTACAGAAGATGACATATTATTGGTCACAGGGGGGGCACAAGGAATCACTTTTGCTTGTATAGATGAATTAACGAATTATGTTAAACCACATCTGATATTATTAGGTTTAGCTCCTTATGATGATTCATTGCACGAATACTTAGGTCAAACTCCTGAAAAATTAGAGGAAAAAAAGCAAGAAGTAACTAAACTGTTGAAATCTAAACAGGAAAAAGTAACTCCTGTTATGATCAAGAGAGAATGGAAGAATTTTCTAGATAAATTGGATACACTTCGGAACATAGAAAGTTTGAGGAAGAAGGGTCTTGAAGTCCAATATTATGCAGTTGATGTAACAAATAAGGAAAAAATGCAAGAAACTTTCCAGCAAATCAAAGAAACAACTAAAAAACCTATTACGATCGTCGTTCACGGAGCTGGTATTGAAGAATCAAAGAGTTTTCTGAAGAAGAATTTGAAAATGGCACACAAAGTTGTTGATGTAAAAGTAGGAGGGTTTTTAAATGTTCTTAAGCATTTAAAGCTTCAAGAAATTAAATACTTTGTAACATTTTCATCAGTAGCAGGGCGTTATGGCAATCAAGGCCAAATTGATTATGCTTATGCAAATGCCTATTTATCAAGGTTAGCCTGGAATTATTCTCAACGAAAAAACCCATTTTTAGCTATAGACTGGACAGCATGGGGGGATATTGGGATGGCTACTCAAGGCTCAACTTTACAAATCCTTACTCAAGCAGGAGTTGTCCCCATTCCATCACAGATCGGGGTCAAAATATTCTCAAAGTTGGTATTAAACAATTTTAAAGGAGAATATATTGTTGGGGGAAAGTTGGGGATTTTCGAAGAAAAACTAGATGTTGCTCAATCCATTAATAAATCAGAATTTCCGATGTTGAATAAGATGGATTATCAACCAGATTTTATTATTGGCTCAAATAATCTAAATTCTGATTTTGATACTTATCTACTTGATCATCAAATTCAACAAAAACCAGTATTCCCTGGAGTTATGGTGCTAGAATCTTTTGCAGAATTCTATACCCATCTATTTGACAAACCTATGACTTCAATATCAAAAGTTAATTTTCATACTCCCTTAAAAATTCCATTAAACAAGTCAGTTGAAGTGGAGCTAAAATATGATCATTCTAATAATTATATTACTCTACTCTCTAAGACTTATCCTCTTGTTTTAAAAGGGAAACCTTTAATTAAAGAACATTTCAACGCGGAACTTGGAAAATCGATAGAAAAGATGATATGGAAAAAAGAGCCTATTTCAGAACCATTAATCCCTCTACTAGATAAAAATGAAATATACGAGATTTTCTTCCATGGGAACAAATTTCAAGTTTTAAATGAAATTATTCAATTAGAAAATAGAATAATAATCGCAAAAGTTGATATTTCAACAGCTGCTCTAACCAAAAATAGCGAGGGAGATAATTTTCAACTCGAACCACTAGCAATTGAAAGTGTATTTCAAACGGCTGCGTTGTTTGATGTTATTGTCAATAACCATTTATCTCTTCCTTCCAAAATTTCAACTTTAGAAATATTATCAAATCAAAAACCTAAATATATTGTAGCAGAATTTTTAAAGAAAGATGAGGAACGTTCTTATTACAATTCTGTGATATTAGATGAAAATCACGAAATTATTGTGAAAGTTGCAAATTTGGAAATTATCCACTCACCGCTTTCATTTAACCTTTCAGAAAGACTATCTAATTATTTAGCTACACTAAAAGAATACTATTTGCTTAAAAATGGTAAAGTCTCTAGTAATTTTCATATCCTCCCTATTGAAAAAATAAAATTAATGTGTCAAACAGATCCAAAATTTTTGGAAACTTATTTAACTGAATATGAAATTGATGCTTCTAAGCGGTTTAAAAATGAAAAAAGAAAGCTCGAATACTTTTCGGGAATTATTACGGCAAAAGAATGTTATTTAAAGCAATCATCTGATATTATCTCGTATCATGATCTTGAAATTCAAAAGGATGAAAAAGGAAAGCCTTTCTATTATTCAAACAAAACCAAGGAAGAGATTCAAATTAATCTTTCAATTAGTCATTCACATGAATTTTCTGTCGCAATCATGAGTAAAAACCAAGTTGGAATAGATTTAGAATTAATTGAATCACGCTCTCCATCTTTTTATAAGGAGGTTTTTACTGAATCAGAAAGGGAGTTAATATCGGAAAATAATAAATTGGGAACGATATATTGGACTGCCAAGGAAGCTTTCTCAAAAGCTATTGGAGAAGGATTTCATGTTAATTTCCGCGATATTGAGTTAAAGTTCGATGAAGAGCAGAAGAAATTTTCTTTGAAGGCTATGAAAGATCAAGCAGATTTCAATAAAAAATTCAAAAAAATAAGTCTAAAATCTGAATTTACTGAAAAATACGTATTATCCTATTGTGAGTTTTAACATATATGTTATCAAAATTAATTTGGTGTTAATTATGGAAAAAAAAGTTATGGAAATTAATGTGCGTTCTGAAACCTTACACAGTATTCTATTTTTACCTGAAACTAATACTAATAATCACAAAACAAATAATAGCAGCTCTTTCCCCCTCGTTATTCGTGTTAATGGTATGCCTGGAAAATCACCCGAAGAAGATGAACAAAGATTTGCACACTATTTTGTTGAAAATGATATTGCTTATTTCACCTACGATCACGTCGGAGTAAGGCAAAGTACGGGAATTTTTTCATATTATGAAGCTCAATCCAATATTGAAAAAGTGATAGATTTATTAGTACAGGATCCAAAAATAAATCCCTTAAAAATTGGTTTGTTAGGTGAAAGTTTTGGTGGAGCCATGGCTCTTTGTCATACTGCTAGGGATAATCGAGTTAAGTGTTGTGCTATACGCTCTCCAGTTTTTGATACAGAGATTGTCCCCAAAAACCCGTTATTTAAGTTTTTCATAAGAGCGTTGACTCGCAACAAGGAAATGAGATTTCCAGATGTTGATTTTAAGAAAGAATATGCTATACAAACTAAACAATTTAATCCTAACAAATTAGCAAATTACTTAACAAAACCATTTTATTTAATCGCTGGAAATAAAGATGCCTTATTCCCAGAAAATGGATTTCATCAGCTTTTTAACAAAGTCAAATCTAAAGAAAAGAAAATTGAGATACTTGATGGGGCAAACCATAATTTTACTGATAAAAATCAGTTTCAAATGATGTGTGAAAAGATAATTGATTTCTTTCGAATTCATCTAGTATCAAATAACATAACCCTATAGGGAGAGAACAATCATGCAAAAAAGAGTGAAATTTCGCGGAAGAGAATATATTATCACTCTATTAGATGATGGAAAATTAAAAGTTGATGATCATATTTATTCTCCAATAGTGATTCAAGAGACCGAAAAATTATATCGAGTGTCATTGGAAAATTTTCAGTTTAATTTGGAACTGATTGATGGGAAATTGTTTTTAGAAGGTGAAGAAATCGATATTGAAATAAAACCTTATTTAAAATCAGTAGATTCTAGCTCTGAAAGCCAAGTAGTGAAAAAGGTTATTGTTAGAGCACCCATCCCAGGGAAAATTCTACAAATCCTAGTTAAAGAAGATGAACCTGTTGAAAAAGAACAACAAATTCTTATATTAGAAGCGATGAAAATGAAAAATAGGATATTATCTCCTATAAAAGGGATTATTACCAAAATCTACATTAATATTGAAGATAATGTTAAGCAAGATCAAAAGTTAATTAAAATTGAAAATTAGATTTTGTAAATTATCGGACTTGCTCAATTTTAGCATAATCCCGCCATGTACTTGATGTTTTAGAGATAATTTGATCTGATTGAATTGAAAACTTATTTTCATTGACCAATTGAAACACCGCAGCTAACTTCATTCTTTCAAGATCTTTCAAATCGTTATTAACGTTTGTTCGAATTAAGAAATCAGTGGATAAGTCTCCCTTTTTAAATTCTTTTGTTTCAACAATTACTCTATGTAGATCAAGATTTGTATTAATCCCTGATATTGCCAATTCTTTTAAAGCATGTTTAGAAAGATTTATCGCTTTCTTCCTTGAACGCCCCCAAACTACTAATTTCCCTAATAATGAATCAAAATTGTGAGGAATTACATAATTTGGATAGATATGACTATCAAATCGTACTTTTGGACCACCTGGAATGATTAAATGGGTAATCCTACCATTTTGAGGTAAGAAGAAATTGTTTGGATCTTCAGCATTTATTCGATATTCAATCGCGTGTCCATGGAATGAAATTTCCTCTTGAGTAAAGGCTAAAGGTTTGTTTGCTGCTACATCTAATTGTGCTTCAACTAAATCAATTCCAGTAACCATTTCAGTAACAACATGTTCTACTTGAATCCTCGGATTTACCTCATTAAAATAGATTTTACCATCCTTCCAAAGATATTCTGCAGTTCCTACATTTGAATATTGTAATTCAAGTGCTAATTGGCAAGTTTTTTCTCCTAATTCATTAATAATCTCTCTCGGTAAAAAGGAAGGTGCTTCTTCAATGAGTTTTTGATGCGATCGCTGGATCGTACATTCCCGATCTCCTAAATGGATAACATTTCCAAAATTATCTCCTATAAATTGAATCTCTATATGGCGGGGACCGTTGATAGATTTTTCAATTAAAACTTCTTCACGACCAAAAAACTTCAAAGCAATGGATTGACACCCCTCCAAGGCAATTTTTAAATCTGCTTCGGATTCCACAATTTCCATTCCTCGACCACCACCCCCGAAGGCAGCCTTAATAATTATTGGATAACCAATCTCATTAGCTACGGATTTAGCTTCTTCAAAAGTGTTCACATATCCATCTGAGCCAGGTAACACTGATAAACCAACTTTTTTAGCAAGTCTTTTTGCTTGAACTTTGTTACCTAAGAAATCAATAATATCCGGACTTGGACCAATAAAAATTTTACCCATTTTTATTACTTCTCTGGCAAATTCTGCATTTTCACTTAGAAATCCATATCCGGGATGAACAGCATCAGCTTTAGAGCGTTCAACTATGTCAAGCAACTTGGGAATATTCAAATAAGTACATTCAACCGAATCCTCTCCTAAGCAATACGCCTCATCTGCCATTTTTACGTGTAAAGAATCCTTGTCTTCTTCACAAAATACAGCTATAGACCTTAAGTCTTTTAACCGACAAGCACGAATCACCCGAACCGCAATTTCTCCTCGATTTGCTATTAAAACAGAACGCATTTTGGTTTCAACTATTTTTAATAAAATAGATATTTATACTAAGAATTAGATATTTGATCAAACGCTAATATAAAAATTTTTTACTTGCAAACAGATTATTAAAAGTATTATTTTCCAAAAAGCTGTTATTAAAAATTAAGAATAATTTTATTAAAATACAAATCCAAGGTTTTTCCTTTAAGACTCAAAAGGTACCGTTATATTTTCTTTTAGTAAATGAACCTTCATTCATTTTTTTTAAAATTTTAATTATATTATTTTTAGCTTGAATTGGTGTAAATAAAATATAATTATAATTATTTTATTATTGAAAAATTACTAGTTGCATGTAAATTAAATTTATTTGCTGTAATTACCATAACTTTAAAACAAAAGTTCAATCTCTGCTAGAAATAAATCCGCAATTTGAAGCCATTTTTGTTTAGTCTCCTCGTCAGATCTGCTTTTTTCTATGGAATTTTTACCTCTCTTTAAATTTTCGAGAGCTAACTCTAAATTTCCTAGTTCTTTATCACAGATCCCTAACTTGATGTACGTCTGGAATATATACCAGTCATCGGAACTT
>Ga0209977_10001563_pt1 | contig 10106 bp, 8 predicted proteins | sample SumtaG_2_FD_183113 | JGI IMG/M metagenome (GOLD analysis project Ga0209977, IMG submission 183113) | Deep subsurface microbial communities from Indian Ocean to uncover new lineages of life (NeLLi) - Sumatra_00607 metaG (SPAdes) (version 2) | ecosystem: Environmental > Aquatic > Marine > Oceanic... | reverse complement strand
AGAAAACATCTACACAGGTAAGGGACATCATGGCAAAAATAGCTAAGGCTGCTATCATGTCAAATCTTCTTGCCAGTAAAAGGGAATTTCTCTGAAAAGAAAACATAAAAAAACCTCTTCACAGAATATTAGGATAAAAGTAAGCTTTTTAGTGGCTACAATGTGGCTGTGATATAACAACTAACTAAAAAAAGGTCAATTTAAAAAGATATTTGCAATTTTTATAATTGACTCGCAAACATTCCTTTCCTATACTTTATATGACAAAAAACTGCTTATCCTTGAATATTTCCAAAAATTTGAGAGGGGAAAGGAGGTGAGGTTACAAGGAGGGGGAATTATATTCAATCTTAACAATAAAAGGAGGTAGCTATGGAAACTAGCACTTATAAGATTATCGAGCTTGTTGGGACCAGCCCGAATTCATGGGAAGAGGCTGCAAAAAATGCTATTGAAACAGCCTCAAAAAGTCTTAAGGACTTAAGAATTGCAGAAATTACTAAACTGGATCTGACCATTGAAGATGGTAAGGTCACTGGTTATAGGTCCAGGATTAACGTCTCATTTAAATATCATATATAGAAGTAGACTTTTTTTAATCAGATGGCCAGAGAAAATCTTTTCTCTGGCCATCTGATTACAAGTTTAGGTTTCTTTTCTAAGGCTTTATAATCTTACCCCTTTGTTCCACCTACAACAATTTGGGAGATCCTTAAAGTAGGCTGAGCATCAGAAACAGGCACTCCCTGTGCATCTTTACCGCAGGTGCCCACTCCAAAGCCTAAATCGGTTCCAACCATATCGATTTCCCTAATTATTCTCGGACCATTACCTATTAATGTTGCACCTCTCACCATGTCACTTATCTGCCCATTTTTTAAAAGGTATCCCTCGCTGACATCAAAAACAAAATTCCCATTTACCGTATCCACCTGTCCACCTCCCATCTTGAGCACCAGAAGGCCTTTATCAACAGAGCTAATTATCTCATGTGGATCTGATTCGCCTGAGGCAATAAATGTATTCGTCATTCTTGGAATTGGAGAGAACCTGTACGATTCTCTTCGGCCATTTCCTGTTGATTGGACACCATCTTTCATGCCCGTTAATCTATCATACATATAACGTTTTAATACGCCATTTTCAACAAGTACAGTCCTCTGTCCACGTATCCCCTCATCATCATAGAAAAACGAGCCTCTTGCAGAATTAATCGTTGCATCGTCAATAATTGAAATCTCTTTTGAGGCTACCACCTGGTTTAACTTGCCTGAATACACAGAGAGTCCTTCCTGAGCAAGATCTGCCTCAAGCCCATGTCCTACCGCTTCATGTATCATAGTCCCCCCTGCACTGCTTGAGAGAACAACAGACATTGTGCCAGAAGGGGCTTGTCTTGCATGGAGTAAATTGACAGCCCGCCTGGCTGCTTTTAAGGCAATTTCCTCTACCTTATCTTTAGCTAAAAGCTCAAAGCCCCTTGCTTCTGCAACGGGTTCATATCCAGTTTGTATAATATCTCCTTCTCGAGCAACTACGTGAACTAAGAAAAGAGTTGATACCCTCTCTTCACTTGTTGCCTCGCCAGTTGTATTTGCCGTAAAAACCTTTTGAACCCTGGCTGTATAAACTACTCTAACCTGTTTAATGCATGGATCAACACTCCTTGCCACTTTGTTAGCCAGATTTAATAAATCAGTTTCCTCTTTTACCGAAACTCCCTTAGGGTCTCTAATGACATTGAACCTATTAGGGTAAGATGGGAAAGACCAAGCACTGGGAGAAAAAGCAGATTTACCATCCAAAACGGTCTCCATCTCTTGAGAGAGGGTAAAAACAGCGCTCTCTTTTAATTCATTAGTATAGGCATAAATCGTCTTTAGATCCTTTATAGCCCTTAATCCAACACCAATGTCATTGCCACCAATAACTTTTTCCAATTTATTGTCTTCTAAAATTATACTTTTAATCTCTACATCTTCTGCAAATATGTCTGCAAAAGAGGCCCCTTTTTTCATAAGTGGCCTGAATATCTTATTGAGATCCCAATCCTTAAGCATATGCCGCCTCTTATCTAGACCTTTGCATAATCCCTATTTAAATAAAAATTTGGTTTCATCATTTTACATCTTTTGGCCAGGAGGATCTCTTTCTTTTTATTTATGCCCTTATATAGGTAAGAGCATTGTCCGTTTCAAAATGGTTTATCAAGTGGGAGCTTATAATAACATTGTCAAGTTGCCCTTCGGCCTCGAGTCGTTCGACCTGGAGGCTCTCGACAGGCTCAGGGCCGAGAGGCTATAAACCATTTTGAAACGGCACAGCAAGGCACATTGTTTTAGGGCATAAGAAAAAAAAGAGATTCTTCTGGCCACTGGTTAAAAAACTTTAATGTTGTGCAAAAGCCTCTTCTCTTACCCCGGTTGGGTCAACATCACATTCAAGTATCCCCCCTTTTTTAGTGCCTTTCAATATGCGAGCCCATATATCTCTTAATCTCTGTATATCATCAATCTCGCCAAGGGCCCAAACAGTACCACCCCCTCCTGCACCTGCAAACCTGGCACCACATCCAATTTTTTCAGACTCCTTGATAAGCCTGGTAATTATTGGAGTGAATGCCTCAGGGGTTATCTTCTTCCTTATAGCAACCTCATTTATTAGCTCTTGAGCTCCCTCTTTCCACATCCTCTCTTTTATACGCAAGGCAAATCGATTGACAATTCTATTAACTTTAATCCATCCGGACCTTGTCTCTCCTTTTAAAAATTTTTCTATCCACAATCTGTTTATCCTGGCTGATAGATGTCTCCTGCCACTATAGGCAACAAGGATCCTTTTTGAGATTTCTTTTTGCCCATTCTCATCAAGAATAGATTCTCTGTCAAATGGTCTTTCTTTCCTAGAGTAATTCCAGGACCACTTATTCACACCACCAAAAACCGCTGCCCCCTGATCCTGTAATCCGCACATCCCTCCATTTACTGCATCCTCTAAATGATATGCAAGATGGAGAATGTCTCCTTTTTCAATCTCCTTTTCATTCAACAAAACTTTGACCACAGAGAATGCCTTTACTGTTGCTACAGCAGCGGTACTTGATCCTCCAAGACCTGCATTGACAGGAGAAGTTGACCTTATCACTATCTCCAATCCGTGAAATCTAAAGAAAGATACAACAGCAAAAAAGATGCCAAATTGGGAATTAAAGGGGGCTTCATTAAATGGGTATGCCTCTTGTGTATCAAAATTACCTGAAGATATCTTGATCCACCCTGATTTGTAAGGCAAGAGAGTGACATACGTTCTTAGGTTTATAGCCAGATTTATCGTTACAGGGTCCACACCCTCCAAAGGAAGGGCCAGGGCCTTAATGTCCCAGGTACCTCCAGAGTCAATCCTGCATGGGGCTGAGCTCTTTACAGGATTTTTTTCAAGCAGTTCTTTTATGCACCTACCAGGTTGTAACATAAACCTCCTGGCTGAAAGGGCCTGGAAAGAGGAATACCTAATAAGGGAGATTAGTCAGGTAAGTTTCTAAAGCCTTTTAAAGCTATTAAAGGCAAAGTCAATCGTTTTCTTCATGATTTCCTCATTATGGGCCAAGGAGATAAACATGGACTCAAAAGGTGATGGGGCTAAATAGATTCTCTGGGCCAACATCTCTTTATAAAAAGGTATGTATTTTGAGCTTTCGGTTTCCTTAACTGAGGTAAAATCAACGACTGGGGATTTAGTAAAAAAGATAGAACCCATTGATCCTGCCCTATTGATAACTATATCCACTCCTGCTTTTTTAGCTGCATCTTTGAGGCCAGAGAAGAGAAATCTCGATTTTCCCTCTAATTTAGCATAAATTTCCTTATTCTTCAAAATCATTAATGTTGCCATGCCTGCAGCCATAGCCAATGGATTACCTGACAGTGTTCCTGCTTGATAAATATTACCATCAGGGGCGACCTGGGACATGATATCCCTTCTCCCTCCATATGCCCCTACTGGAAGACCGCCACCAATTATCTTGCCTAAACAAGTGAGATCGGGCATAATATTATAAAGCTCTTGGGCCCCCCCAGGGCTTACCCTGAATCCTGTTATAACTTCATCGAATATAAGAAGGGTACCATTTTCTCTCGTGATCTTTCTTAGGCCTTCCAAAAATCCTTCCTCTGGTAATACAACCCCCATGTTCCCGGCAATAGGCTCTATAATAACAGCAGCTATCTGGTTTCCAAATTTTTCAACTGTCTCCTCTACAGCCTCTAAACTATTAAATGGGAGCGAAATAGTAAGTCTTGCTAAGTCAGCTGGGACTCCAGGACTGCCAGGTATGCCAAAGGTAGCCAATCCTGAACCAGCACTAACCAGGCTGCTATCATTATGGCCATGATAACAGCCATCGAATTTAATAATCATATTCCTGTCAGTAAATCCCCGCGCCAAACGAATAGCGCTCATAGTAGCCTCTGTACCAGAGTTGACCATTCTAACCATTTCAACTGAAGGTATAGTTTCAACAATCATTGTTGCAAGATTAAGCTCCAGCTCAGTGGGAGCACCATAACTAGTCCCATTCTCTAATGCATCACTGATTGACTGAATTACCTCTGGATGCCTATGCCCTAATATCATTGGTCCCCAGGAACAGACATAATCAATATATCTCTTTCCCTCCATATCCCATAAATAACAGCCGTCTGCCCTCCTGATAAAAGGAGGATCAACGCCCACAGCCCGGCCAGCCCGCACTGGACTATTTACTCCACCGGGAATAATCTTCTGTGACTTTAAAAAAAGTTCTTTGGACCTGTTTCTCATAACAATTTGAGTAACTATTCAGGTATCTTGCCACCAAGGCACCAAGACACCAAGATTATAGAATCATTCTTTATAATAGCTTTTTTAATGCGCCGCAGGCGCATTAATGCGTGGCGCATCAAAGTTAATGAGAAAACTCCTTTATTCACATCTTCTCTTTGGGTCTTTGTGGCTTTGTGGCTGAATAATTAGCAATTTGATTTAAAAATATCCTGGACTAGTCTTTTTATATTCCTTAAGGGTTAAAAGGAGAACATAATCCTTTATTCCTGTCTTTTTTGCGATTCTTCTGACAATGCCTTGGCAATCTTTTTTGTTTTTACCATGGACCATGGTAAAAAGATTATATTTCCATTTCTCTTCAATTTTTCGCTGATAGCAATGGCTAACCTCCTTAAAGGTTGCCATTAAAAATCCTGTTTCGTCTATTTTATCGTCAGCCACATGCCAGGCAACCATGGCATTTGCTTTAAACCCAGCCCGTTGATGATAAAGGGTCGCCCCCAATCGTCTGAGCATGCCTTGTTCTTTTAGCGATTTGATCCTATCAAGTAATTCTTCTTCATTTATTCCAATTCTTTCTGCTAAAACAGCAAAAGGTCTCGCTGTTAAAGGAAGATCTCCCTGAAGGTAATGAATAATTCTTTTTTCAAGATCATCAAGCATGTAAATCCTATTAACTCCCGATTCGCATTGCGTAGCATTGCTGGCAGGTGACGGGCAGGCAATAAACCCAAGAAACCCAACAAACACTAATATGTCAAGTGAAAAAGCGGTAATTAAGCTTGAAAAGTTATTTAAAGTTATATATCTTCCTAACCTAAGTGAAAATTATCTCACCTTTATAAAATAAGAAGCTGCAATGTACCACTCTCAAGATATTAGAAAAAGACTTGAGGCCTTGAATAAAATCGGGGTTGCTTTATCAAGTGAAACAAATTTAGGCCGTTTGTTGGAATTGATTGTAAAGGAGGCCCGCAATTTCACCAATGCTGATGCAGGCAGCCTCTACCTTGTTGATCATGATAAAAATTGTCTGAATTTTGAGGTTGCTCAGAACGATACCCTGAAAAAAAGAGCCGATCTGAAATCAGAAACATTTAAACCTTACTCTCTTCCTCTCACCAAAAATAGCATAGCCGGATATGTTGCCATCACTGGTGAAACCCTCAATATCCCTGATGTTTATAATCTACCCTTAGAGGTTGGTTTTGAGTTTAACCGAGACTTTGATATAAGAAACAAATACAGAACCAAATCAATGCTTTTAGTGGCAATGAAAGACACGGAGGGTAAAATAATCGGTGTTCTTCAACTCATAAACTCAGCCAATAGCCAGGGAAAAGTTGTTTCTTTTGACACCAAAATAGAATCCCTTGTTTCATCCTTAGCTTCACAGGCAGCCGTGGCTATTAAGAATGCGCAGCTTCTAAAAGAGATAAAGGATGTTTTTGAGGCCCTTATTCGGTATTCAGTATCAGCCATAGATGCCAGAAGCCCCTTCACAGCTGGACATTCCAGGCAGGTCGCAAAGTATACTATGGCCTTAGCCCAGGCCATAAACGACACACATGAGGGACTCTACGCCAATATCTCCTTTAGCCCTGCTCAACTTGAAGAGCTAAATTATGCCGCCTGGCTTCACGATATAGGTAAAATTGGTGTCAGGGAATGGGTGCTTGATAAAAGGACCCACTTGTCAGATGCCGAAATGGATGCCTTGATCAGTCGTTTTGAAAATATCAAGGCTTCAGCAATTACTGAAACTCAAGAAAAAAAATTAAAATCATTTCATAGCAAAGGAGAAAGCGCAACAGAGATAAGAGAATTAGATAGTGAACTAAAGGCTCAGATAAAGCAAATTGATGAGAAATTAGCCTTTATAAAGAAAATTAATACAGGCAATTTTCTAACAGAATCAGAGCTTACACATTTAGAGGAAATCTACCAAAAAAAGTATTTAGATCTTGAAGGGGAAAAAAGAAACTATCTAACTGATTTTGAATTCGAAAATCTTTCCGTAAAAAAAGGTAACCTGACAAAAAAAGAGATAGAGGAAATCCAATCACATGTGACTCACACCGAAAACATAGTTAATAATATACCATTTACTGGACATTTAAAAAGGGTACCTGTTTTTGCTGCCGGACATCATGAAATGCTTGATGGTTCTGGATATACAAAACATGTTAAAGCCGATCATATTCCTATTCAGACCAGAATAATCACTGTAGCTGACATATATGAGGCATTAATAGCCAAGGATAGACCATACAAAAAGAGTATGGATTCTATAAATTCCCTGGCCATCCTGAAAGAAGAGGCCAAGAATGGGAGACTTGACAAGGAACTGGTCAGGATTTTCATTGAAAAAAAGGTTTACGAAACAAGAGAGGGTAATTAAAGGACATCCACTGTGGACATAAAGAGGGATTATTACGAGGATATTCAACTCCTCGACAGCAGGGTACTTTGGTTCTGGTTCCTGATGCTCATAGCTGCCCTGATTACCTTTCCATTTCTGGCGTCTAACTATTATATCTACATGGCCAATTATATGGCCATCAACGTTCTTGTTACTGTCGGATTGAATATGTTGGTAGGCTATACTGGTCAGATATCTCTTGGCCATGCCGGATTCTTTGCCATAGGGGCCTTTACCACTGTTCTTTTAATGAGCAAACTTTCCTTCCCGTTTCTCATTGCGCTTATCGGTGGTGGCGCCATTTCCACCCTTTTTGGTTTTATCCTTGGTATCCCTGCCCTCAGGTTAGTAGGCCCATATCTCGCTATTGCTACTCTCGGTTTTGGTATGGCCATTACCCAGTTAATAGGTCGCTGGGCATTTTTCGGAGGGAGGATGGGAATACAGGCCCCTCCCCTTAAACTATTTGGCCTATACTCTGTTTCGAGCGACAGAGAGCTCTACTTCATAATCATAACCATTACCTTTCTTCTCACCATGGCTGCCAGGAACCTCATGAAAACAAAGGTTGGCAGAGCCTTCATTGCTATAAGGGATTCAGACATCGCTGCCCAGACAATGGGTGTGAACCTGACCTACTATAAGACCCTGGCCTTTGCCATAAGCGCATTTTATACAGGCATTGCTGGAGGATTGATGGCATTTATGCTTGGCTTTATCAACCCGAGTAGCTTTAATTTTATTCTTTCGATCTATTTCCTGGCATTTGTTATTGTAGGAGGAGTGGGGACCATATTTGGTTCCATTATGGGCGGGGTTGTAATGACCTGGTTAATCCTAATGCTGGATAAGGTTCAGGATTTACCCTATATCGGGGAGCTTTTAATGACTGTTTCAGAGAACTGGATGAGTGTCACGGGTATACACAATATAGCAAGCATCTTCCTTGGCTTAATAATTGTTTTAATTGTAGTTTTTGAGCCTCTGGGTCTGTACGGCTTCTGGATAAGAACAAAGATCTATTGGAAAACATGGCCGTTTTAATGGTCTGGGAAGTTTGCAGTAAAACAATAGGCAGTAAGCAATAACGAGTAACTAATAACCAGTAACGAATAACGGATATCACATGTTTCTACAGCTTTTAGTAAGCGGAATTTCCATAGGAAGTATCTATGCGTTGGTTGCCCTGGCCATGGTAATTATCTACAAAACCTCAGAGGTGCCCAACTTTGCCCAGGGTGAAATGGCCATGATCTCCACCTTTGTCGCATTTATGTTCCTGGATACCTATGGCCAAAGCTTTATTGTCTCATTCACTGGGGCCTTGGGATTTGCTGTTGCATTAGGCGTATTTTTGGAGTTTGTTTTCTTGAGAAGGGCAAAGGATCCCAATGTCCTCAGTCTAATCCTTATTACCCTCGGATTTGAGATGATGCTTTACGGTTTAGCAAGCTGGAAATGGGGAGCCGAACAAAAGAGCTTCCCTTTTCCGGTTTCAGACTTTGACATAGTTAATTTAGGCCAAGCTGTAGCCAGTCACCTGAATATCGCTACACTTTTTGTTGCCCTTTTTCTAATGTTTATTCTCTTTCTTTTCTTTAAATATACCAAGGTGGGTATTGCCATGAAAGCTACCCAGCAGAACATGATAGCCGCCAGGATAAATGGCATCAGGGCCAATAGAATATTATCCATAACCTGGGGTATGAGTTCCTTTATTGGTGCTGTGGCTGGGATGATGTTGGCGCCCATAGCTACTCTGGATCCGAATTTGATGATGGATCCTCTGCTCAAAGGTTTTGCTGCTGCTGTTCTGGGTGGTATGACTACCCTGGTTGGTTCTGCTATTGGAGGATATCTCCTTGGTATCATTGAAACCCTATTTGGAGGATATGTTTCTTTGCAATTTAAATCTATAGTGGCTTTTTTGATCATTGTACTGGTTCTCTGTTTTAAGCCGAGTGGCCTTTTTGCCAAGCACTATGTTAGAAGGGTTTAGGTAATTGCTTAAAATCTTGTAGATTTTGAGCAATTAAATGCAAAATGCAAATTGCCCGCCTTCCCCGTCCCGAGATCGGTACGGGATCGGGAGGCGCGACTTGCTCGGATTAAGCTTATATCGCAGTAATATTTTAAAAACGACGTGCAATTGACTGCGCCCATGTAAGCCAGCTCTGGGCCAGGGAAAAATGCAAAACGAGTGGAGAGTAGCAATAATGTCTGTTCAAAATTCCACAGAATTTTGAACAGATACGAGGCTAAGAAAAAAAATGGAACCAGATTTTTTTAGCGTTGATAATCTGATAGTCGCCTTTGGTGGCCTGAAGGCCGTTGATAAGGTTAGCTTTAAGCTTACTAGGGAATCCATCTTTTCTATCATTGGTCCGAACGGTGCTGGAAAAACCACTATCTTCAACTGTATCAATGGTCTTTATACACCAGATAGTGGAAAAATAGTCTTTAAGGATGAGGAGATAACAGGACTGAAGCCTCACAAGATCGCCCAGAAGGGTATTGCCCGCACCTTTCAGAATATCGAACTTTTCTCAAGAATGACAACAATGGAAAACCTGATGCTTGGCAGGCATATTCATATTAGCACAGGGGTGTTCAGTGGGGCTACCTTTTTTAGGCGAAAATCAAAGGCAGCCCGCGAAGAGATAAAACACCGGGAGCGGGTAGAGCAGATCATTGACTTGTTAGACTTACAAGCTGCCCGAAACCAGTTTGTTGGTGGCCTTCCGTACGGAACCCAGAAGCTCATTGAGTTGGGGAGGGCCCTGGCTCTGGAGCCTGAGCTTCTACTCCTGGATGAACCTTCGGCCGGGATGAACACAGAAGAGAAGCAGGATCTCATCTTTTG
>Ga0209977_10001562_pt1 | contig 10107 bp, 24 predicted proteins | sample SumtaG_2_FD_183113 | JGI IMG/M metagenome (GOLD analysis project Ga0209977, IMG submission 183113) | Deep subsurface microbial communities from Indian Ocean to uncover new lineages of life (NeLLi) - Sumatra_00607 metaG (SPAdes) (version 2) | ecosystem: Environmental > Aquatic > Marine > Oceanic... | reverse complement strand
GTCTCATTTCTTTACAGTAAAGAAAATAGACAGTAGGTGTAAATATTTAAGACATTGACAAAGGGTATTGATTTATGAAAAAATAGAGATATGTTCATAGGATTAAATCAAGCTGTAAATTATATTTTGGAGGGGGTAGGGATTTTCTTATCTCCTGTGAACATCTCAATCTCTCCTCCTCCTTTTAATATGCAAGGAAAAGATATGATGACAAAACGAGTATGGGCATTTTTAAATACAAAGGAAAAGGGAAGGGATTCAATAGGGCAACAGACAAAAATTTTGAAGAGATATAAAAACGGGAATTTTAAGATAGAGGGTCAAAGGTCTATAACTCCTGGGAATTGGAAAAGGAAGAGGACTATGTTATTGCATCATCGGGAGGTTAGAGAGTATAAAGAATTTTATGAATTTAAGGGAACGTATCTTGAGGCTATGAAAGCTAAAGGGAAAGAGTTAAGAGAGGGGAAAGGAATGTGGATTGAGTCTATTCCTAAGTCTCCTTAGGAGGTTAAAATGAATTATCAAGAAAAAGTTGAGAAGGCTTTTAAAAATTATGAAAATTATTTAACAAAGAATGTTAAAAAAAAGAGGTTAGTTGAGATTGTTATATATCTGTATAAAAGATATAATCCTGGTGTTGTTATTGAGGCACATTTAACAGAGAGATGAATTTTATCGGATTAGGAGGTTAAAATGGATAAAGAAGAACTTAGAAAAGCAATTACATTATTTTTAGAATTAAAAAGATTAGCTGAAAAAAGATTAGACAAGCCAGGAAAAACTAATCTTTATAGTGATTCGGCTTTTTTGAAAGGAGTAATGTTTGGGTATGAGTTTTGTAGTCTTTATCTTGAAAATTACCTTGATTAGATAAATGAATTTTATCGGATTAGATACTGAAACAATAAAGGGATACGCAAGGCTTGTCTGTTTATCAGACGGGAGAGTTTTTAAGATTAGAAATAAGGTTGATGTTATAAAATTTTTTGAGGAGTTTTCAAAACAGAATTTTATTGCTTTTAATGCAGACTATGATAATCAAGCTTTGTTAAAATATTTTCCTAAAAATATTTTAGAAAAATTGACAATGGGGATTTCAACTTCTTATGGTCGAAAGAAGATGTTTTATATAAAGGATAAGTTTTTAAAATTTGGAAGCAATTATATTTTTGATTGTATGCAGTTTTTTCATTCTAGTTTAGATAAAGCTGCTAGAAAATATTTAAATAAAAAGAAGGTGAAATATGATGTTAAAAATTTGGATGAAAATTCTATTTATTCTAAAGGTTGTATTAATCGTTGTCTTAAAGATGCTGTACTTTGTCTTGAATTGTTTGATTATTTTAAGCGGTCTATTCCAAAAAGTATTAAAGATTGTAAACCTTTTTCTTCTGCGTCTTATACGCAAGATTATTTCAAGACCGAAATTCACGATAGTTTACCATCCAGGAAAGTAAATGATATTTTTCATAAGGCTTATCATGGAGGTCGTTTTGAGGTATTGCAGAGGGGGTATTTTAAGAATGTTTTTATGTATGATATTAACTCTGCATATCCTGATGAGATTTGTAAGTTAAAGGAGTTTTCTAATTATACAAAATTGAAATGTGTGTCTGAATATAAGAGGGATGCTGATTATTCTGTTTATCATGTTAGAGTAAATTTGATTAATCGGATTGCTTCTCCTTTGGTTTTTCCTCAAGGATTGCGGTTGATATATCCTGTAGGGAATTTTGATTTATGGATAACGAAAAGTGAATATGAGATTGTATCTAATTATGTGGATAAAATTTATTTTGGTTTGCATATTTTTATGGATGATGAGGGTAAGATAACCTTTCCTTTTAAAGAAAAAATGGAATGGTTATATTATATGAAAAAGAAGAGTAATAATAAAGAAGCGTACAAAGTTGTTTTAAATGGGTTGTATGGGAAACTAGCTCAAAGGATTCTAAGGTGGGTTACTGTGAAACAGTTTGATTCTTATGAACCTCAAGAAGATTTAATTGATACTTATACAGACTGGGAAGGGTCTAAATATATTCAGTTTGAGGATATGAGAAAATCAAATTTTATTTATGCTTCTGAGATAACTGCAAGGTGTAGAATAAAGATGTATGAAGCTCTTTGGTTGGCACCTGAAAAAATAATTGCCATTCAGACAGATTCAATTATTTCTGAGGCTAAATTAGACCTTCCCTTGTCTGATAAGATGGGAGACTGGCACGTTGAGAAATGGGATGAATTATATATGATAGGTTGCGGGGTCTATTTTTACAGGAAAGGGAAAAAGTGGTATTCAAAGAATCGGGGTTTTAGCGTGGAAGGGAAGAGTGTCAAGGATAGGTTAGACAAGATTTTGAGGTCTAATAGTGAAGAGGTAACTTATACTGTATCTTCCAAGTTGTCTATTTTACAAGCTAGGATTCAGCATACAGAGTGGATGGCAAATATAATCGGGACTGAGGAAAGGAAGGTTAATATTAATATGGATAGGAAAAGGGTTTGGGGTAAGTCCTGGTTATCTGGTAAGGATATATTGAGAGGTAACATATCCTCTGAACCTATTAAAATATGTTAAAATATTACTTGACAAGTAGTTTTCTATTATGATAGTATAGCAGTATATGGAGGTAAGAAAAATGGATGAAAAATTGATTAGAATGTCTTGGCGTTGTGCTAAATGTAATAAGCCTTTGCCGAGAAAAGGGGTTGTATGGTCTAAGAGGTTAAATGATTGGATTGAAGATATTAATGCAGATTTTGATGTTAAGGTTAAATATCCAGAGCCTTATTATTGTGATGATTGTAATGATTTGGTTGATAGGGTTGGAGGGTAAGAAAAATGAAACAATTAAATAAGCTTGAAACGAAAGAGTTAAAGTATTTGAGGCACAGGCAAGAGAAATTTGTTTTAACTTTTACAGAGCAAAGAAGGAAAGAGTTTTTAGAAAAGAAGGATGGTCAAAAATGAAAAAAGAAAGTATCAAAAAATTAAATGAAAAATGGTGGGGTGTTAAGCGTTGGATGGAGATAGTTGATGAGTGTGATATTGAGGATAAAAATTATGAAATTTTTTGTAAAGTGTTGGAGGGGTATATTAACGGATTTGGGAAGTTGTTTTATGATTTAAGAAGTCGTGTTTTTAGAGGAAAATAAATGACCATGAAAAAAAGAGGTGTGCAGCGAGATTTTCAAAAGAAGAGTATGGAGATTGCATCAGACTTGAGGGTTATATGTTCAAAGGCTTATCATGGTCAAGGCAACTGGACAGATTTTCTTGAAAAACTTGCAGGAGAGTTGACCAAATTTAAAAAATTGTTTGAGGGGTTAAAATGAATTTATTTAAAGGAGATTTAAAAGAAGAGGACAGGGTTTACTGTGTTCTTAATCATACTATTCAAGGTCGGATAACAAAGAAGGTTTGTTATCATGGAATGTATATTTATTCTGTTGAGGCAGATGAGCCAATAGAGTTTAAAAAGTGGGTAGGCATTAGTTCTCAAAATGTTAAGTTTTTACATTGGCAATTAGCCAAAATTTATACGGAGGTAAAGAAAAAATGCAAAAAGACGAAAAAGAAAAAACAGACCCCAAAGAAAAAGAGTTTGAAAAAGAGCAAGTCCTAAAAATCAAAGGTTCTGATGAGAAGCCTTCTTATTGGAAGCCTATTAAAGTTGGGGAGAAAGTCGAAGGTAAGTTGATTGCTATTTCAGACGGGAATTTTGGACAGGTGTTGAAGATTTCTACTCGCAAGGGTGTGGTAGGAATTAACGTAGGAGAGTTCTTGAAGGATATTGATTTCACTCAGTATGCAGAAATGTCCTTGAGATTTACTTTTAAGGGAACTGTCGGCAAGCGTGGCTGTCGGGTATTTGATGTTGATAGGGTTTTAGAGAAAGACGAAATTCCCTATTAGGGATTGCGGAGAATAGCGGTTAGTACCCTACTTCGCAGGGGGCAGGTGGCGAGAGTGAGCGCCTGCCCCCTTTTTCTATTTAACTAGGTTAATAGGTTCTTAAAATTAATAACTTGACATGAAAAAACCTTTTATAATATGATAATAGAGAGGTATTTAAAATGGGTATGACATCTATGAATGTTTTGATTTCTGAGGAAAGGTATAAAAAGTTTAGAGTTAAATGTCTTCAAGAAGGAAAGGCTGTAAAGACAGTTGTTTCTGATTTGATAGATATTTATATAGAGGATGAAAATGAGCCAGAACCTAAAGAAAAAAATCCAGGCGTTGAAAAGCCCGAAGAAGATTGAAGACGTTAAGAATCCTCCTGCAGTTGTTCCAGTTGATACTCCTAAATCTATTGATGACCCTGAGGATAAAATTTATAAAACAAAAAAGGAGATTGAACCAAATGAAAAAAGAAGAAAACGGAGAAATATTAAAGACAAAACCTCCAAAGGGGGAAAAATCAGCGACAAGCGAAAAACTGGAGATGAGGAAAAAGGCAAGGGAAAAACTCCCGTCGTTTCCAGAACCAAAACCAGGAGAGGATATTTCGAGTGGTGGTGCGATTGAAGAAGGAGGAGATGCACCTGTTGATGATATTCAGCCTGTTGATTTAGAAAAAATCTGTGGGGATATTTGGGTTTTGCTTTATAAACTTGGAGGGGTATTAAAAAAAGATTTTGAACCTTTAACTCCAGATGTAAAGAAATTGTTATCTCCTGTTTCTGCTAGACTTGCCGAGAAATATCATGTTGAATCGTATATGAAGGATGAGGTTATGCTGGCTGGAATTTTAGGGATTGACCTTACAACAAGACTTATGAAAAAACCAAAAGAGGAAAAGAAATGAAAGATTTGAGAATTTATTATAAAGATAAAAAGGGCATTAATGAAGAGTTTGATAAAGACGTTGAAAAACTTGCGAATAAGTTTGGGCTTCGTTTTGAAGGTTCTGGAATAGAATTAGGAAAAATGATAAGAGATATTCATTATAGATTGTGTCCTACAAAGGAGAAAAAATGAGCAAAAAATATTTAATAGTTTTGAAAAATCCTCCTGTATCTTTCATGGTTGATTCTTTTGATGAGAAAGAATTTTTTCATAATGTTAAAAGTGTTAGTTGTATTCAAGAAGAAATGGGATTGTTAATTCCTATTAATAGTAGTTCTAATATTTCGTATATTCAAGAAATGACTGAGGATGATATAGTAGAGATGAAGGAAAGAATGGAAGAGATGGATAAACAAAAGAAAGAGATGAGGGCCAAATTACTTAAGGTTCAACCAGGTTTTAAAATTCCATCAAAAAAGACGCATTGATAAGTGTTAATTACTATTGTCGGTAAGCGTGGGCGTGGTAAAACTTCTCTAGTCAAACAATTAATTGAAGACTCCGAAGCAGACGTGGTCAAGGTTTTAGATTTTATAGGTGAATATGAAGAGGAAGACGATGATAGGATGATTATTTCAAGGGGGTATATATATCCATTTTTAAAAGAAGCCTGGGAAGGCACTCTTGAGATTGAAAGGACTTTAGTTGTTTTAGATGAGATAGACGTTTATTCAAAATATGATAGGTATATTGAATTTACCTATAAATATGGTCGGCATGGGGCGATTGATATGATAGCTGTTTCCAGAACATTTTTTAATTTGCCAGTTATTTGCAGACGTTTGACGGATGCTTATTATTTATTTGGAATTACAGAGTGGTCGGATATTCAATATCTCAGGCATCATAAATCACCAGAGTTTTGTCGGCAAATTATGAACCTAGATTTTTTTGAATATAAGAAGGTTGATTTATAACTTATATTCCTATTTTCCTATTTTCCTATTAACTTAAAAAGCATTTCTTGACAGGGGGTTCTCTAGGGTATATTCTCAGGGTGTAATGATTAAAAAAAAGCTCTATTTTTAGGGTATTTTTTGCTTTGTGGAGGCAAAAATGAAAATCGGAATTGGCGTTAAAACTAGCGTGATTTTTACTACAGTTTTAATCGTTTTAGGCGTGATGATTCTTGTCAACAGGGTCACATTCCTGAAAAAGTTGATTGTAGGATAACGGAGGGTAAAAAATGCGACAACCTCAAGAATGTATAAGGCTATTTAGTGGACAGATTTTACCTCAAGGGGGTACTTATCCTATCAGAACGGAGTTTCCTGTAGGTGGGGAGATTTATAATACTATTCGACTTGTCTTTCATAATACAGTAGCAGCAGGGGGGACTGACCCTGTTAATCCAGTTGTTAGAGGCGGATTTAATATTGTAAGGAATATTCTTTTTAGGTCTGCAAGAGGCGAAGAGTTTATAATCTGTCCAGGGATGGGTTTGTTATATCACAACTGGATGGTGAACGGAGTCGAGCCTCTTTATGATAATATAGCTGCCCCAGGGATTGACACGACAGGAGTTTATACTACTATAATTGACCTTCCTTTTTCCTCTAAATTTTTGGCAAGAAGAGAGGATTTAGCTGTTCATACCGCTAGATATTCCCATGTTGAATTAGATTTGAGTATAGGTTCTATAGCAGATTTATATACTACTCCAGGGGCTACTGCGACAAATGTTACTACTCTTGATGTGGTTCTCTTTCGTAACAAATCAGGATTTTATGAATCTGGCGAACCTATGGCAGCACCTTATCTGAAACATTATCCTCAATATCAAATTACTCGTGGTTATTTAGACGTAGAATCTGCAAGGGATTTAACTATGCTAGGATTCATGGCTTTTGTTCAAGATATGGATGCGGCTAACTGTTATGTGCCTGTTCATGGTGTCCCTTATTCTGGAGTTCCTCAAGACAGTGTTGATTGGTTTACTTTCAGGGATAACAAAGCGTATTATATCATCGAAAAACCTCTTGCATCTTTTAGAGAAGAGAGGGGACAGTATGGGACTATTGACCATGCAGATATAGCGGAGGGTATAGGTGTATATCCTTATTTCTTTGCTCGTGAAGGCTCAGTATATAACGGATATTGGACAGGTGGTAAATCAGAAATTCGATTAGAAAATGACCCTATTTCTCTTGACCCGTCTGGTTCAGAAGTTTTAGACCCTGATATAGATACAGTTTTCTTTGGTCTGAGAACGCTTAAAGAATAAATATCCTTGAGATAGGATATTGTATTCTGGAGGACACGATGAGTCTAAGGATAGATGTTGAGAAAAGTTTTTTGAGGGTTGATGACCCAGTTGTTAAACAACCTCCTGATTATACAGATTTTCGTAGTGGTGAACCTAGAATAAGTATGGTAACATTGGAAGGGGCAAAAATTATACCTCAAGAGGGTTTAATGAAGAGGAAATTAGACGCTAAAGTCATAACTGCAGAACAGAGACAAAACTGGGTAGTCAATGGGAGTATGAATGTAAAACCTGTTAAAAATGTCGGGTTTTTATCAACAGTTGATAGATTTTTTTCTTGGTTGAATAGAGTGATAGGGGGTAAGTGATGGGACTATTCAGTTTTATAACTGCACCATTGACAGGGATGGTCAAAGCTGTAACAGGTGTTATTTCTGCGGGTAAGACTAAAGCTACTGCTAAAATTTATGCTGAGGATGCTAGGAAACAGAGGGTGCATGATTTGAGAATGGCAAATATTGCATCTGGTCAACAAGCGTCTAAAGCTAAACAAACTCAAATAATACTAATAGTTGTCGTTGTGATAGCGGTTGTAGGCTTTTTATTTCTTAGGAAGAGGCGATAATGACTACTACTACACCAGGAAAAATCGATATAGGTAAAGTTTTTGGAGATTTGGCTAAGAGGGCTTTGGATTTATTAGCTCAGGCCGCTATAGAACAGGTAGCAGATACTAAACCTGTCCAAGAGGCGGTTGAAAAACAGAAAGTTGTAGCAGGAAAAAATATTCTCTGGACTTATTTTCCTTATATTCTTTTAGGTTCTGTTGGATTATTTATGTTAGCCAGGATAAAATGAAATGGGCATTTTTCCCGACTGGGTTTATGAGTTAAAATTTTCAGATTTTTGGGGAGGGGTAAAAGCGGATATTGCCAAAGGGGCTACGACAATCAAGACAAGTACGCAGGCAGTTTTGAAAGGTGTTAGAGGTGTTTTAACTCCTACTATTATTTGGTTAGTGGTTCTTGCGGTTATAGGGCTGATACTTTTTGCATGGTTTAAGAAAATCTTGAAGGCGTAGAAATGGAATTTAAAATCATAACTGTTATGGTTTTTTTAATTTCTCCTATTTACTGGGGATTGTATAAATTGCATGGAAGGTTGACAAGAGTTGAAACAATATTGAATGGAGGAAAAGAGAAATGAAAACTGCTTTAGTTTTAATTCCAGTTGTTTTAGCCGTTGGTCTTATTCTATCAACTAAAATGGGTATGGTAGGAAAAGATATTATCCTTCCTGGTGCGGGTGTTGATGTTCAAGAAAGGATTGCTTATCATGCTAACCAATGGGGGTTAGAGTTGGCACTTGTCAAAGCGGTTGCAAGAGTAGAATCGAATTTTAATCCTAAAGCTAAAAATCCCTCTGACCCTAGTTATGGATTGATGCAAATAACTCCAGGTCTTGCTTATGATTATGGATTGATTAAAAATTATAAAAATCCAACTCAAACAGAAATTGATTGGATGATGGATATAAATAATAATTTGTCGGTTGCTTGTGATTTTATGTATAGACTTAATAAATATTCTTTTCAGCAAAAAGTTATGAGTTATAATGTAGGCGAACAAGGTTATAAAAACGGATATAGAAATTGGGACTATTTTAATAAAGTAAGAGGTTATTATGAGAAATATTCATAATTTGGTTCATCCTAAAGATTTTAATACTACTCAGGCGTTGACTGTGGCTATGGGTTGGACTGTTTTATTTTCTTATGTTGTAGCTTCAAAAGAAGTATTTAAATTAACGCATTTTTCAAATTATATGGGTACTGGAGACTGGAGTAATGTAGCTTGGAGGATAAAGAAAAATGGAATTCCAGTAGCACCTTATGATAATATTCTCGACCAACTAGGGATTTCTACAGAACCGAGGTCTATAGAACCTGTTAAGGGGCGTGGGGGAGATTTAATAGAAATTGAAGCTATGCTCTTGGCGGATGCTGTAGAAGACCCTAATAATATAGGGATTGCTGCTAAATATGAGGTGATGTAAATGAGGTCATATCCACAACAAGGGGTTGGAGGTATGGATTCTAGATATCTTAGGAGAGATGGGTCTATTCCTTTGACTGAAAATTGGCACGCTGGCCCACAATATATTAGGCTATGGAATTTAATAGTAGATGGGGGAGGTTTACTTGCTTTAGGTGCGTATGATGGTGTGTTAAGATTAGTTAATAATGCTGATGAAATTATGGAGCTTTTAGGCGTATCAAATAATCAAGCTAACCTTTATTTAAAAAATCTTAGAGTTGCAGACCTTTCAGGTGTCGGGAATAGAAATGTTATAGCAGATGTGAATGGAGATTTATCAGCACCTTAAGGATTTTTTAATGGGATTGTCTATTGTTTTTTATCTTCTTATAATAGGATTTATTGGAGTAATGGTTAAAAAACTTTTTGGGAATATAAGAGAAAAAAATAAGTCTAGTTTTGAGGATATTATCCATGATGGGCTACATACATCTCAAAATATTAACTCAGGTATTACTGTTGAGCTTTGGCGTTTTCTTGTTCCTCCTAAAGCAAAATTAATCATAACTCATTTTGCGAATTATCTTAATGTTCCAGATGCGTGGGGGTTGGTTACATGGAGATTTAAAAGAAATGGGGTCGGGCTTTATCCTTATTCTAACATGGAAGACCAATTAGGGTATGCTTCTCAATTAGCTTCTTTAGACAGAGTTGAATGTGACGGAGGAGACCTTTTTGTTGTTGAGGCTACAAATAATTATGGTGATGTTGTTAAAGTTGGAATTGTTTTAAAATATATATTAAGAGGAAAGACTTAAAAATGGCAGTTCAAGTCGGAATTCCTATTTTTCCTATAATGGAATTGCGTGGGGCGAAACTTAGATTTAGAGACGATTTCGCAGATGCTGCTATTTACTGGGGATGGGAAGAGTACAAAGGGACTTTGGATTTAGCTAATAAAACTATACAAGAAATAAATGGTCAAATGAGATTGACAATTCTAGGTA
>Ga0209977_10001560_pt1 | contig 10108 bp, 9 predicted proteins | sample SumtaG_2_FD_183113 | JGI IMG/M metagenome (GOLD analysis project Ga0209977, IMG submission 183113) | Deep subsurface microbial communities from Indian Ocean to uncover new lineages of life (NeLLi) - Sumatra_00607 metaG (SPAdes) (version 2) | ecosystem: Environmental > Aquatic > Marine > Oceanic... | reverse complement strand
ACATACAAACTCACTGTCAAAACAGCGAAGCAATTCAATCCATTACTTACATGTCTGTAGTAACTGCGGAAGATTTGATTAGCAAATTTGTAGATGAATGGTTAGAACCTTCTAATGATTCTGGAGAGATAAAATGGGTTGAAATGTATTATTTATGGAAAAGTTTTATCAGTGATTGTAAATTACCAATTATGCCTGTGCAAATTAAACAATTAAAACACAGATTAAGTACTAAAATTAACTATAATGATACATTGGATATATATACAACAATAACTAGTTCCAAATTGACATATGTAAAAACATTTCAAACTTTCTGGGAACAGACGATATCTGAAGGCGTAGATGAATTTGAAATTAGCGAATTATGGTCTTTATATTATAGTTGGATGCGGGAGAAGAATGCTAAAGTAAATGGAATAAATGAGGAGAAAATGCATTTTTTGATAGAGCATTTTGCCGGTTCATCTATTACTGGAAAATATGTAACTGATATAAAATGTAATCTATGGGATAAACAGGCCGAAATGGAAGATATTATAAATCAGTTAAAGGTAGATTACAATTTTTGCCAGGAAGAAGATATATCTATTTTTAAATTGTACAAGGATTATTGTAAAAAAATATTAGACTCTTCATCATCATCAAAAAGAACAGTGAGTAAGAAATATTTTGAAAAATACATTTCGAAGATTATTCCTTCGGAATACATTAAAGATAATAGATTATTGAAAGAGTACTGGACAGAGTTTTAATTTATTTGCCTCCTCTCACGAAACGACCAGTGCGGCGACTACGTTTCTCATGAATAGTCACGCGTTTAACCCCGGTACGTCTGCGACCTCTCTTAGTGTAAGGGCGGCGTCCATGTTTTCCGCGCTGGCGGTGGCGACGACGATTGTAGTATTTGTCTCCTTTGTGTGTAACGAAATCTTTGCGTCCCTTGCGAGTGCGAGATGCCTGTCCCTTGTGAGGGTGGCGACGAGAACGACGGCCTTTGGCTGTTTTTTTAACAGCTCCAAAATGTCCTTTGCGTGTGAAATAACCTTTGTTGTGAAGTCTCTTCAACATCATAGGTCCTTTCTTACTTTTCGCAACTGAAACAATGCGTCCATGCTTGTTCTGCTTAAGATGTGCGCGTGTAAGAGCGTCACCCTTTGGTTTAACAGCAGAAGATGTGGTTTTGTATGCTGTTCCATGAAAAACCTGAGCACGGGAACCGACCAATTGGTCGAATTTTTTTCCGTTAATGTGGTATTTACCATCAGCTCCTTTAGTATGTCTTTTTACCATTATATATTGTCCTTAGAAAAAAAACTGAACGCAGATTATCCTAAATATTTTATTTAAATAATATATAGATGGCTGATTGTTTTGAAATGTTAATGAATAATGTTTGCAATATGAATGAATTTATTGAGCAAATTAAAAATATACCTGCCGCTGTTGATAAACAAGAAGGAGAGTGTAATGTTTGGACTTTAAACTGGGCGATCCTTGTGGGATTTTTGAATTCTTTAATAACAGAAAAAAATCAACAAGCACCCAATGGAAATATAAGAAGATTCATGAATTTAGTTAATATTTTTGGAACAACATATCCAGAATTACAACAAATTATTTCTGATGCTACTCGCGCTCACGCAGCATTATTACTTTGGAATCAACAATTATTATCTAATTATATAAACACAGCAAGTTCGAAACCAAATAAGCTAGGCTATTTGCAAGCCATAGATAAACAAACTATTACTATGAATCTCGATAATGAAATTCCGGATTTTGATGTTTTACTTATAGTCGGAGGACCAGCTGCTGAATGTAGAATAAGATTAAAAATCATGATGCAATATTTACAAACATTGGAAACAAAACTGACTGTAGCGTATGGGAAGCCAAGGCAAATTATTATTTCTGGTCGTGGAGGACATTATTTGAGAAGACAGGCAACGAACAACAATTGGAGTGAAAGGGAAAGTAAAACTATTCTTGCAGATAAAACAGAAGCAGAATATATTTTAAGGTTATTTTTAACTGAGTTTACTGAAGCAGCCTTTCCTAAGTTATATTCACAATGTACCATTTCAATAGATACAGCCGCGTTAGATACGGTTGGTAATGTAGTAATGGCTAAATATTTAATGTTACAAAATAATTTCTTTAACCATGCACAGGTAGTAGGAGAAGGAAAAGAAGCAGCTAGTATTTTTCATAATAAAACCATAGTAAGTGTTTCAAATATTTATCACATAACCAGACTATTATATTTAATGAAAAATTTCATGCCTAGGGCAAATCATTATGGAGTTGTTTTAGGTGATGATGAAGAAACAAAGGTAGAAGAAACATTATTAATGACAAGTAAAAGACAGGATGCGGCGAATTCTATACTTTCCGCATACCAACAAACATTTACTAGAGACGTAGGTTATATAATACCAACATTAAGTAGGCAATGTATAGATAAACCAACAGCTCAATTAGATTTAGGATTGTTTGAATTTTTGATGCATCATGGTTTATATCATAGACCTTCTGATGTTGATTCTACAACAGGTGCTAATGATACTGCTCAAATTTGGAGAACATACATGACCTCTAAAGATTTAATAACAACTATAGGTAACTTTTGTTTACCATTTACATCTTTGGGTACAGATGCACAGAAAGAAGACGTTATTAATACAAGAATTTTTAAAGAAAATTGTACAGTAGCACAATCAATAATGAACAGAGCAGGATATGATATTGAAAAATTTACTTTTTTTAAACAAAGTTGTACTGCTCCTCCTCCTCCGGCAAAATATCCGGAGGGGAACCCTTTTCGAGCATATAGTGGCGGAAAACGAAAAAAGAAACGAACTCGAAAAAAACGAAAGAAAAGAAAAAAGAATAAAACTCGAAAAAAATAAATGTATATTATAATGTTTATAGTTAAAAGAGATCAACTAAGAGATGCAGAAGATGAAGTTAAGGTTTTAGAAAATTTATTAAATGAAGCTTGGATGAGAAGAAGAAATATTTTAAAGCAAAAAGGCATACAAGGATGGTGGGATTGGTTATGCGAATTAGTCGGATACTAATTATTTCAAATTAAAATTGAAATAATTTAAAAAGGCCACATTATAGATACAATACACAATGAGTCATTCCGGATCTACCGATTTGTCCACTACTTATCAAAAGAAAACACAGAAGGAACATATCAAAGATGCGCCTGATACATATATTGGCGCTGTTGAACCTGATCAGGTGAAAAATTGGTCATTTCAAGGTGAATCTATCACCTTTCATGATTACACTTGGACTCCTGGTTTCTACAAATTATTTGATGAAGCAATTGTAAATTGTAGAGATCATTATGTAAGATTACAGCAGAAAATCAAAAGTGGACAAAAAGACATTATACCTGTTACTCTTATCGATATCGCTGTTGATAAGGAAACGGGTGTTATTACACTTATGAATGATGGAAATGGTATTGATATTGCTCAACATCCAGAACACAAGTTGTGGATTCCTGAGATGATATTTGGTCATTTGATGACATCTACCAATTATAAAAAATCTGAAAAGAAAATTGTAGGAGGTAAGAATGGATTTGGAGTAAAGTTGATCTTTATTTATTCAAAATGGGCGAAAATAGAAACAGTGGACCATATTCGAAAAAAGAAGTATGTTCAAGAATTCAAAGATAATTTGGATGTTTTGGGCAAGCCTAAAATTACAAAAGCATCAAAAGCGAAGCCATTTGTAAAAATTTCATTCTTGCCAGATTATGAACGATTTGGTATGGAAGGTATTACTGATGACATGTTTAATTTGTTTAAAAAGCGAACATTTGATATTGCAGCTATAACAGACCGTTCTGTAAAAGTAAGATTTAATCATCAGATGGTTCCTGTTCGTTCATTTGAACAGTATATTAATATGTATATTGGTACTAAGACTGAAACAAAACGTGTTCATGAAATCGCTAGTGAACGATGGGAATATGCTGTATGTCTTTCGCCAGTAGATGAATTTACACAAGTATCATTTGTAAATGGTGTTTATACATCTAAAGGAGGTAAGCACGTTGAGTATATTCTAAATCAACTAGTTAGAAAAATAGTAGCTTATATTGAAAAGAAAAAGAAAATCAAGGTCAAAGCCACAACGATTAAAGAGCAATTGATGCTATTTGTGAATTGTGTTATTGAAAATCCATCGTTCGATAGTCAAACCAAAGATTATATGAACACACCTACTGGTAAATTTGGTTCAAGGTGTGAGATTAGTACTAAGTTTGTGGAAAAAGTAGTAAAGATGGGTGTTATGGAAGCAGCTATCAGTTTGACTGAACTAAAGGATAACAAGGCGGCAAAGAAAACAGATGGTCGTAAATCTAAAACAATTAGAAATATACCAAAGCTTATTGATGCAAATTGGGCAGGTGGTAACAAATCTGATCAATGTATTTTAATTTTGTGTGAGGGAGATTCGGCTAAGGCAGGAATTGTTTCAGGTCTTTCAAAAGAAGATAGAAACAAGTTTGGCGTTTTCCCATTGAAAGGGAAACTAATGAATACAAAAGATATCGTACAGAGCAGACTTAATGATAATGCAGAAATTACAAATATCAAAAAGATTATTGGTCTGGAAACAGGTAAGGAATATACCCCAGAGATAGCCAAAAAATCCTTGCGTTATGGACATGTAATGTTTATGACTGATCAAGATTTGGATGGTTCGCACATTAAAGGTTTATGTGTAAATTTGTTTCATTCACAATGGAAAGATTTGCTTGAACTAGATAATTTCCTAGGCTTTATGAATACTCCTATTATCAAGGCAAAGAAAGGTAGTCAAGAAGTAAGCTTCTATAATGATAGTGATTATAAACAATGGAAGCAAGCCAATAATAATGGTAAGGGTTGGAAAATTAAATATTTTAAGGGTTTGGGTACAAGTACAGCTAAAGAATTCAAAGAATATTTTGCTGAGAAAAAGTTTGTTTACTTTAAACATGATGGAGGTGATTGTGATAATGCAATTGATATGGCTTTTAATAAAAAAAGAGCAGATGATAGAAAGGATTGGTTAGGAGAGTATGACCCAGATGCAGTATTAAATCCAGAAAATGATAATGTATCATTTGAAGATTTTATTAATCATGAATTGATTCACTTTTCAAAGTATGACTGTGATCGTTCAATCCCGAATATGATGGATGGAAATAAGATTAGTACTAGAAAGATTTTGTTTGCTGCTTTTAAAAGAAATCTAACTAGTGAAATTAAAGTAGCTCAATTTGCGGGTTACACAAGTGAACATTCCGCATATCACCATGGGGAAAAGAGTTTGGTAGAAGCTATTATTAATATGGCTCAAGAGTACGTTGGTAGTAATAATATTAATACACTTCTTCCGAATGGTCAGTTTGGTACCCGACTCCAAGGTGGCAAAGATCATGCTTCAGAAAGATATATATTTACAATGCTGAATCCAATCACAAAATATATTTATCGCCAGGATGATTTACCAATTCTTAATTATTTGGATGATGACGGTACTCCTGTTGAACCAGACTTTTATGCGCCAATTATTCCAATGGTGTTGGTAAATGGTGGTAAAGGAATTGGCACAGGTTTTAGTTATGAAGGATTGTGTTATAATCCAGTACAAATCATTCAGTATTTGAAATGGATGTTAAAGGGAAAATCAGGTTCTGCTCCTGTAATTGAGCCTTACTATGAGGGATTTAAAGGTACTGTAACTAAGGTTGCCGATATTAAAGATGCAATGGATACCAGTAAGGTTTATAAGAAATATTTGATTAAAGGTGTTTATAAGATTATAGGCGTTGATAAAATACACATAACAGAATTACCTATTGGTGTTTGGACGGATGATTATAAAAAATTCTTGGAAACTTTGATTGATGATTCTAGCAATAAGAAAAATAAGAAAAAGCAAATTCTTAAAAATTATACAGACATGAGTACTGATACTGAAGTTGATATTACTTTAAAACTAGTACCCGGTGTTATGCAAAGGCTGCTTCCAAAGAACGCAGATTGGGGTTGTAATCAATTGGAAAAGGTGTTAGGATTGTATACAACCCGTACGACAACCAATATGAATTTGTTTGATTCTAGGCAGAGACTAAAGAAATTTACTACTGTTTATGAGATCATGGACTCTTATTTTACAGTAAGGTATGATCTTTATGTTAAAAGAAAAGAATATCAAATAGAAAAGTTGGCACAGCAGTTGGTGAAATTATCAAATAAAGCTAGATTTATACAAGAACAAATTGTAGAGCCACCAACACTTGTGTTGAGAAAGAAAAAGAAACAGCAAGTTATCGAATTATTGAAAAATAAGAATTATGATGTTATCGATGGTGACGAGGAATTTAAATATTTGAGAACTATGCCTATTGATAGTGTAGAGGAAGAAAATGTGGCAAAATTATTAATGGAGAAAGGAAATAAAGAAGCAGAACTAGAGGTTTTGAAAAATAAATCTATTGAACAAATATGGGATGAAGAGTTGTTGGAATTGAATCAACAGTATAATATTTATAGAAATGCTAGAATTAAACGAGCATCTGGTGAAACTAAAATAAAAAAAATGCGTAAGCCTAGAAAGAAACTTATTAAAAATAAGAAATAATAAAAAATTGACTTAGATGAATGATATAAATATATATATATAAACACTATGGCACATCTTACATTTCATAACGACACAGTTTCTCTAAACCACCTTTGGTATGAATCTCATAAAAATCTAATTGCTACCGTTTGTATTAAACTGGGACAGCATGATAAAATTACGGAGCTAACCCATACTCTTTTGGGTGATCCACTTAAAATTAAACCTATGAAAGATCCTGCTAAGCCTAAGCGTCCTACATCTGCTTATCTCTACTTTTGTGAAGAAGCAAGACCAAAGCTTATGAAGAAAATAAAAGGTAAGAAAAATAAGAAGGTAAATCTAGGTGATATTGCTAAGCAATTGGGATCGATGTGGAAAGGTTTGTCTGAAAATGATAAAAAACCATATGTAGAGAAAAGTTTGGCAGACAAAGAGCGTTATTTGGATGAGATGGAGAAATATAATGCAAATAAATAATTTGTTATGCTTTAATAATCTTAATAATATTTGAAACAGTGACTAAACCTTTTTTATCGGTGGTTTCTATAAATTTTATACGGGTGACATCAATATCTAATTTTGATATATTTGAGTATTTAGAATATTTTTTAGTTAAATAGGCAGCATGTTTTAAAATTTTTTGATGAATTCTTTTTTTAGAAGGATTCACTATAATACAGTGCGGAGAAGGATGGTCTGATACATGTAACCAATAATCATCTGGTTCAGCATTTCTAACAAGTTCATCGTTTTCGTCTTGATTTCTACCGAGTTTGATAGTATAATTTTTGAATACTTCTTCAATCATATTGTTTATTTATGATTTTTAATCATAAAAAAATAATTCAATTTTTAAAACCACTTTCCAGTTCTCGAAATACCGTCTAAAGTATTATTGGAATATGTAGAGGTAGGTCTTTCAATGGGTACAACAAGTGTGCTTACATCATTTTTATATTTCACGTATCCTTGTGCTTCACCGTAGATTTGTGGAACACTGTAATCTAATACTAGTTTATTTAATGCTTGAACTTGACCAGTAATATCTGATGGTAAATTCATGGCACTTTGCAAAAACGTACTTCTCATAATGATTTTAAGTGTATCTTCATCTTGATCACCGATAAGAAAGCGACCATTAGATAATTTGTATACACCTGCCTTTAGCCCATTTTGAATAATGCGGATATTTTCTTTGCTGAAAAATACATTGGATAGAGTATTATCGCTCCAATTTCCAGTAAGTGCATCTCTATAACCAGTAGAAGTACCTGTTGGTATTTTATCATGTAAATTAAATCTATCATATGGATTATAATTTAATATATCAACACGACCGTTTGTTTGCATTTTATATTTAATATAGAAAAAAATATCTACTAATTTTATATAATGGCTTTTCAAAAGATAGTATTAATAATAGCGTTAGTTTTACTTATTCTTTCTTTAGTTATAATTGGTGTGCTTATTAAATCGGCACAAACAACCGCTAAATTCCCACCAGAAACTAGTAAATGTCCCGATTTTTTTAAAGTAGATCTTCAAAACGGTAAAATCCATTGCAATAATCCTTTAGGTTTAGGAAGTTGCGCTAGTGGACTAACTCCAGTCGTTGGAGATACTTTAGATTCTAGAGTACAGAACTGTAAATTGGCTAGAGGTTGCGGAATTACATGGGATGGCATTACATCATCAACAGCAAACCAAGGCAATCCTTATTGCTAATCTATTTAAAGTTATTATTTTTAGATTAATAAAAATAATAAATCATATCAAATGTTGTTGTCAAAAATATCACAATTACCTATTGAGCTTGTAAATATTATATATTTATACATTCCTCTCTCCACAAAAGGAGTTTTAACATCAATTATGTTCGTAGATTATTACAGTGAGAAAATGAAAACCATGATATTTTCAGAGTATTCCAAACATGATACTTATATACGTGATATAGTAAGAACAAATAGAACTTATATATTTAGAATGCTAATAAGTAATGCATTATTAATATGGGAGAAAAATAAAGTATGGCGATGGAAAAACTTGAAGTTTCCTGATTACTTAAGTTACATCAATTACTTAACTATTAAATATAAAAAACCACAAATTAAAAGTATTATTGATGTTAATAAGAAGTATTTGAGTAGAAAAAAACCTAAAAAAATAAGTAGTAGAAATATATTATGGAACAGTTAAATTTAAATACTATTCTAAATCGAGATACTGCTGAAGATAAATTAAAAGAAATTTTAAATTTATTTGAAAAAAACAAACATCTAATGACAGCACGTCGTGGTATTTATATCTACGGAAGTCCAGGATCAGGTAAAACATATTTTGTAAAAGATATTTTGAAAAAGTTAGATTATGATATAATATTATTTGATGCAGGTGATTTTCGTAATAAAACAGTTATTGACACTATCACAAAACACAATATGTCAGACACAAATATATTAAGTTTATTTAAAAAAAAGACCAAGAAACTAGCTATTATTATGGACGAAATTGATGGAATGAACAGTGGAGACAAAGGTGGTATTAATTCATTAATCAAATTAATAAGGCCAAAAAAAACAAAAAAGCAAAAAAAAGAAGATATCACAATGATTCCTATCATTTGTATAGGAAATTATCATATTGATAAAAAAATTAAAGAAATGATGAAAGTATGTGTTCCTATAGAATTAAAGACTCCTACATCAAAACAAATAGAAAGCGTGGTTAAATTATTAATGCCAAAATTAGAAACCTGCTTAATGAATAATATTACTACATTTATACAAGGCGATTTAAGAAAACTAAAATCAACATTTGATATTTATACAAACCAGCAAAGTATTCTGAAAAATAAATTAATACATAATATGTTTCAACCTAAAGCTTATAATGAAGATACTAAGGTAATCACTAAAAAATTATTCAATCATGCTTATTCAATTAGTGATCATATAATTATAATGAATGAGACTGATCGTACAAGTGTGGGATTACTATTTCATGAAAATATTATTGATGTTATTAATCATATTGATAAAAAAGAAAGTATTCCATTTTATCTGAAGATTTTAGAAAATATTTGTTTTGCTGATTACATTGATAGAATTACGTTTCAAAAACAAATTTGGATATTTAATGAAATGAGTTCTTTAATTAAAACTTTTTACAATAATAAAATTTATCACGATACATTTAAAAATCCTCCTGTGTTTAATCCACCTGATGTACGGTTTACTAAAGTATTAACAAAATATTCCACAGAATATAATAATATGCTATTTATACAAAATTTATGTAATCAATTAAATATGGATAAAAAAGACATGTTTTCTTATTTTATCAATCTTAGAAATAAATATTCCATTGAAGAAATTTATGAATTATTTGATAATGAAAATTATAGCATTAACAAACTAGATATTAATAGAATATATAGATATTTAGATTCATATACAATTTC
>Ga0209977_10001559_pt1 | contig 10108 bp, 15 predicted proteins | sample SumtaG_2_FD_183113 | JGI IMG/M metagenome (GOLD analysis project Ga0209977, IMG submission 183113) | Deep subsurface microbial communities from Indian Ocean to uncover new lineages of life (NeLLi) - Sumatra_00607 metaG (SPAdes) (version 2) | ecosystem: Environmental > Aquatic > Marine > Oceanic... | reverse complement strand
GGCCACCAAGAAAAAGGCCACCAAGAAGAAGGCCACCAAGAAGAAGGCCACCAAGAAGAAGTCTTCGACCAAGAAAGGCCAACGCCGGAAGACCGCGCGCCCGGCCTACGAAGGCCTTGGCAGAAAAAGCAAGAAGAAGGCCGCCAAGAAGAAGGCCGTCAAGAAAAAGGTCGTCAAGAAAAAGGCTACCAAGAAGAGGTCTTCGACCAAAAAGGGTCAGCCCCGGCGGACCGCTCGCCCTGCCTACGAAGGGTTAGGCCGTCCTGGTCGGCTCCGGAACAAGAAAGACGAACACGCTGACGAGGTGATCGTCCACGAGTTCGGCAGCGGCGGCTACGAGAGCCGTCCGGTGGGCGAAAGCGGTCGCCAGTACGCGTCTCCCAACGGCTACGGTCATGCGACCCACCGCCCGACGCGCCTGAACGCTGCCCAGCAGAAGAGGATCAAAAGCAAGCTGATGCGCTGAACCACCCGAGGCCCCACGGTCGTTGGCCGTGGGGTTTCGTGCGTCTTGACCCCCATGCCCCGCAAGCAAACCGCCAATCTCAGCACCGGCACGCTCCCGAAGGAGGGGGCCGAGAGGCTCACCCGCGTCTTCGAGTCGGTGGAGCGCAAGTTCCTGGCTGATGGGATGGAGCCCAAAGAGGCTGCCGAACGGGCTGCGCAGATTGCCTGGGCGGAGGTCAAGCGCCACTACTACAAGCGCGGGACGAAGTGGGTGAAGCGCAAGCACCCCCTCAAGCAAAAGGCGAAACGCAACGGCCACCTGACTAAGACCGAGGCCCTACATGACGTTTCCGCCGCGCGAGACCTCCTGGCCCTCGATGAGGCACTGACCCTCGCCAACGGCTCTCGAGCTCGAGAGGCCCGTGCTCTCGTACGCCAGGCTGTAGAGCAGGGCTGCGTCCTGGTGCCTTCGCGAAAGCACTACAAGCTGCGCTGCCCGGGGGCTGAGCAGATCATCTTCCCCAAGACGCCCAGCGACCACCGCTCCCTCAAGAACGCCCGATCTCGGCTTCGCCGCGCGGGCCTGGAGCTCAACCCAGGCCCTGAACAGGACCTGACGGCCCTGAAACGACGCCTGATGCGCTGACAACTGCGCACAATGCGAAAGTCCGCCCCAATACGGTAAGCTCACCGGGAGCTCAGAACGATGCAACGCCCGCAATACGCCCCTCCCGTGCTCCCCTCTTTCGATACGCCGCTTGGCGATGCGGAAGGTCAGGCTTGCGGCCAGTCGTTCAAGCAGACCTACATCGTCCGCCAGCCCTACAAAGGGGTGACGACCCACGAGGCCCCGCTGCCCAACCTGGTCCCCGCTCAGTACGACCTGCGCAGCGAGGAGATCGTCGACCAGATCCGCGCCGGCATCGACGACGCCAGCGCCATCATGGGCGGGGAGAACCCGGACATCCGGTTCAAGTTCAAGGACTACGTCTACCAGCCCGAGAACCCGACGGGCCAGGAGCCGCCCCCTCCCGACCTGGGCCAGCTCGCCGGCGCCCCAATCCTCACGGTCACCGACCCGCAGAACCGCGAGGCAATCCGCGGCGCTTTGGACCGAGCTCGCCTCTACCTAGCCAACGCGGTGAACCTCAAGAACTACTGGGCGACCGAGTACGCAGCTGACACCAAGCCGAACTACGCCGACCAGCACTGGCCCCTCTACACCGGTGTCTACGATGCCTACCCCGTCTGCGAGGGCCGGAGCCCAGGTGAAGTCATCGACTTCGCGGAGGAGGGCACGGGCTTTGGCACGTTCAACTGCCCCACCGAGGAAGCGATGCTCGCCCACGAGGCCGACGGCGCCCTCTACTCCGACTTCATCCGCGCTGCGATGCACTGGGCCCGCTGCGCCCAGGAGGCCGTCCGCGTGGTGGCTCTCCACCACCTCAACAAGGCCGAGTACGAAAAGAACGCGTCCGGAGGCGGCTTCCAGCTTGCGCAGCCTGAGCCCCCGCCCGCGATTCCCTCGCCTCCCTTGGCGCCGCCCCCTCCCGCTCCTCCCGAGCCCGGACCTGGACCTGGCCCCGACCTACCTGGCGCAGGTGACGGCCCCGAGCCGCCCCCGGACGAGCCGACCCCGGCGCCCGTACCCGCGCCGACGGCCACCGTCCCCGCCAAGACGGGCTTCGCCGCTTTGCCGGCCCCGGTGAAGGCCGCAGCCGTAGGCGCGGGCCTCTACGCCCTCTACAAGCTCGCCGCCAAGCGCTAGCCGGGCTTCCCTCGAGGTAGACTTCGGCGTGGCCTCCTACGAACAAGAGCTCGGCGATCAGGCCAAGGAGATCTACAACTCCAACGTCTGGGGCTGGGGAGCCAAGTGGAATGTCTGGCGCCCTCCCTCCTTCGACCAAGTCATGGGGGTTGTCAAGGACTGGGACGACCCAGATGAGCCGCCCCCGCACGGCCGTACGCGGGACCGGTATCGGCGCGACCTCGCCAAGCGGGTCGTGGGCCTGCTCAACGAGGCCAAGGAGATCGAGAAAGCTGTCGGCGAGCTCGGGTTTGCGCAATACGGCACGGGCGGCGGTCACGAGGCTTACGCCTTCTGGGTCCCCGACAGCGGCGAGGGCGAGGAGCAGCACCACTTCTTGCTCACCAACGAGGAGGCTCACCTTCCTCTGCTCTGGGACGAGGAAGCGACCCTGGGCTTCTATGAGCACGCTGCCGAAGGGAGCGTAGACGATACCGGCGGCACGATGCGCGAGGTCTACCAAAAGCTCCTCGACGGCACCGCGCTTCCCCAGTGGAAGAAGCCGGCCGGGGTGGTCCCTGTCGGGTTCGACACCCAGGACGTCGAGGTGGTCAATCGCCACCGACAAGGGCTCGGGATGAAGCCCCTGGACCTCACCGCGGGATGGACGCCCGCGGAGATCCGCGAGATGGCCGAGCGAGTCCGGAAGACGGGACGCACGAATAACCCGCGTCACGCCAAGCTCAAGCGCAAGCTGATGCGCTGAAAAGAGAAGAGCCGAGGGGACGAATCCTCTCGGCTCTCTCCGAACTTCCCTCCAGCATGCCGCGAACGGCTACCTTCTCCGGGTTGAGGCCTACCGGCCAGCAAGTTCTTCCCGTCATTGGCCAAACGTAGGCGCTGATTGCTGGCGCCGAGGATACGGGTCACCCTCTGCTAGCCCGTCTAGGTTCGTATAGCGGGGGCGTCCGTCAACCCTCCCCCGGGATTGACCCGCTGCGGGCGCGCACCTATCCTGCGCGGGACCACGGAGGGTCACCCGTCGCGGGCGCTCCCAGGACGTAGTACGTCCTGGGGCGTCAGCGGCTTTTTAGCGCATGAGCTTGCGCTTGAGACGCGCGTTGGGCGGATTGAGCGCGGTCGTGCCTTCGCGAGTGAGCACACGGCCGTCGCGGAAGACGACCTGGCGGAGGCGGCCGACGGTGAATCCCGAGGCCATGGGGCTCGAGTCAAAGGCCTCGGGGACTGTCTCGAGGTCGACGTGGCCCCAGGGGCCCCCATCGCTCGCCCACCGGGTCAGCTGCCAGAACGGACCCCTGGTACTGCGTGTGAGGGTCGCCCCAAGACCCAGGCCCCCATGAAACTGCTCGTCCCAGACGAGGGCTTGGATCTGTTCGCCGAAACCCTCTGGGACCTCTACGCGCCAGAGTTCGCCCTCGATGTCCATGTTGTCTGCCAAGAGCAGGTCGACGTAGACGGTGAGACCTGCCTCTTCGGCGAGAGCCGCCCCGGCGAGGATTTGGGGATCGAAGTGCTCCCTTGCCTGGTTGTCCTGCAGGAGCTCTGCAAAAGAGAGCTCAACGCGGGCCATGATCTCGTCTCCGGAACGGAGCTTCTGTCGCAGTTCCCGAAGGCCATCAAGCCCAACGTAGTCTGCCTCTCTCATCGCATCAGCCTCCGCTTGACTGCCTGGGGATTCTCAAGGGCTCCCTCCTCCTGGTCGATAATGGCCAACTCCTGCTCCACATCGACGGGGTCCTTCACGAAGAAGTGCTCAATGCCTGACCATGCGAAATAGTACGTTGGAGCTCCCGACGGGAGCTCGGACCGGTGGAAGCTAATCGCCCAGTTATCGGGCGCGGAGATCCGATACATCGCGGGGTGGTCATCCTTGCGCAGCGGCGCCAAGTCGGCATGCTTGGCAAAGGTGGCATAGCTGATCTGTCGGTCTGCATCGCTGTCCCGAATTGCGTTCACGAGTTCGCCCGCCCGTTTCCCACCGGGCATACCTATGCAGTCCGTCCAGTAGTGGAAGTCTCTCATCGCATCAGCCTCCGCTTGAGATTAGCCGAGGACTGGGGCCCTCGGTAGACGGTGAAGCCCGAGCCTTGCCAGCATCCGCAGGAGTTCGGCTCTTCGGCCTTTCGAACCGCTGGCGCGTCTTCGAAGCCGTGGCCGTGAGCGGCCCGGTACCGGGCCTCGAGGCGGCGGTACGCTTCGGGCTCGAAGATGAGGCCGCTGGCGGCTTGGCCGCTCATGCCCGTGTGCCATCGAGCCAGGGGGTTCGCGCCATGAGTGCGGGGGAAGGTCTCGGGGCGCATCTTCTCAGGCGCGTCCCAGTCGTCCGTCCCGTCGAGGATGACTGCCCCAGGCCACCGCGCCCAGACCTGGTCCAACGCGGCCTCGAGGGCCTCGGGCGTCGCGCGCCCGTAGTTCAAGCCCCCCATGTCGCCTTGCCACGTATCGCGCTGCGGGGTGACGAGCTCGAGCTCGGGGTTCAGCTGGCGCAGCGAGGTCACGGCGGCCCCGCGGTCAACGCCGAAGGCGCGGACCTGGCGGTCGCCGAGGTGGACGTACTTTGCCGAGCTCAGGCACCCGCCCCTGGGCCCCGCGAAGCAGTCGCTCTTGAACGGGTCGAAGCGGACCTGGGACCAGCCGTGCTTCTTGGAGACTTTGCGCGGCCGGTCCTTCACGACCGTCCCGACCACAAAAGCGATCGGGGTGCGCGCCCCGGTCCGGCGGATGCGGTCGACACCCGCTGGGGAGACGAAGAAGCGGGCGTCCTTGAGCCAGAGTTCATCGGCGTAGCCGAGGACCTTTGAGCTCGTGGTGGGCTTCTCGCGCACTGGGAAGCAATGCTCGTTCGGCTTGGGAGGGTGAGCGACGAGGCACTCGTGGCGGTTGTAGGCGACGGCGACCCGCTGCCCCGCAAAGGTCTTCCCCGAGACGCGGGGTATGTGCTCCATGCGGCGCGGCACGCACTCAGGCTACCCGATCCTCTCCGGCGACCAGCTCGAAAAGCACGGATCACTCGTCCCTCTGCGCCAACTCGATCTCCACGACCGAGACATCGTCCCTACGCGCGAGCTCAATCGCCACGACCAAGATCGGCGGGGCCGGTGAGTCCATGGGCAGGTCTGCGTAGAGCCGGAGCGCCTCGCGCGCGAGCACAAGGTAGTCCGATCGCTCAAGGCCGATCTTGATGAGCGCGATGAAGGCTTCCTGGGTGGTCACACTCTTTCCACTCTCCCGGACGAAAAAGCTGACACCCAAATCGGGGTGAAGGCCGGGTGAAGCGCGGTACAGGCCCCTCTGGTAGCCTAGATGGGTGGAGACCTCTTGTTTTCGCGCGAATTCAGCGTTCTCGCGCACTCATACCTACAAGAGCGCCCATGGCGCGCGTGGTAGCGTTGGACATGGCTGGAGCGGTGGAACCCGTAGCTGCCCTGGAACCCGAGGACAACATGAATGACCGACGCCGGCGCGAGAGCCGATCCCGCATGCCTCCCCCTGATACGCCGCCTCCGTCAGTCCCTGGTGACGACTCCGGAGACTACGATGCCCCCCGGCGCCGACCGGACGACATCTCGCTCACCACCGTGCAACTCCTTCGGGATGAACTCGAGAGGCGGGAACAAAAGGACCGTGATCGCCGAACTCGACGCAAGGCCTTGGAGGAGGCCGAGCGGGCCCGGATTGCTGAGGAGGAAGAAGAGGCCAAGAAGGAAGAGGAACAGCGCAAGAAGACGCGATACCTCCTCATCAACGGGCTCCTGGCTGCGCTGACCACGGCAGTTACGGCCTTTGGTACCTACTTCGCCACTCGACCGCCAGCGCAGCCCGTAGAGGAGGCGGCTAAGGCCAAGGAAGAGGCCGAGAAAGCCAAGGAGGACTTCGTTGAAGATGCGAAGACGGCGACGGCGACGGACAAGGAGCAGAACGTCCGCATCGAGCAGCTGGGCCTGCAGGCCGTCGACGAGGCGGTACTGAAGGTCGACAGCCAGGACTACAACACCCGGATGCTCAAGGCGATCTCGCCTCGAGCGGCCAAGGAAAAAGAACCCGACAGCTTGAAAAAGGCCCGTGAGCAGGCCAACAAGATCAAGCAGCATCGCCAAGAGGCAAAAGACCGCGGAGCGAAGTACGACCCCTTCAACGACCTGCCCCAGCCGGAGTAAGATGCCGCTGCCCGTGTTTCTCATCGAGTTCTACGAAGCGCACAAGCGCTACCCGGAGCCGAAGGAGATCACCTTGGAGCAGCGACGCTCGCTTCTGAACTGCGCCCGCATGACCGAACGCCTGCAGGGGGAACGAGAACGAGAGACCAGCGAGCTCCTTCGCCGCCTGGTCGGGCTGCGCGTCGAGGAGCCGGGCTCGGCTAAGGCGGGCTAGTCCTCGAGGCGGTGGCGCACCGCGAATATGGCAAGCAGGACAGCCACGTAGATGGCGACGGCGACGACGTCGCCCATGGTGGGCAGCACTAGCCCCTGGTCCTTGCGCGGTTGGCGTTGGCCCCTGGGGCGACCTCGGATGTGTAGCGGGTCCACTTCTCGGGGTCCTCGGCCATCATGTTCCCGATGCGCTGCAGGAGCATCAGCGATAGGCCGGGGTCAAAGTCGGCGCCCAGGAGCTCCATCAGCCCGCATGTGTGGCAGGCGATGTCTTTGAGGTACTCGCGCACGGCGGGGTCGCCGGCGTCGATCTTGCGGTCCAGGCGCGTGAGGATTGGGCCGTAGACCGCCAGGCGCTGTTCGATCTGGCGACGGACTTCGGGGTCTTTCATGGCGCCGAGGGAGGCGTCCAGGGGATTGTCTTGGGTCATGGCGGAGAGATGGGTGGAGAGAAGAGATCAGTCCCGGTGGCCGGCGGGTGTTTTGCGCGAGCTAGGAATGCGTTTGACACCGACTCGAAGAGATTGCCGACCACTGGGACTGACGATAGAGATCATCCCACCTGCAGGAGGGATCCGGGGCTAAAGGAGGGTGACGGGCTGGTACGAGCCCTGCCCCGGCCAGAACGGGACCTCTCTGCTCAGCGTACAGGGGCACCTGGGCATCGTCCACCGGTACCCCTTACAGCCCGCAGGACGCGCATGGTAGCCTCGGAAGCGTCATGGCAGGACTTTCGCCCCTAGCAACAACGGCCCTGGTGGCCGGCGGACTCTTCATGGTGGCGAGATCTCGCGCCAACAAGCGCCGCGCCCAGGCCGCGGCTTCGACCCCGTCGGGTCCGACGAAGGTGCTCGAGGTCCTGTACGGCCCGGAGGCGGATCCCTGTCTCGGGGACGCGTACTCGCGGACCGCCCAGCCCATGCTGCCCGAGGCTCTGGAGAACTTCAGTCCCGATGCCCGCGCTCTTTATGGCGATCGCGCAGTCTACTTCATCCGACCAGACCTTCTGGGTCCGACGCTGATCTCGATTGCGCAGATTCGTGTCAACGAGCACGGCGTCGTGGAGCCCGTCATCAAGGTCGCACGAGAGCTCGCTCCGGGATGCCAATGGCTCGCTCCGGAGGACGAGTGGTCGAGCGCCATGGTCGCCTTCCGAGACTCCCTGGAGCGGATGGTGCAGGTGATCGACACCGACATCGCCAGCGCCGGAAACTTACCGGGCCTGTACCGCCCCCATGCCTGGCAAAACTACCCCGTCGTCCGAGACGGCAAGTGGCTCAACGTCAAGAGCGGCACCACCATCGCCTTCGAGCTCCCACCGGGTGACCCCACCCAGTTCGCTATCTCGGCGCAGGTTGCCTCTGGCGATCCGAGCGCAAAGCTCGAGCACCTGGGCATCGTCGAGAGCTTCGGCCTGGCCGACGGCGAGGGCGGCTACTTCCCGCGCCCTGTCATTTTGCTTCGCCCGGAGATCACCGGAGCTCCCGCCACCTTCACCATCGCGGCCGCGACTCCCGACGGAGCCTACACCCGCGGTAGCTTGGACGCCTACGCATGAACGGCCTGGACACCAAGGGGCTCATCATGTTCTCGACCACCCAATGCCCCGGGTGCGTCCAGTCGGCCCAGAAGATGAACCAAAACGGCATCCCCTTTCGGGAGGTGAAGGTCGACGGCAACATGCCGCTGATCAAGATGCTGGCCGAAACGACCAAGCAGCGCACGGTTCCCCAGTTCTTCTTCAACGGGAACCATCTTCCCAACGGATTCAACGACGTCCTCCGCCTTCGCCAAGAAGGCGTCCTCTAGTTCAGGAAACAATCCATGGCCCAAGCCGGAACCATTCTTCTCGCAGGTCTCGCAGCCGCCGTAGCCGTCGTCTCGGTACGTCGCCGTAAGGCGCAACAGGCAGCCGCAGCCCAACCCATGCCTCAGCCGCAGCCGCAGCCGCAGCCGCAGCCGGAGCCTCAGCCTCCGACCGCGCCGAGCTCACCGCCCCCCGTGGCACCCCCGAGCTCGGGCAACTACGTCGGCGCCCCTGGCTACAGCTGGCCTCACAAGGACCGCTGGCCCAACCAACTCGCCTTCCAACAGTGGCTCAACCAGCACGGCTACAGCGCCGGCACCAGTGGCAATGTCCGCGACAACCAGACGAAGGCCGCGGTCGCCCTGCTCCAAGAGGACTGGAACATCGTCAAACAGTTCTACTACCCCAACCAAAGCCCCGGCACCCTCACCGTCGATACCAAGCTGGGGCCCGCGACCATCGGCACGATGGTCTTCATCGACGACCAGGTGATTCCCCAGCATGGGGGTGTCGAGGCGCCGATGAACCCCGCGACGACTTGGCCCGCCATCGTGGGCAACGCCTCGCAATCGGGGGTCTAGCCCGTGCAGCCCTCGACGCTCTTTCTCGTCGGTGGGGCGGCACTGCTGGGCTACCTAGCGGTCCGCCGCACGCCGACGAGCACAGCAGAGACGCCGTCGCCCTCGCCGTATCCCTACCCGACGCCCGGACCTGGTCCGGCGCCGGCTGGGGGACGGTACGTCGGAGCTCCGGGCTTCACCTGGCCGCACGCGGACAAGTTTGGGACCCAGGCAAGCTTCCAGGCCTGGCTTCGAGCGAAGGGCTACCACCCGAGCCTGAGCGGCAACGTCCGCGACGGCGCCACAGTGGCCGCGGTCCACTCCTACCAGCGCGACTTCAACATCGTCCGCCACTGGCTCATCGAGCAGGGCTGGCAGTCGCAGATCGCCGATCTTTCCGTCGACGGCAAGATTGGCCCGGCCACGATCGGCTCGATGGTCGCCGTCGACCAGAACATCATGCCGGGCAATAACGTCCAAAGTTGGCAGGCCCTGGTCACTCAGGCGAAGGGGGGCGCATCGCCGACGCCGACGCCTACCCAGAGCGCCTGGGGCGATCATACTCTTTGCTTCGCAGCGGAGGGCTCGATTACCGGCAACCACTACCCGACGCCTCACCAGCTGGGCACCGCCAACAAGATGCTCCTGGCTTCGGCGATCTCCCAGCGCCAGTCCATCGTCGAGCTCGAGCTCACGCCCGGGAGGCCCGAGTACACACTCGGCACCCACACCCACAAGGTGGTCATCACCAAGGACGACCTGCAGCGCCTCTCCCGGGGCCAGCAAGTCACCGTGCAATCTTCCATCGACACATCTGGACTCACTGACCAGTTCGGGAACCCGCACTCGCACGCGGTAACGATCTTTTGCCAGAAATGAACGCGACGCCCTTCCTCCTCCTGCTCGCCGGCGGCGCGGCCCTCTACCTGGGCCTCGAGGCCCGCAAGGCGCGCGAGCGTGCGGAGGCCGACGCTAGGAACCCCCAACCCCAACCGCAGCCGCAGCCACAGCCGACGCCCTTCGTCTATTGCGACGTCACTAAGGCCGACTGCCCGCCCGACTCGAGCTGCGTCAAGGTCTTTGGCGAAGGGCTGGCGCCTTCTGGGCAGGAGAACCTCGGCATCTGCATGTCTAACCCACAGGAGTTTCAGAACTG
>Ga0209977_10001557_pt1 | contig 10114 bp, 6 predicted proteins | sample SumtaG_2_FD_183113 | JGI IMG/M metagenome (GOLD analysis project Ga0209977, IMG submission 183113) | Deep subsurface microbial communities from Indian Ocean to uncover new lineages of life (NeLLi) - Sumatra_00607 metaG (SPAdes) (version 2) | ecosystem: Environmental > Aquatic > Marine > Oceanic... | reverse complement strand
TTAACTTCCCTGAAATATTTCTATCTTTACTATAATGAGTTAAGTACTATTCCAGACTCCATTGGATCTTTACAATCACTAAAATATTTGTATTTAGGGAATAATAAGTTAACAGTTCTCCCAAAATCACTAGGGCGATTAAAATCTTTAAAATATTTATTCTTAAGGTCTAATTACCTAACTGAATTACCAGAAACTCTAGAGTTATTACCCTCTTTACAGTACTTGAATATCGAAAAGAATAATCTTAAAGGATATCTGGATTTTTTGCATAAATTAGAGCTTAGAGGAATTAAAATTTTAAAATGATCGGTTAAACCAATTGTTTTTTTCTTTTTCCAAGCTAAATTTCTTTTCTTTTTAATAAGAAACATTGCTGTATTATCCTTTTCAAGAAAATTCACCAGAAAATAATATGATTTAAATATTAAATGCTGTTAGATAAAAGTATGGATATTTCAAAAGCTATGAGAATCAAATTATCGAATGAATTACCTATATATCCTAAATTTGTTGAAGAAATAAGAAGGGCACCATCAAGAGGATTCACTCTTAATACTTCTCAGACAAAGTTAGCTTTAATAAATGCATTGAGATATATTGATCCTTCTTTACATGAAACAGTTATACCGGAATTCTTAAAAGAACTGGTTTCAAGAGGAAGGATCTATGGATACAGATTCAGACCCGAAGGACATATAAAAGCAAAACCAATTGATGAATATTCTGGGAAAACACTTGAGGGAAAAGCCTTACAAGTAATGATTGATAACAATCTTGATTTTGATGTGGCTTTATATCCCTATGAATTGGTGACATATGGAGAAAGCGGACAAGTCTTTCAAAATTGGATGCAATATCGGTTAGTAAAAATATATTTAGAAGAAATGACAGAAAATCAAACTCTTATTATAGCCTCAGGACATCCTGTTGGACTTTTTCCTTCATCAGAAATGGCTCCTAGAGTGGTTTCTACAAATGGATTAATGGTTGGGACTTTTGATAATCCAAAAGATTTCTCATCCGCAGCTGCACTTGGTGTAGCTAATTATGGACAAATGACTGCAGGTGGTTGGATGTATATAGGGCCCCAAGGAATCGTTCATGGGACTTACATAACACTAATGAATGCGGGAAGATTATATCTCAATATTCCTCAGGAAAAGGATTTAAGCGGAATAGTATACATCTCATCTGGCCTTGGTGGTATGAGTGGAGCTCAGGCTAAAGCTGTCGAAATTGTAGGTGGGATCGGGGTTATTGCAGAAGTTGATGAATCACGGATCAAGACAAGATATGACCAGGGATGGGTTTCTATGATCTCAGACGATTTAGAAGAAATTTTTAAATGGGTAAAAGAAGCTAGAGAATCCGGTAGATCTTTATCAATCGCATATAATGGTAATGTTGTTAATTTATGGAAATATGTTGTTGAAAACAATATAAAAGTAGAACTTGCCTCAGATCAAACTTCTTGTCATGCTGTTTATGAGGGTGGTTATACACCGTACCAGATCACCTTTAAAGAAGGAAGAAAATTAATGAAATCTGATATTAACAGATTTAAACAACTGGTTAATGAATCTTTAAGAGAGCAATTTAGATTTATTAAAATTATGAAAGAACAAAGACAAACTTTTTTCTGGGATTATGGAAATTCCTTTATGAAAGCAGTATATGATGCTGGAGTTAATGAGATTGCAAAAAATGGCGTAGATCTATCGAATGGATTTATTTTCCCCTCTTATGTGGAAGACATTATGGGTCCTATATGTTTTGATTTCGGGTATGGACCATTTCGGTGGGTGTGCCTTACAGGAAAAGAAGATGATTTAGACAAAACTGATCAGGCTGCAATGAGTTGTATTAATCCCGATCAGAGAGCTCAAGATCGAGATAATTATCATTGGATTCAAAATGCTAAAAAAAATAGATTAGTAGTCGGTACAAAAGCAAGAATTTTATATGCTGATGCTAAAGAAAGAATTAATATTGCTCTTAAATTTAATGATTTAGTCAGAAAAGGTAAAATTGGGCCAATAATGATAGGACGAGATCATCATGACGTATCAGGAACAGATTCCCCATTTAGAGAAACATCTAATATTAAAGATGGAAGTAATGTCATGGCGGAAATGGCAGTCCACAGTTTTACTGGAAATGCGGTCAGAGGAATGACTTATGTAGTCTTATCTAATGGAGGTGGGGTTGGGGTTGGAAAAAGTATTAATGGTGGTTTTGGGTTAGTCTTAGATGGTTCTGAAAAAGTAGATTATATCATTAAGACTGCAATTGAATGGGATGTTATGGGGGGAATTGCTCGTAGGGGTTGGGCAAGAAACCCAAACGCTATTGAAACAGGATATAACTGGAATATAGAAAATGAGGGAAGGGGACATTTAACATTACCATTTATAGCTGAAGATGAACTAATAGATAATATTGTAAACGATTATTTTAGAAAAAATTCTTGAAGGAATTATGATTTTTCTTAAATCTGGCCTTTTAAAAAAAAATTAAGGTTAGTTATGACATGAATAATAAATTTCGATATGGCTCCGATAAACTAACAATAGAACTTGCTCTGAAATTGGCAAGAGGGCAAATTAAAGGAGAAATTACTGAAGAGGTAAAAACAAAAATATTGAAATGTTTTGATGCAGTTGAATCAATAGTTCAAGGAGACCAACTAGTGTATAGCATTAATACTGGTTTTGGGTCATTATGCTCAACTAAAATTTCAGTAAAAGAGACCAAAATTTTACAAAGAAATCTTTTGAAAAGCCACAGTGTAGGTGTAGGTTCTCCAATAGATAAAGAAATTTCAAAATTGATGTTAATTTTAAAGGTTCATGTACTGTGCCTTGGGTATTCTGGAAACTCTTTACAAGTAATAGAAAGAATATGTTGGCATATAGATAACGATTATTTACCACTTGTACCTGAACAAGGCTCAGTAGGTGCTTCAGGTGATTTAGCACCTCTAGCGCATTTATTTTTACCTCTGATTGGATTAGGATATTTAACTAAGGATGGAATAAATTACCATGAATCTGAAAAAATCCTAAAAGAGCATAAACTTGAACCAATAGAACTCCAAGCAAAGGAAGGTTTAGCTTTAATCAATGGGACTCAATTTATAACTGCTTTTGCTATTAAAATTGCTGAGAAATTCTCAAATTGCCTTGATCATGCTGATCTTATCAGTGGATTATCCCTTGATAGTTATCTGGGATCTCTTCAACCATTTGAGCAAAAATTAATAGAACTGCGACCCCATCGTGGAGCAGTAATCGTAGCTGAAAGAATGAGAAACATACTTAAGGATTCACAATTAGTAGAGTCACATAAAGATTGTGGACGTGTGCAAGACCCTTATTCTATTAGATGTATCCCACAAGTTCATGGTGCATCAAGGGACGCTTTCTACCATTTTAAGGCAATATTAGAATGTGAATTGAACTCTGTCACTGACAATCCCATAATTTTTAGTAAAAAAGAAACATATAGTGGTGGTAACTTTCATGGTCAACCGTTAGCTTTACCTTTAGATTATGTGAGCTTAGCTGCGGCTGAAATTGGAAATATCTCTGATCGAAGGATTTATTTACTTCTTGAGGGAAAATGGGGTTTACCCCCAAATTTAATCGAAAATGCCGGTTTAAACTCTGGATATATGATAACTCAATATGTGACCGCCGCGCTAGCCAGCGAAAACAAATCTCTCTGTTTTCCTGCAAGTGCAGATAGCATTCCTACTGGAGGTGGTCAAGAAGATCATGTAAGTATGGGTTCCATTAGTGCAAGGAAAACTCTTAGAATTATAGAAAACCTCGAAAAGATTCTCGCTGTAGAACTTTTATGCGCAGCACAAGCTTTTGATTTCAGAAAACCACTGAAATCAAGTAGAATTCTAGAAGAATGCCATAAACATATACGCGAAATAATACCGTTTATAAAAAAAGATACCATCTTGTCTGAATATATTAATTCTGCAATAGAAATTATAAGGAGTAATGAATTATTACAAATCGCTTAGAAATTAAAGAGGGAATTTTGTGTTTGTAGCATCAACTTATGTAAAAAAGGAAATGTTTGCTGATAGCGAACCTAACCTTGTTATATTTGGTGCAAACGAATTAATCACTATGAATACAGCCTATGGTGCTCCAAGAATTGGTGAAGATATGTCTAATTTAGCTATTATAAATGATGGGGCAATTGCTATAAAGGATGACAGGATTATCTTCACGGGATCAACAGACGAGTTACTATCAAAATATAATATTGAGAAAATTGAAACGAAAATTGATGCCTCGAACAAATTAGTAACCCCTGGTTTTGTAGATCCACATACCCACATCATTTTTGATGGTACACGAGAAAATGAGTTATCTATGAAACTTGAGGGAAAATCATATCTCGATATTCTTAACGAAGGAGGGGGGATTTTAAAAACCGTTATGGATACCAGGAAGGCTTCAATTGAGAAACTAGTTCTGAACGGTAAAAAAATTTTGGATCAGATGTTGTCTTATGGTACAACAACAATTGAGACGAAATCGGGATATGGCCTAACAACTGAAAGTGAGATAAAAATACTAAGGGCAGTCAAAACCTTAAATACAGAACATTGCATTGATATAATTCCAACTTTTTTAGGTGCTCACGCAATACCGGTGGAATATCAAAACAATCCAGAGGAGTATGTTAATGTAGTAATTAATGAAATGATTCCTAGTGTCGCTAAAGAGTACCTTGCAGAATTTTGTGACGTTTTTTGCGAGAAAGGTATATTTTCTATAGAACAGTCGAGAAGAATACTTAGCACAGCAAAACGATACGGTTTACAACCTCAAATCCATGTTGATGAGATCATTGATACTAACGGTGCATTGCTAGCTGCGGAAATAATGGCAGTTCAAGCGGCTCATTTACTAAAATCAAACGAAGACGGCCTAAAAGCCATGGCAGAAGCCAATGTTATCGCAACTCTCTTACCAGGAACACCGTTTTGTTTAATGCTAGATACTTATGCACCAGCAAGAAGAATGATTGATCTTGGAATACCAATTGCTTTAGCAACAGACTTAAATCCTAATTGCTGGACCGCCTCAATGCAGATGATCATAACACTAGCTTGTTATAATATGCGACTTTCTCCTGCTGAAGCTTTAACTGCCTCCACAATAAATGGTGCTTGTGCAATTCAAAGACAAGATGAAATAGGAAGTATCGAGATTGGTAAAAAAGCAGACTTAGTAATATTTGATGTTCCCAATCATCAATTTCTTGCGTATCAATTTGGTGTAAACCTAGTATCAGAGGTAATAAAAAATGGGAAGGTTGTGATTGATAATAGCTAATCAACCCACAATTTCTTAAAAATCAAAGTAATGTTCTAGTAAATGCTTTTCTTCGAGCTTTTTAGGATTTTCAAGCTGTAAATAATACTCTAACGAGTTTAATACGGCTTCTAATGGTAGAACACCTACCAGTTCTGTACCAACTATTGAAACACCAAATCGAGCAGCTTCAATTCTAACAAGCTCCATTTGTCTATAGAGGGGGGTTTTCCTATAGTTGATATTACTAATCCCTACTTGTACATAATCTCTTTTAGCTAGTTCTGTTCCCATTGCTTTAATATTTACTAACCCGCCAGAACGTAAATGAATGGATTTTGCAACCTTTTTAGCAATTTTAATATTTTTTGTTCCTAGATTAATATTAAAACTAATTAACGGATTTCTGGCACCCGTGATAATAGCACCTGCTGTAGGATGAAGTTCCATTGGTCCGTAGTCTGGTTTTCGATCAGGATCAGTTTTAATGGACTCTTTTAATCCTTCATATTCACCAATACGAATATTATCAATATTTTTTCGTTCCATTTTCCTTGCAGATTCTTCATATAAGTAAACAGGGATGCCTTCTTTTGACATTATTTCCGCAAATTTAATTGATAGTTCTATACATTCTTTTATTGTAACATTTTGAGCTGGGACGAACGGAACAACATCAATAGCACCAATTCGAGGATGTTGCCCTTTATGATTGTTCATATCAATTAGACTAATAGCTTTTTTAGCAGCAGCTACATTTGCATTTAAAACTGCTTCGGGTGTTCCTAGAAAAGTAACCACCGCTCGATTATAATCAGTATCATATTGAATATCTACAATACGAGTATTTGGTGTATTTTTAATCTCTGCTACTATCAATTCAATTTTCTCAGCGTCAATTCCCTCACTATAATTTGGAACTGATTCTACAATTTTCTTTTTTCCATTTTCCATAAAAACAGCCTTCTATATGTATTCTGGTTTAATTAAAAACATTTAGAGATAATTTAATATTATCTTTAAGAATTGATAAAATTAATCTTTAGTTATAATGAATAGACCTTTTTAGGGTAAGTTCTATCAGTGAAAACATAAATTTTATCTTTACCACCCCCCATCGCAACATCATCTATTTTCAATTCACAAATTATTGTTGCATTCTTAGTCCCTCTAGGTGTTTTGGTTACTTGTCTGTTTTGATACTTAATTTTATCTGCATTTTGATGGACATATGTATCTGTTTCTTTACCCATAATTATAATATCATCATTTTTTGAAAGATATCCATTGTCTAATGAGATAGATACATATTTTGTTTTTGGATTATAATCATTAATTTGACCAACTTTGATATAACGAAAGTGTGATAAATTAGTTGGAGATTTATGTTGATGATCTTCTTCTGTCATCCTTTTAAAATAAAAACCTGGAGTAAATCCCCGATTATAAACCCTTTTTAGTTCCGTAACCCACCTTCCAACTTTTTTCTTTGAAAAGGTTCCATCATAATATGCATTAATTGCTTCTCGATATGTTTTAGCTACGATTTCCACATAATGCGGGTGTTTCATTCGTCCCTCAATTTTGAATGCATCAATATTTGCATCAATTAATTCAGGAATGTATGCGATTGTACATAGATCTCTCGAATTTAGAAACCTTACACCATCATATAAATATTCTGTTCCACCTTCTTCACGAAGCCACCAGCGTCTTCTACAAGGTTGTTCACAATTTCCTCTATTTGCTGATTTTTTTTCAGAACCGCAAATATCCTGAGAAAAGTAACATCTCCCACTAACAGAGGTGCACATTGCCCCATGTATGAAAACCTCGATTTCTGCTTGTGCTAAATTTCTCTTAATTTCCCTTATCCTTTCAAGGGATAATTCTCGAGCTAAAATAATTCTTTGAGCTCCTAATTTTTCATAGAACCTTGCGGATAAAGAGTTAGAAACATTACATTGTGTAGAAATATGAAATGGAATTTGTTCCTCTTTTGCAATTTCAATAACTGCAAAATCATGAACAATTACGGCATCAATGCCCGCATTTTTGCTTTCTCTAATGATTTCTCGTAAAGATCCCAATTCATTATCATACATCAAAATGTTTGTCGTTAAATATGCCTTTAAATCGTTGTTGTGACAGAAATCTACTACTTTATTCAAATCTTCTAAAGCAATATTTTCTGAACGCATCCTCATATTAAATTTTTTAGATATTCCGAAATAAACAGAATCTGCATATCTGGATGCTGCTTTAATTGCTTTTAAATTTTTAGCAGGAGCAAGTAATTCTACTTTATTCATCTCTATTTTTTTAGCATAATATCTTTTTTTATGCAATATTTATTCTGACATTTGAATACTACTAGGAATAATTGCGACCTTGGGAGAATTACCAAATTTAGTATCCAATTCTTGAATTAAGGGAGTCCACTCCTTAAATAATTTTACAGATCTAGGGAAATAATGATTTTTATCTTTTTCATTGACATTAGGAGAAAATAAGTATACCTCTCTTTCCTTTACATAATATTTCCAAAATAGTGTATTATCCCCTATATTATGGTATAATCTAGCTCCAGTTTCACCTACTAGGCTATGATAACCTCGTCCTTCATATGAAGAAGTCATTATGACTATAACCCCATTCTGATCAAGGAAATCTGCAGGTGCGGTCCTCAGAAAATTAAATCCTTTATATTGAGCTTGATTTAATTCCGAATCTTCTGGGAACGAATTAAAAAAGGCTATTTGATTATTTTGAGTAATTTTTGTTGAATAAAATTGCTTCCCAAATTCCATTGCCTTCCTATGAGCATCTTTAAAGTGTCCACTAAAAATTTTGGCTATATTACCTGTCTCTGTAAGTATAATATTAATAGAAAAATCTAAACCAACTTTGTCAGCAATATCTTCAATATCACGACGGGCATCTGTAATTACTCCTATTTCACCCATTTTTCCTTTATGGTTTGCTTCAAGAGTATCTATTCCACATACACCTGGTAGTACTATTTTTGCTCCACCTCCAAATCCTGCAAGTGGATGCGGTATTACTCCCCCGATTGCTATTCTTAAATCCGCCTTAGCGTATGTTTTATTTACATATATTGGAGTTCCCATTTTAGACTCACCATAATATTCTAAATTCTCGTAAGGATGGTGATTTTCAATTCTAAACTCATTCACAATATCTATCCCCAGCTTAAGTATACAGTCTTGTCTGTTCATTGGTCTATGCGCCCCTATTGCTAGCAAGATTGTAATTTGATCCTTTTTAATATTAACTACTTTCAATTCATCAAGGACATGAGGAAGTATTTTTGAAATTTTTGTTGGTCTTGTCATATCATCAACAACAATTACAACATTTTCTTTCCCGGCTGCTAATTCTGATATCTTTGAAGTACCAATAGGGTTCAATATAGAATCCCTAATTTCATCTTCCGATAGCTCCGAAACTCCTGACCCATTCATATTGCATAATTTGATATCCCATGTTTGTGGAAATGTTAATTCCAAAAATTCAGGTTCTCTCCATACAGCCCAAGGTATGTTAAATGCGTTTACCATCATTCTTCACTTACAAATTTTTAATACTTTAAATTAATAATTCTATCTTCTTTTTTAATGAATATTTAAGTTTAGTATTTTCTTTTATTCTATAAAAAGGATAAATAATTTTTAAAAGAAGAGTTTTTGGTGATTATTTTAACAGAGAACAAAAATCGTCTCACTGTTATGAAATTTGGTGGATCTTGTTTACAAGATGCGAGATCTTATAATCAGACTATAAAAATTATTAAAAATTATATAGGGAAATCTAAATTAGTTATAGTTGCTTCAGCTATGAAGAACATTACTGATAAACTAATCGATTTCTATACAAAATCTTGTAATGAGGATCTTGAGTGTGAAGTCATACTTAATGAAATAAATACTATCCATTGGAATTTAATTGATAAAATAATTGAATCTAATACTCTCGAATACGAAAAATCAATTACATTCTTAAAAAAAAATATCGAAGAATTAACACAATTAGGATTTGTTATACAATTGATTAGACCAAGCACTGATATTCAAGATCTTATTATATCATATGGAGAAAAACTTAGCACCTTTATTTTAACTCAATATCTCAATTCGAATGGGATCGATTCTGATTATGTCCCATCAAATGAAATAATTATTACTGATGATAATTTTGGTAACGCGATGCCTATTTTAGATGTTACTGAAGAATTTACTCTTGAGAAATTAATACCAACTTTGAATTCAGAGCGAAATCCAACATTATGTGTTACCGGTTTTTTTGGCTCGACTAAAGATGATAAGAAAATTACGACACTTGGTCGAGGAGGGACGGATTTAACAGCGGCAGTTCTTGCCTATGCGTTGAGAAACTCATTTCAATGTAATGTTATATATTGGAAGGATGTAAAGGGATTATTGGATGCGGATCCTAAAATTGTGAAAAAAGCCTCTCTTATAAAAAACATTTCATATATTGAAGCTAAAGAATTAGCGTTTTTTGGAGCAAAAGTTTTACATCCTTTATGTCTTGAAGTTAATAAGAAGGGAAACATTCCTTCTGAAATTAGGTCGTTTAATGATCCTGATTCAGGAGAGTTTACAATGATTACTAAAGAAATTGTGAAAGAAGGAAATGTTATTAAAGCAATTACCTCAATCTATGAGATATCAATGGTGACAGTTGAGGGAGATACTATGGTTCCTCTTCCTGGAGCGGCCTCTAAA
>Ga0209977_10001555_pt1 | contig 10116 bp, 8 predicted proteins | sample SumtaG_2_FD_183113 | JGI IMG/M metagenome (GOLD analysis project Ga0209977, IMG submission 183113) | Deep subsurface microbial communities from Indian Ocean to uncover new lineages of life (NeLLi) - Sumatra_00607 metaG (SPAdes) (version 2) | ecosystem: Environmental > Aquatic > Marine > Oceanic... | reverse complement strand
AAAATATTAGCAAAAATACAGACGCATATTTTTTCCATCCCAACCTCTATTTCCCTCCCAGATACGCTAGATTTGAAATAAAAATAATAAAACAATGGTTTTTTATATTTTTCCTCCTAAATTGAATAAACATGATAATGGTATACGGATCGGAGTATGTGATCAAAGTTGTTTTGTCAGTAGAGAGTATGTTGAAAGTTTAATTGTTCTAGATCATAAGAAATTTTATGATAGAACAAGAGATACATTAATATGGTTACCAAAATACAAAATATCATTTATTAAAATACCAATACCAAACAACAAAGTTTTGCATTTTAAATTAAGAATTGGACATCCTATTGTTAGATATGTATTGTATATTTCGCTTGTTCAATTTAATGAGAAAATCCATACTATGTTTATTGAAAAGAGATACATGATTCAAATTTTAGATGATATATTGAAAAAAGGAGGAAAAATACAATATCCAGTTGTTTCATATTATTTGAATTACTTGAATATTTTTAGAGTTATTGATGGTACTAATATCCCAAGTATAACTATAGCTCCAAAATTTTATGAAAATTACTTCATATTACCTGGCTACACATTGGTTATTGTTAATTTTGATCAATTTTGTGACTGGATAAAGAAAGGACTTGTTAAATGTAATTTTGTAAAATTCTTACACATATGTGAAAAAGAATAAACTTTAATTTTGAAAGTTTACTAACAATACACCTTCACCCGTTTTTCAATTTTTCTTTTACATATTGGACAATCCTTCAGTTTTTTAGAACATTTCCTACAGGTTTGAACATGTCTACATGGCAAAAACAATATATCCTTCTTAGAATCCATACAAATTACACAATTAACATTACCCTGTGATTGTAATTTCGGTTTCGGTTTTGATTTAGATTTTCTTTTCCTGGAAACCCTTCTTTTCTTCTTTACTGACTCGTCTATGTCTACTTCACCTTCATTTTCTTCTCTTCTTCTCTTCTTCTTTCTCTTAATCTTTTTCTTTTCATTCTCCATCTCAATAATTCTACTTTTCAATTTGTCAAGTTCAGAGTCTCTATGAGTCTTTTTTTTAACCTTCTTCTTTACCTCGACTCGTTTCTTTTTCAATTTTTTAAGGTCAGATTTTTTCTTCTTAACCTTGTTCTTTTCATCTGCCATAAGTTTTCTCAACTCACTAATTTTAGTCTTCCTTTTATCATTCCGTTTTTCGGCAAGGGATATCTGTTCTTTCAATTTCTTAAACCCTCTCATCCTCTTTTGTTTCTTTTTTTTTTTTTTTTTTTTTTTTGCAAAAGGGATGGGTGGGAAAAAAAGATGGGAAGACTAAAAAAGTTGGTAAATATTTATAAAAATTAAGAAAGGGAACATGAGTAGAAAGAATAAGAAAAAGTTAAGAGATGAATATACTGTAGTAAAGAAAAAGTCTCGTAAAGGCAAAAGAAAATGCAGGTCATTGCCAAGTAAATCACCAACTAACAAAAGAGGGAAACGAATCCTGAAAAGAGAATTTGAAAAGACTGGAGGAAACTACAATCAACAAAAGGATAACAGGACAAGTTATTTCAAAAAGGATGAATTGAGGAAAAATTTTCCATCGACAAGGGTGAAACCACAATTACTTCAACAGCCTCATCATCAACAACGACAACCGTATGGTGGAAATCTTAACTGGTGCATAAATCCTCATCAAAAACTACAACGTGTTCCTTCTTATCCTATGAATTCAGTATTTTGTTACCAAAATTTTGTTCAATATAGGATAAATCCGTTTAATACAGTTATTAAACCAGACGGAAGTATGAAAGCTATCAAGAAGAAACTTGATGAGAGGGTGAAATGTGGATGTGATCATAGTCCTAATTCAATTCTTTACACTTGTGCAATGTGTCATGGTTTGTATTGTTCAAGTTATGGTGGAATTTTGGGATCATTAGCTGTATGTTGTGATTGTTATTCGAAATATCAGAGAGAGGATCCGATTAAACCGGTCAATGAATTACTAGATTATATTTGGATAAAAATTAAAAATCCAAGTAGAAAATAAGAGTCTGTACCTTTTTTTTCATACATCAAATCCAGCACATCTTTTACATACGTTGATAAGGGAGCACTTTTCATAACAATTTACACAAACTTTCTTCTTGCAACTATCACATTTAACCATCCTGAGTGGTCCTTTGGAAGTATCTTTTCTCGTTTTAGAACATGATAAACAGAATCTCGACTCACACAAATTACATTTAATCAAAAAACAATAACACCTGTTCCTGCCACACCTTGAACACTTCTCTTTTGTCTTACCCTTATACTCGGTTTTAAAATCTCTAAATTGAAAACAGTATAGACAATTATTTGAGTGAAAAACATAATCCTTGTTTCTATCTGGAATTGTTCTTTGACTTGCGGCTAAAATCTGAGTAAGTTTGCGTGGATCTGTGTTGTCCATGTCTTGAACATTGTTTTTTAATCTGTTTCTGACAAGTGACATTGCCATGAAAAATTGTTTCGAAGTTTTCCACCAGCCTATAATTCTCTCATAGTTTAAAAACATTAAAATATCGGAAAGAACTTCAAATGGTAAATCAGATATTCTAGTTGGATCCCTCCTCCTTCTTCTCTTCTTCTTCTTCTTCTTCCTCATTTTATTTTTGGGAAAATCCGGAAAAAAAAATGCAGGAGGAAAGTAATTGAGGACAAAAGTTCGGCCCAAAACATAACTTTTTTGGAAAAAAATTTTGATTATAATGAAAGTTCCATTGTGGGGAGGAATATTAGGAGATATTGTCGGATTTTCGTCATTTGGTGGATTGTCGGCGCCTATGAAATTGAAAGTATTGAGGGTTAACAACGTACATCCTGCTCTGATTCAAATTTTCATGTCAGTTACAATAGTTACTTTCTGTCCGATAGCACTTATCTTCCAAACATTTAAATGGTCGTGGTATGGAGTATGGACTGCTATTCTTTGGACACCAATGTCAATTGCTTCAATCTACGCAATAAATTATGCAGGAATATCAGTTTCACAAGGAGTATGGTCAGGTGGAACTGTTGTTGTTAGTTTTGCGTGGGGATATTTCTTGTTTCATGAAATTCCAAATAACCCACCTCTAGCAATTCTTGCTCTTATTATGATTGTTATTGGATTATTTGGGATTTCATTTGCTGACATCGATATTAATTTCAAAAAAATATGTTCCAAACTCAGGATTTCAAATCTAATGGGATTGAAAATACATACTTGCAGTGATGAGAATGATGAAGCTAGTGAAGAAGGAGGAGTGACATCTGAAGATGACGTATCCAGTATTGATAGTAAAGGACATATGGATATAACCTTTGCTGAAGACGATTCATTGATAATTAACGAGAATGGGAATGGTGATAATGAAAAAACAAATGGTTTACCAAGAATGTTATCAGAAGAATGGAATGTAAAAACTAGGAAAAAAATGAAGAGAAAGGAGTTTGTGTTTACTTTAATTGGTTTATGTTGTGCATTGGCTGTAGCATTATTGAATGGAACATTAATGATATTCGCAAAAATGGGTGAAAAGGATTTCAACATCGTTATTTCGTTTGGAATTTGTCAGTTCCTATTCTCTTTCACAATAATCATGTGTATGTTTCTATGGAGTACAGTTATTTATGGGAAACCTCCATTTGGAAGAAAACAAGTATTATTGGCAATAAGTCCAGGTGCTATTTCTGGAATTTTATGGGAAATAGGTAATTTTGCAACTCTTTTTGCTGTTTATTCTGAACTTGGGTTAACTGTTGGTATGCCAATAATACAAGTTTGCTTAATACCATCTGGATTGATTGGTTTCACCTTTTTTGGAGAATTGAGAAGTTTTAAACCTGAGAAAAATGCTAAATTTGAAAAAAGAGGATGGATAAACACTTACAAAATCAAGTTGTTACTCAAGAATATCTACAGAAGGAAATTCTTACAATTCTTTTTGTTTACTGTAACTTTCCTAATTCCAGGGTTTTTCTTGTTAGGGTTTTTTGGAACTCCTGCTCATTCTTCTGTTAAAAATTAAATAAAAAACATCCATTTTTTAATTCTTTCAACAACAAATAATGCGTCAGAATATAAATAGATGAAATATACTATCTAATAACAAAAAAGAGAAAAAAAAGAAGTGAAATCCACACCCCCTTTTTTTTCCACAGTTGATATTATTCTCTAAATCTCTACAAACCACACAGAAATGAGTCAATATCAAAAAACCAAAGTTCATGAAATTAAAGAGGGAGAATTTAAGGAGGCAAGTGAGGATGAAAATGAGGAGAAGGAGAAGGACGTTAAGAAAGATCCTTTACATAATACTAGTACAGATGGATCAGAACTAACTTCTGGATCAGATTTGGGGTTTGAATCATCAAAATTGAGAAGAGTTGAAGATCTTGATAGATGTAAATTTTGTTCAGGTTATCACGACATTGTCGAAGGTAGAAATGTTTGTAACGAATGTTATTCTACCTTATCCAATATGAAAAGTATAATGAGTTACCCAAAGAGTGGTTCCAACATAAAATATCTATTGACTGAATTATTTTATTTATCAAAAGAAGATTTGAATCTAACCAAGGATGAAATAATTAAAATAACACAGGAATCACTCTTTGAATCGTATTTGGATCCAAAACATAATGATGAGACTGATGATGATGAGGAGGAGGAGGAGGATGATGATGAAAGTGAGGATGAAAGTGATGATGAGAAAGGAGAATCGTCAACTAGGTTAAAAATACAAATAATCAACTACGAAGATGATGAAATCAAAGAGGAGGAGGAAAAAGAAGAATGTACTCACTCTAGTCAAACTCTATCCAAATTACATGTGTGTCATGCCCTAGTTTATTCTGATGTGAGAAATGTGATGTATGAAGTATTGAAAACAAATAAATACAGTACGAATGGTATTAAAAAGGAAGAAATGAAAAATTTTTTGATAGATACTTACGAAAGACTGTATGGAGTTGTAGATTTTGAGTTGAATATAAATGAAAGGCCCAAAAGTTCTCACGAGACACATCCGGAAAGCAGTCATAATAGAAATAAGGGTTTGGTTCCGGTGAAAATAAGAAAAAGTAGCAGTTGTACACAGTTTTGTACTATACTGTGAATTTAATAAATAATCAAAAAAAATCAATCAGGAAAAAAAAAAGAAATCGGATAAAGTTTAAAATAATTAAAGATTCTGATATAAATTTGTATATATCAATAAATATAATTTAGTTTACACCCAATCTAAATTAAACAAGACAAAAAAAAATGACAATTGTTTTGTTAATCTTGTTTATTGAAACCTTTTTGATAAGTCATTCTCAAACATCTTTACCATTCTCATGTTTCGAAATTGATAATAACAATGGCAGCGTATGCAGCAAGGGAGGATATTGTGTAAATGATGATGAATGTTATTGTTTGAACAATACACAAGGCAATAATTGTGAATTAGAACCAAATGGTGGGGGGCGGTGTCAATGTGATACAGATGACCCAATTATTTTCCAAAGGTGTTATTCGACTGTAGGACATGGATTCTGTGATTTACATGGTAGTGAAGATTGTGGAGATTGTGTTTGTTTTGATGGATCATGGGGAAGTAATTGTCAATTTTTCAATTGCTTCGGAATTCACCCAGATCATAGACTGGTTTGTTCAAATCATGGATCTTGCACCGAAAGGAATAATTGTCAATGTCAGGAAAATTATGCTGGAAATGAATGTGAATTATGGGATTGTTATGGATTGAATAATACCGATTCTGGTGTTTGCTCAGGACATGGAATTTGTATTGATATTGATTCCTGTGAATGTGAAGATTGTTATACTGAAAATGAATGTGAAATACCACCATCGCCGATTGACGGAAATGTAAAAGAAATACTCGAAATAAATAATCCAACTTGTTTTGGAGTTTCATGGAATCAAACTGGAGTTTGTAGTAGATTTGGGAAAATCTTTGGATTTTTCAGTTTCTCTCGTGGAATTTGTGTTGCAGAAGATATTTGTCTTTGTTATTGTGGATTTTATGGTGAAAAATGTCAAAATGTAGATTTTGTAAAATGGATAACAAAATGTAGGTGAAAAATAAAATAAAAAAAATTCTTTCTTTTTTCCTTTCTTTTTTTTGGGTTTTTCAGATTCTCTCGTTTAATTTGTGTAACAGAAGATACTTGTCTTTGTTATTGTGGATTTTATGGTGAATAAAGACTGATCAAATAATTAAAAATTTTGATGTAATTATTAACACACATATTTTGATATGTAAAACGTTAGGAAGGATAAAAGATGATGAGAATAATAATTTATATTGTATTAGCAGTTTTTATTGATTGCCAAAATCCAACTGTAGTATGTCTTGGACGACATTACATAGCAGCAATTTCAAATTGTAAAGTACAAGGATTAATGTGTAAAGCTGAACAAGGATTTTGTACTACTGGATCTACCGTTAATTGTGAAGCTGAATTTGAGTCTTGTGTAGCAGGATATGAAAGTTTCTTTACTTATAATCCTGTACAACCTCATTTTTGTACATTTAATGATATTACAGTTGCTGTTTGTTGTCCTGAACTAAATTGTAGTGTATGTGAAAATGACTTAGTGACTTGTAATGGTAATCTCGGGACTTGTAACTCAAATTTTGGAACTTGCACTGGTAATTTGAATGATTGTCAGAATCCAACTTGCAACATTTCAAATGTCAGTTTTAGATGGATTGGAGGTACAGATATGTTGACAGGGACTAATGGAGTTTATGGAATACAAGGAGTTTTTAATCCTATAAATATTCCAGGTTCTAGGGTAGAAAGTATGGGTACCAAAATTGATAAAACTTTGTATGTATTTGGAGGTGCTGGTTTTCCAGAAACCGGTGTTGATGGTTTGTTAAATGATTTATGGGAACATTCTCTTACTATTCAACAATGGAGATATAATAGTGGTTCCAAATTGATTAATCAGAATAGTAATTATGGAACAAAGGGAGGATTTTCAATTTCTAATGTTCCAGGATCAAGAATTCCAGCTTCAATGTGGAGTAGTAATACAAATTTATATTTGTTCGGAGGTAATGGATTAATCGAAACTGGTGTCGATTTGAACTTTTTAAATGATTTGTGGGAATATTCTATTTTTAGACAACAATGGAGATGGTTAATTGGTTCCTCTTTACATAATCAACTTAATGTGGTTGGTACAAAAGGAAAGTTTGATCCAAATAATACACCAGCAGCTACATTCTCGAGTTTTAGTTGGACCAAGGATACCTCTTTATATTTGTTTATCGGATCTAGCATAGATGGAGAAAAAAATAACTTATGGGAATTTGATATAACAATTATGAATTGGAGATTATTGAATGGTACAGATGTTGCAAATAGTCCGGGTAGTTATGGAATTAAAGGAAAGTTTGATCCAAATAATACACCAGGATCAAGATCTTCACAAGGTATCCAGTCTAATTGGATTGTTGGTAACAGTTTATACTTATTTGGAGGAAGTGGGAGAGATGAATCTGGTGCTAACGGTAGACTTAACGATTTATGGGAGTTTAATTTACTTATAAAAAACTGGAGATGGATAAGTGGAACAAAAACAAGAAATAGTATTGGTGTTTATGGAACACAAAATATTTTCGATTCAAATAACGTACCTGGAGGTCGTCTTTCATATTTTAATTGGATAAGAGGTAACTCCTTATTTGTTTATGGAGGTAATGGATTAAATGATATATTATCGATTGGTCAATTGTCTGATTTTTGGGAGTTTTCTTTAACTGAACAAAAGTGGAGATGGATAAGTGGTACAACATTATTCAATCAACCTATGGTTCGTGGAAACCTTAACGAATTCAATTCGAATAATACATTAGGGGTTAGAGGAACACCTGTTTTTTGGTCTGTCGATGATTCTTTTTATGTATTTTCTGGGTCATCAATAGAAGGAATGTATAGTGACCTTTGGGAAATTACTGTGTGTTCTACTTGTGATGATGAATTAGAAAGTTGCAACTCAAATTTGGGAATTAAAACTACCTGCTGTGATGAGAAGACTCAATACTGTAATGAAAAAACTTTTCAATTGAATCTTTGCAATGGAAATTTGACTGTGTGTGAAGATGATTTGAATGTTTGTCAAAACCCAACTTGTGCTCAGACTTGTGCTAATGGTGGATCTTGCGTTGCAACGGATGTTTGTCAATGTGCTGTTGGTTGGGAAGGAAGTGATTGTACAACTGCTATTTGTGTTGTAGGATGTCAACATGGAACTTGTACGTCCCCAGCAAATTGTGACTGTAATACTGGTTGGTCTGGTGGATTATGTGATACACCTATTTGTTCTAGTGGATGTGTAAATGGAGTTTGTTCTGCTCCGGATACCTGTGTATGTAACATAGGTTACGTTGGAACGGATTGTAGTGAATTTACTTGTAATGGAGTTCCTGATAGTAGTCCTTTTGTTTGTGGTGGTCATGGAGATTGTACTGGATTAGATACTTGTACATGTAATGCTGGATATGATTTACCTTACTGTCAAACCTTTGACTGTTTCGGATTGACTGACCCTGGTGGTGCTTGTAACGGAATTCATGGAATTTGCGTTGGACCTGATAACTGCGATTGTAATACTGGTTACAATGGACCTCAATGTACAAATCCTATTGGTGAGATTTTGAACAACTGCACTGGATTAGTTGCTCTTTTGGAACAAGAGATTTTCAATTTGGAACAACAAGTTACAAGTTTAATTTCTGATTTGAATGCCTGTAATATTGACAAAGCTGCTCTTCAAGCTCAAATTATTGTGTTGAACAATGCTATTATTAGCTTACAATCCCAATTGGATACCTGTAACTTAGAAAAAGATGGTTTGGAAACTCAAATTCTTTCTCTTCAGGCTCAAATCATAGCTCTTCAATCTCAAGTCACAACTCTTCAGAATGATTTAGATACTTGTAACAGTGATTTGACTCAATGTCAATCAGATTTTTCACTTTGTGGTACTGAGTTAGCAACAGCTCAGTTTGATCTTGCAGTTTGTGATGTCAATTTGGTAACTTGTAATACAAATTTGGGAACTCAGACTCAGTGTTGCAATGATCAAACTCAATGCTGTAATACTTTGACATTTCAATTGGCTCAGTGTAACAGTGATTTGGGAACTTGTCAGATAGATTTAAATGATTGTCAAAACCCAACTTGTTCACCCGTTTGTGGATCTCATGGAACTTGCGTTGCTGAAAATACCTGCAAGTGTGCTGATGGTTGGTGGGGAGCTGTTTGTGATCAAAATCCTCCGGTTGTAGATGATTGTGAAACATGCTTAAACACAATTCAAAACTGTGTTACTGCAGGACATGCTTGTTTTGTTGATGAAACTTCTTGTACTAACGGACCAAATACTGATTGTGAAGCTGATTTTGAAGCTTGTGTAGCTGGATGTGAAAATTTCTTTACTTATAATCCTGTTACACCCCCAACCTGTTCCTTTGAAGATATTACTATTCACGAATGTCCTACTCCTCCTGATTGTACTTTGACATGCTTTGGAGTTAATTCAAAAGATCCTGCTGTGTGTTCTGGAAATGGTGTTTGCACTAATAATGATGTTTGTACTTGTCAACCTGGTTATTATGGAACTCAATGTGAAAATTGGGATTGTTTTGGAACTGCTCACAACAATGCTGGAGTTTGCAACAGTCATGGTCAATGTGTGGCTCCAGATTTGTGTAAATGTAACGTTGGTTGGTCTACTGAACAATGTCAGGCCCAAATAGCTGGTGATATTGCAAGTCTATTGCAAGCTCTCAATCCAACTTGCTTTGGTAGAAAGTGGGATGAATCTGGTGTTTGTGGAAAGAATTGGTTCCATAGTCCTGCTTCAGTTTCGAGAGGAATCTGTGTTGCTGATGATACCTGTTTATGTTTCTGTGGATATAATGGTGATAAATGCCAACACATAGATTGGCCTAAGATTCATTGGTGTAAAGAAAATGGGTATTACTAAATTTGGAAAGGAAAAAGTACACAAAAAAAAAATAATAAACTTTAAATTAAAAATTTGTTTTTGAAAATTTGTCCTCCCCC
>Ga0209977_10001554_pt1 | contig 10118 bp, 10 predicted proteins | sample SumtaG_2_FD_183113 | JGI IMG/M metagenome (GOLD analysis project Ga0209977, IMG submission 183113) | Deep subsurface microbial communities from Indian Ocean to uncover new lineages of life (NeLLi) - Sumatra_00607 metaG (SPAdes) (version 2) | ecosystem: Environmental > Aquatic > Marine > Oceanic... | reverse complement strand
TTTTCGCTCCCCGACGAAGAAGGGCTTCGTAGATAAGCTTGTACTTCACAACAGGAAAAACATGCTCACCAAGGTCAGCCCAATAATTATCACTGTAGATAAACCTGAAAGGAAATATTTGCTTCCGAAAGGCCCTTAGTATTTTTATCAAGGGAAACATGATTTAATACATATCAAAATAATTCTGAGGACACAATCCTTTTTATGGGGTCAGACCTTTTTATGGGATCAGGTCTTGTTTTTTGCTTGTCTTAAAATCTCATACAAACGCTTTAAAATTTCTTTGCAAGGATGAAAACGACATAGATATTTCCTATCCTCAGTATGAGATTCTGCCACGCTCCTCTTCCCATTAATAAAAAGAGCTGGATCGCACGCAATATAATGCATTAGTATAAATGGCGTTTGTATGAGTAAAGGCAAAAAGCAAAAAGCAAGACCTGACCCCAATGGAAGAGAACTGATAAATCAAATCTCTGCAAACATTATCAAATGTTAAGGAGCAACTCCTTTATTTAGCGGGACCTCTTTACTTAACGTTAAATTCAATTAGAATAAAAGCATGAAAAAGAAAAATTTGCCTCTAAAAGAAATCTTTCTCGAGGATGAAAGATTCCGTATTTCTTATTATTTTTCCCTGGAAAAACTGATTCTTTCTCTCCAGAAGGTGGGTCTCCTCAATCCCCCTCTTGTCGCATTGCAGGATAAGCGCTTTATTCTTGTATCGGGGTGGAAAAGAGTCCTTGCTTGCATCAAGCTGGGTCTTTCTTCTCTTCCTGTCTTTGTGATCGAAGAAAAGAACGAGCTTAAGACCTTTTTGGCGGCATTTTATGAAAACTTGGCCACAAGGGAATTTAGCCTTCTCGAAAAAGCAGAAATACTGAGTAGGTTGAAAAGATTTGGAGAGGATGAAAAGAAGATCGTTCAGCACTACCTGCCTCTCCTTGATATCCCCTCAACCTTATCCAATCTTGAATCATACTTGGCCTTTTCTCAGCTCGAATCAGAAGTGAAAAGAATCATTCATCAGAAAAATATGCCTTTCTCTTTGGTCAAACTCTTTGCTGGATTTACTCCCCAGGAGAGGAAATCACTCTTGCCCTTGCTTTTGCCTTCAGGTCAAAATAAAATGAAGGGAATCCTCGAGGATCTGAAGGAAATATCAAGGAGAAATGATATTCCTGCCAAAAAAGTACTATCCTCAAAAGAAATTCTGGATATTATGGGATCTGAAAAATTATCTCCCCTTCAAAAGGCAGATAAAATTCGTCTCATTTTAATGAAAAAGCGGTATCCCGCACTTTCCTCACGGAAAGAATCTTTTGATTCTTTGCTGAAGAAACTCCGGTTGCCCAAGAATATCATGGTTAAGCCTTCGCCATTTTTCGAGGAAGAAAACTTTTCGGTGAATTTTTCTTTCGGAAATCGCAAGGAATTGAAAACCAACCTCGTCAAGCTTCAAGAATTAGCCGCAAAACAAGAATTTGCAGGGATATTTAAACTTAAATAACCCCTGGATAATTTTCGATGAGCAAATCGGAATACTTTCCTAAAAAAGTTTATGTAGAAAAAAGGAGTTTCGATTTTCCTCTAACGAGAAGAATCTTGAAGAATGTGGGCCCGGTCCCTAGAGAAGTCATCGATGATCCTCAAGAGGTGCTTGAAGACATAAAAGCTTCAAAGGATGTTATAGGTGCGGGAAAAAAGTATCTTTTAATTACCCGTCAAAGAGGAGAATTCGTCAAACCCTGTCCCTGCACTCCTCACTACCTTGGGTGCAATTATTTTATCGTCAACATAGATCTTAATTGTCCTCTCGACTGCACCTACTGTATTCTTCAACATTATTTAACGAATCCCTTAATTACAGTCTACGTCAACCGGGAAGATTTATGGAGACAGCTTGATATTTTTTTACACAGGAAAAGACACCGGACAGTTCGCATAGGAACAGGTGAGCTTGGAGATTCGTTGGCCCTGGACCATTTAACTGAAAATTCCATAGATCTCGTTTCCTACTTCAGGAAAAAAAGAAATGTCATCTTTGAGCTAAAGACAAAAACTGTAAATATAAAAAATATTCTAAAAATAGAACCAGCTCCTAATGTTGTCGTTGCCTGGTCTCTTAATTCTCTGAGAATTGCCAATGAAGAAGAAAAGGGGGCTCCATCTGTCGAAGAAAGAATAGATGCAGCCAGGAGAGTTTCGGAAAGAGGGTTTCGTACCGGTTTTCATTTTGACCCCATAATTCATCACCCTGACTGGGAAGAGGGATACGAGGAAGTAATTAAGATATTGCTGGAAACTGTCGATTCGGCCAGGATTGCTTGGATAAGCCTCGGGAGTTTTAGATTCCCCGCCTCTCTAAAAGCTATTATCGAAGAGAGATTTCCTAAGACGAAGATTATCTACGATGAATTTATAAAGGGAAAAGACGGAAAACTCCGCTATTTCAAGCCTCTTCGTTTAGAGCTTTACAAAAAGATTGTTGGCCTTATTAGGGAACGGGGCGGGAAGGAGATTCCCCTTTATTTTTGCATGGAAAGTGAAGATATTTGGCGCGAAGCTATGGGATGGATACCCAAGGGAGAGGAAAACCTTGAGGCGTATCTTTCCTTTCCCCTTGGTTAATCAATCCTTTCTGTTTTAATCTCAGTAATGATGCCTACTATCTCAACGCCAGCTGCTTTAAGAATCTCGACTACGTCTACGATATTTCCGTATTCCAATTCCCCATCAGCTCTTAAGTAGAGCCTTTTATCAGACGCGGTCATGAAAGCTTCTTCTATCATAGTTTGAAGATTATCCAATGTTATCTGATCTTGGCCTATATACATTTTGCCGTCTTTCCTGATGGAGAGAACCACTTCTGGATTTTCAGGCATGTTTATAGTGTTAAGAGCAACAGGCAGTCTTACGTCAACTCCTTTTTGGATGAGAGGTGTTACTACCATGAAAATGATGAGCAGAACAAGCAGCACATCACAGAGAGGAACAACATTAGGTTCAGAACTTACTTCGTCTTCATTTGAAACCATCATTGACATCTTATGCCTCTCTATTTAAAATTTTCTTGATTTGGCTTTATTATTCAGGTGTTCCTTGTGCTCTTCTGATGAAAAAGTCCACAATTTCAGAACTGGTGTTTGCCATTTCAGCGCTGTAGATATCGATCCTTGTCCGCAAGAAACTGTACAACCAAAGCGCGAGAATAGCCACACCTATTCCAAAGGCGGTTGTCACCAGAGCTTCTGCAATACCTCCAGCAACAGCACCGATTCCTCCAGAGCCTGTCTGAGCCATACCACGGAATGCGTTCATGATTCCCGCAATTGTTCCGAATAGACCGATAAAAGGAGAAGAGGTAGCTATTGTAGCTATCGTATTCAAACCTCTATTCAGTTCCTGGGTGAAAATTGTAGCAGCTCTTGCACACCCTCTTTGAGCTGTTTCAATCTGTTCTTCAACGCTGAGGTTATACTGTTTTCCTTCTAAGAATTCCTTAATGCCAGCAGCAGTCACCCGTGCTAAATGGCTTCCCTGGTTTTCTTTCGTGGAAGAAAGTTTCAAGGCTTCTTGGATTTGGCCTCTTTTCAACATCCCTGCAAGTTGTGGCGCAACATTCTTTGATTTTGCCCTGGCTTTGTAGAAAACCAACTGTCTCTCGATGAAGAGATAGAGTGAAACGACAGAAAGAATCATAAGTAGGACCGCAACTCCTTTGGCTAAAGGTGCCATCAAACCCCACATTTCTACTAATGTCCATTGCATTTTACGTACCTCCTTTTCTAAGATGGAAAGTCATCTTAAGAGTTTCTTATTTTAATTTAAATGTAACAGTAACGGTGAAAATAACGCCTCTTGGGCGGCCGTTGATAATCATTGGTTCATAGACCCACTGACGGACAGCATCGACAGCTGACTGATCGAGAAGTGGGATGGATCTGAGAATCTTTACATTTGCTACTCTTCCGTAAATATCGGTCACAGCCTCGATAATTACTACCCCTTCGACTCTTGCCTGGCGGGCAATTTCAGGATAGAGGGGCTTGACTTCCTTGATTAATCTAGGCGGTTTAATCTGTCCGATCGCTCTTATAGGGGCTTCGACTTCACCGACAACACCGCCGAGGATACCGCCAACGACTCCGCCGAGCACACCGCCAACGACTCCGCCTTCCACTCCGCCTTCCACTCCGCCTTCGATACCGATATCGCTGAGTTCTTCTTCAGCGATTTCTTCGGGGATTTCCACAGGAGCGACGAGTTTACCCGGTTCGACTGTGGTTTGAGTTCGGACAGGTCTGATACGTGTTCTTTTTTTTGCGCTTTTGCGTTTTTTTGCTGGGGGAGGGGGTGGAGGAGGTGGAGGAGGTGGAGGAGCAAGAAAAGCACTGTAAATTTCTACTGAGGGCAGATTTTGAGTGCTAAGAAGGGGAATAATGACTATAGCGGCAACGAGGAAAACATGAACGAGAATAGCGACAGGAAGAGCAAAGGCTCTACTCAAGCCTCCTTTTTCTGCGATAATAAAAGAGTCCTTGAAAATAGAAGGGATTTCTTCTTTGGGTATTTCTTTTGGCTTAATTTTTTCAGCCATTTTTTAACCTCGGTTTATAGGTATTTAATAGGTCTAAAAAAAAGTATAAATCAAAAAAACATTTTTGACAAGTCTAAAATAATCATTTTCCCATGCCTTTTTTTGGCTTGAATATTTTATTCCAGTAGGAAAGGAGCGGACAGGATTGATAGATGGAAGAGTAAGTTCCTGTGACAACACCAATAATCATGGTAAAAGCAAAATCATTTATAACCTCGCCTCCAAATAGAAAAAGAGCTAATACGGTCAAGAAAGTTGTTCCTGAAGTGATCACAGTCCGGCTTAAGGTCTGGTTAATACTTGTATCAAGAATTCTTTCAAAGTCATGTTTCCTCAAAATTCTTAAATTATCCCTGACTCTGACGAAGATGACAATCGTATCGTTCAGCGAGTATCCGACTATAGTTAGCATCGCAGCTATAACCGGAAGGTTTATTTCTCTGTTGGTTAAAGAGAAGATGCTCAGAGTGATTAAGACATCGTGAGCTAAGGTCAAGATGGCGGCAACTCCGTAGGCAAGCTTGAAGCGGATGCCTATGTAGATAAGCATTCCGATAAGGGCCCATATTACGGCCTGTGTGGCTTTTCTTTTAAGGTCATGCCCGACCTGAGGGCCAACTGTTTCCTTGCTGAGAACAGCCAAACTGCCAAGAAATGTTTTGCCCTCTAGGGTGTTAATAATCTCCTGGCTTATTCCTCTCTCTTGTTGAAGCTGGGTATAATCTTGAATAATGCCTTCTGAAATTCTGAAAGAAAGGATATTTTGAGCGATGGCCGATGCTTCTTCGGGAAAAGAAGCTTCAAGAATGAGAGTTAATTCCCTCTCAGCAATAGTGTTCAAATCTTTAAGGCCTCTTTCGAGAGCTGCTTTGTCTTCCTGCAGTCTTAAAGCTTCTATTACTTTATTCCCGATGATTTCATGGGCTTCTATTTCTTCTTCCTGGCTTTCTCCTAAAGTCTGTAAGCTTCTTATCAAATATTCTCTTTTGCTGGCGCCGATTTCCTGTATCCGGCTTTTTTCTAAACCAACCTCACTCAATAATTTCCTGACTTCATCTATAGGAATCTCATTTTTTAGCATCACCCGGACCAGCGAGCCCCCGGCAAAATCGATCCCCTCATTCAGTCCTTTGCCTTTGGTGATATTAATGATCCCTCCTATAATGATGATTCCAGACAGGCCGAAGGCAAAAAGCTTGTACTTCATAAAATTGAAGTCGGGCTTTTTAAATATCTGCATTTTTATATACTTAATTTATCTCTTTTTTTTCTTGTTGAATGGAGTAAGTCAAAAATTAAGTGGGAAACAAATACAGCGGTGAACATGCTTGCCGTAATGCCGATAATAAGCGTAACTGCGAAGCCTTTAATGGGACCAGTTCCAAACTGGAAAAGGAAAATAGCGGCGATGATAGTGGTTACGTTTGCATCCAGAATTGTCTTGAAAGCACGAGAAAAACCAGATGTAATCGAACTAAATATGCCCTTACCTGAAGAAAGCTCTTCTCTTATCCTCTCAAAGACTAAAACATTGGCATCGACTGCCATACCTATAACCAATATGATTCCTGCAATACCGGGAAGCGTAAGGACCGCTTTAAAGTAGGCCAAAGTACCCATCAGTATGATGATATTTAAAATGAGGGCAATAACAGCGTTAAATCCAGAGAGCCGGTAATAGATAACCATGAACACCATGATTAAAATAAGGGCTATGAAGATAGCTGTAAGTCCTTGCCGGATGGAATCAGCGCCCAGTGAAGGACCGATCGTTCTCTCCTCCAAATATTTGATCGAAGCTGGAAGCGCACCTGCTCTAAGCACAAGAGAAATATCTTCAGCCTGTTCTTGTGTGAATTTGCCACGTAATACTCCACTGTCAGAGATTCTATCTTCGATAGTCGCCACTTCTTGAATTTTTCCATCCAGGATAATGCCCAGGGGTTTGTTAATATTCTCTGAAGTAAGTTTAGCGAACCTTCGAGCTCCGTCCGCGTTAAACGAGAATAATACAGCTGGGTTGTTCCATTCATCGATGGAAGGGCGGGCATCTCGCAGATCCTTTCCTGTAACAGGGGCTACTTGAGTTACAAGGTAGTAACCTCCCTCTGTTCTCCTGGGATCTCCCCTTATGACCTGCTGATCTTCGGGAACCTTACCACCAAAATCCGCAAGCAGGGTCTCTCTATCAGGCGCTGGTCCTGCTTTAACAAGTTTCCATTCCAAGAGGGCTGTGGTCTTAAGGATGGTTTTCACTCTTTCCGGATTTTCGACTCCGGGAAGTTCGACTATAATCCTGTCGCTTCCTGTTGTTAGGCCCTGCCTTTGTATAGTCGGTTCAGTAAGCCCGAGTTCGTCAACTCGGTTTCGGATTGTTTCCTGAGCTTGGTTGACTGACTGGTCCCTGTAATATCGGGCAATATTTGGTTTTAAGGAAAGGGATACGGTGCTGCCGATGATAGAGTAATCCCAATCCCTGAAATAGTCGTCCAGGAGTTCTTTAATCTGCTCTTCTTGCTCAAGGTTGATTTCTTGGAGGGAAAATTTACTTATTGTACTCTTAGTGATTGCTTTATGTTCAATATCTTTCTTTTTTAGCCGTTCTCCGAGACGCATAATAGCCTGATCGGTTTCGTAATTTAAGGCATCATCCGTTACAACTTGAAGGACAAGATGCATTCCTCCTTTGAGGTCAAGTCCTAGTTCTATTTTGTCTTTGGGAGGGTAGGCGAGGATCAAAGCAAAAACAATGACCAAGGCGGTTAGAATAACTTTCCAGCGTAAGCCTTTTTTCATCTTAAACCAATTGTTTTTACACGAAGAGAAACGAATGAAATTTATCTATAAATAGCGAATCAAGGATATGTTACTTTTCCTTTTTTGGCGGGGTTAGGATGACTGCAATAGAGGCTTTGGTTATATCAATCTTGACATTGGAAGCTATTTTTAGCTCAAGCCTGTCTTTTTGAACTCCCATGATAGTTCCGTGTATTCCACCTGACGTTATGACTTTGTCTCCTGACTTGAGGTTCTCAACCATTTCTTGATGCTTTTTCTGTCTTGTGCGCTGAGGCCTGATAAGTAACAAGTAGAAGACCAGGAAGACGAGGCCCATCATAATGAAAAAATGGAGGGAGACTCCCCCGCTGCGAGGAGCGGGTGGAGCTTGGGAAAGGAAAAGGAAAAGCCCACTAAATATCATTTTATTCTTCCTCTCTCTGTTTAATTATACTTCGTTTAAAACGATTATACACATTTGATTGAATAGATTGCCTAATTTTCCTGAAGATGTCAAGATAAAAATGAAGATTGTGGATTGTATTAAGGATAGCGGAGCTAATCTCCTGTCTTTCGTATAGATGACGGAGGTAGGCACGGGAGAAATTCTGGCAAGTATAGCATGAACAATCTTCATCAAGAGGTCTTTGGTCTTGAGCATATTTTACGTTTTTAATGACGATTTTCCCCTTGCTTGTGAAGAGAGTTCCGTTTCGGGCGTTTCTTGTAGGTAGAACGCAGTCGAAAAGATCTATCCCTCTTTCCACCGCCTCCAAGATGTCACTGATGTAGCCTATGCCCATGAGATAGCGAGGCTTTTCCTTTGGAAGAAGGGAATCGGCTCTCTCCATGATTTCTGCGAGTTGAGATTTTGGTTCTCCTATCCCGAGCCCTCCTAAAGCATACCCATCAAAATCGATTTTAAGTAAATCCTCGATGCTCTGCTTTCTCAGGTTCCAGTATACACTGCCTTGGGTTATGCCCCATAGAAGCTGAGAAGAATCCTGCTGAAGGAAATGGGTCTTGGAGCGCTGAGCCCAGTGAGTGGTAAGCTTCACTGCTTCCTTTATTTTTTCTTCAGAAGAAGGGAAGGGGTGGAAGTGATCCAAGGCCATTATAATATCCGAACATAATTTTGTCTGGATATCCATGACGTCCTCGGGAGAAAGAAAGATTTTCGTTCCGTCGAGATGAGAGGTGAATTCAACTCCTTCCTTTTTCACTTTAACAAGAGGGGAGAGGCTGTAGATCTGGAAACCGCCGCTGTCAGAGAGAACTGGCCTCTGCCAGGAGATGAAAGAATGAATTCCTCCCAGTCTGCTTATTGTTTCAACCCCAGGCCTAAGATACAGATGGTAAGCATTGACGAGCATGAGCTGAGCTCCCAGGTTTTGAAGCAGGCTGTGGGGAAGGCCTTTCACAGTTCCCTGACTTGCCACAGGAGCGAAGGCAGGAGTTTCAACAGTTCCATGCTGGGTGTGGATGATCCCGGTCCGGGCAGAGGAATCACTATCTGAAACTTTAATCTCAAATGTTTTCTTCATCATTTTGTGTAACTGTTTGATAAATCAAATCCCTATTTTTTATTCATAAATTGTAGGGGCTTGATTCATCGAGCACACTTTTTTTATACAATTCTCACCTTCTATTAGCAATAATTTACGGCGAGAAGCGGAAATATATAACATCTCCATTTTGCACGAGGTAGTCCTTTCCTTCCAGGCGCACGGCTGCCTTTTCTTTAGCAGTCTGAAAGGAGGCGTGCTTGAGGAGTTCTTCCCAGGAGATGACTTCTGCCCGGATAAAGCCTTTTTCTATATCTGAATGAATTGAGCCTGCTGCCTTCAAGGCTGTCGTGTCCTCCCTGATTGTCCAGGCTTTGACTTCATCCTTGCCGATTGTGAAAAAAGTAATAGCTTCAAGAAGATCGTAGGAAGCCTTTAAGAATTTAGGAGCACTCAGTTCTCCTAATCCGTATTCAGAAAGAAAAGCTGCTTTGTCCTTTTCTCCCAATTCAAGAATTTCCGCCTCAATATTTCCGCAAAAAGCAAGGACTTTCACTCCTTTTTTCGCAGATGAGTAAATCTTATCAGGGTTTTCAATTAAGGGAATATCTTTCTCGTCGACATTAATCATATGTAAAAGTGTCTTCTGGCTTAAAAAAGAGAAGCTGCGGCTGAGTCTTTCTTCTGATGGAGAAAGGTCTATTTCCCGAATCGCTTTTCCTTCCTCGAGATAGGGATGCAGGCGTCCGAGAAGTTCGTTCTCCTTTTCTCCTTCGGGAACAATTGACTTTTTCAGTTCTTTTTCCAATTTTTCCAGCCTGGCCTCTATCGAGACTAAATCGGACAGGATGAGTTCCTCCTCCATGGAAAGGATATCATCCGCAGGATTGATTTTCTCTTTTGGATGGGGAATTTGAGCATCGAGAAATCCCCTTACAACATGAGTGAGACCGTCTGCCTTTCGGAGATAACTCAGGTAGGCACTGCTTTTGACATTGCCGTAAGAGATTCCAGCCAAGTCCATGAAATCGACTGTTGTCGGGATTTTATTTTTTTCTGGGTAAAGAGCACATATTCTTTCCAAGCGAGAATCGGGAACAGGGAATGCTCTTCGGTTGAGCTCTTTTTTCCCTGTGTCATAAGATTTGACATCTATTTTCGCGCCGGTGAGCAGATTAAACAAAGTGGTTTTTCCTGTTTTTGGATAGCCAAAAAGAGTGATGTTCATGGGTTAA
>Ga0209977_10001553_pt1 | contig 10118 bp, 11 predicted proteins | sample SumtaG_2_FD_183113 | JGI IMG/M metagenome (GOLD analysis project Ga0209977, IMG submission 183113) | Deep subsurface microbial communities from Indian Ocean to uncover new lineages of life (NeLLi) - Sumatra_00607 metaG (SPAdes) (version 2) | ecosystem: Environmental > Aquatic > Marine > Oceanic... | reverse complement strand
CATCAGTCGGGGCTGTGGCTCCCCTGCGGAAATCATCAGCAGAACGACTCGTAGACCTGATAAGAGTTTGATTACTTGAGACTTCACCGAAGGCACTCATCCGTAAATTCCTATAGCCTGCAGATCGGCGATCATGGTTCCTACCACATCCGCCAGTTCATTCACAGTTGTTGCGTTTGCATCGTAGGATCTATCAGGCGTTACGTTGGTCGGAGTGTACGCCGCTGACTGGGCCACTGGTGTGGCTCCATAGAGTCCAACCAACGTACCCGTGTGCTCGAAGAGTCCATCGATCCTCACGCCTGTGGAACCCGTGAAGCGTGCTGCATAGTTGAGCGTGCCGCCGGATGGGTTAGATGTAACGAGCAGACCATAGCGGTTCGTACCGACTGCCATGCTCGTCTGAATATTGACGTTGGCTGCGTTGACGACAGAGCCAGCACCCAACACTGCTGTTGGTGCGTTGACTGTCCACGTTGCGAAAGTACTGATCGCATGCGCAATCGAGATCGCACTGGATGAACTGAACAATACCTCGGAGTAATCACCTGCCAGAGAGGTTGCCCGCAGCCCCGGCGCAAAGATCATCACCCAGTTGTTAGTTCCATCGGCTGTCGAGCCGGGGCCGAAAGCAAACTCAATCGAGTTCACATTGATACCAGCAGCAGCGGTCGGCGTGATGCCTATGTTGTCTGGAGTCTGGAAGTCGAAGTCGAGCCCTTCATTGTTCGCGCCACCGAAGCCCTCCACGCGGAATCCGCTGGAAGCTATGCGAGAGAACTGAGCACCAGAGGTATCACCTAACTGAAGAATGACGCTATCATCCAACTCAACAGTGCCACCAAAGAAACTCGGCGCGATACCTGTGTGGTTGATGAATATACCTGCTGCCATTGCAGAGTTGATACCACGCAGATTCGTGATACCCGCGATGGGGATGTTTGCAATGTCTAGGCAGTTCAGCGTCGTAATCGCACCACCGACACCTAAGAAGCCGGGTGCCTTCGCTGCAAAGTAGTTGCACGTTGTACAGAAGGCGTCACCCGTCGAGATACTGGAATCAAGAATGATCGTAGCGAAGAAGGTCTCATGACTCACCTGCGTTACATCACCCGTGGAATTGGGCTCTATTCTTAACTGCGAACGAACAGCATTCGCCTGAGACACCGTGCGATTGGTTGCGCCGAAGTTCCGCATGACTGGCTGATTCACCATCGTATAGATGGGACCAGAGTTCGCCGCAGTTGTATCAATGCGAGTTGCTTGATTGAACACGATGGACGTGGAGAACAAGTTACCTTGCTCCAGCAGCTCCAACGTACCGACCAAGAAGATGGCACCGAAGCCGGAGTCATTTCCGATACCTCCGCCTCCGGGGATATTAGAAATGAAAGTGGTGTCCCAGTAGATGATTGCCGAATTATCTGCAGCAGGCAGCACCGTCTTGGTGCGACCATCAGGAATGATGATCGCAGTCGTCGGATTACTGGTTGTGGTGGGCTCAGACAGCACCCACGAGCGGTTGCCTGCAGGACCCAGAGTGAATTCGTAGCCGGTGGCAAGCGACTCGACTAGAAATACTCGACCTGCATCGGCGCGTTGGAGGAAGAAGATATCGCCGGGATCCGCAGCGGGCTCGAAGCCTACCGGATCACCTGCAGCCGCTGAGATCTGTGGCTCCGCAGGCGCGTTGTTGTACGCATCCTGCAAAGTTGTGAGTCCTGAAGCTGCTTGAAATGTCAGTGCACCCGCACCATCCGTGACGAGGACATCACCTAACGCGCCATCTGCAGTTGGGAATGTGTATGCCCCTGAGAACTGTATGCTCTGGTCACTGCCTATTAGGAGCGCAAGCAGAGCAGTGTTCGACAGATCAGGAGTCGTATAAAACTCAATCTGCCCTGCAAGTGACGTAGGACTGACGGTCGTGCCAGTCGGCACCACTGTCTGCATGATGGTAGCAATGTCGTAATGCGTGCCACTCCAACCAACATTCACGAACTGCGAGATGGTCTGACCTGCCGTCAATGCTATGTGCGCAGACGTGTCACTGTTCGAGCGAGAGAGGACTAAGTTAGATCCAAATGATGTCGAGTGACGATGCAACACGAGCATTGCATCAATTGTGCCGCCGAAGTCATTTATCTTGGCTGTCGCATCGAAGTTGACACCACCTACGTTGATGCCACCTTGCTCAGTACCCGGATCATTGATGCCAACGTTTCCGGTCAGCAACATAGGAACTGAGAAGTCTCCCATGACGACGGTATCGGCATCAAAGTTCGTGCCATCGTCCATGTACAGCGTATTCGCTGCTGTGCCACCGGGGTTTGCTGCTACGGCTACGAACTCTAGATGCTCAACGTCGAGTGTGACGAGACCACCCGCGCCTCCGTCGGTGAGCTGCATGCTCGTACCGGGAGTGAGTACGCGTTCGTTGGTGAGTGTTGCGTCGAGAGCGAGAACTACATACTGAGCGTCGTCAGGTGCGCCACCTCCTCCACCAGCGGCCCAGTCATAGTCGTAGTTATCCGGAGTGAGTTTGGTGAGGACTTCACCAGTCGCACCGTCGTCTGGGATCTGTATGGCTACAATCCCTGAGAAACCCAGACCCGACTGCGCAGTCATGAGTTACCTCAGAGTTTTGCTTGTATCAAGTCCCGCAATTCTGCGAGCCTTGCTTTCTCTCCCGTAAGCTCTTGTTCTCGACCAGCGAGATCATCAGCTTTCTGCTTGAGGGAATTTGCCTGAGCATCGACGTCCTTTTCTGCCTCCGCAACTGCTTTTGCTAACTGTTGGGATTCACGCATCACTGCATCAGCTTCACTCATCTTTGTAGCCGCTGCCTGTGCTGCCTTTTTAGCATTAGCAATTATTTCCTCGGCCTTAGACTCTGCGTGCACAAGAGTCTGTCGCGCAGATTCCGCAGCTTCAGTAATTAAACGCTCACACTCACTACTAGCGTGAACCATAAGTGCATCAGCTTCATCTCGTGACTGCTGCGCCTGAGCTTTGATGTTGGCGATATCATCGACGTCACCGATAGTAGCTGCAGCCTCTGACGCTCTGCGTTGCAGATCCTCGAACTGTTGGATCTTTTTCGCGAGTTTTGGTGAGTCTTCAAGGATGAAACGCGGGATGCTGACATTGTCGCCCCCACGTGTCCCAGCCATGTCTCCTCCGGCGATACCGTTGCTCATGACACTGCTCCTGCTTGTACCAGATCGAATTCAGCAGTGCCTGCGCCTGAGTTGGTAAAAAGCCGTACAGCTCTCGGTGGGAAGGCTAAGTTACCATCGTCATTTGCAGCAACGTTGACCAAGGTTGGGTGATCGAACCATGTGAGAATGGTGCTCGCACCCTCGAAGGGGTCATCGAACGTATGTTGCACAGTGACGTCAACCGTGCCTGTGACAACAATACCCATGCCGATGCTAGTCGGATCCAAATAGGTGTCAATCGGAATTGGAATTGAACCACCTAATGCATTGGTCCCTCCTTCCATCAGAGTGGCATCCGTGCCGTCTGGTGTGATCGACGTCACCGTGAAGAAGTCGAGCGTAGTCGCGCTGACTCCCGCGTTAGGACCAACGATAATCTCAGTGATCTCTCGACCCTGCTCGTCTGTCCCGACAATGGTGTAGTTAACCGCACTCAGATTACCCGCGGACTCTAACTCGACCTGCCGTTGCACATCGAGTTGAGCCACGCCAGCCGTCACGAAAGCACCGTTCAGAGTGAGCGGTACGTCCGTAGTGGAGCCCTGATCGAGGAAGATACCGTTAGGATCAGCCGCATCCAGTTGTCGGATTTGCTGAACGGGTCTCATGGCTATCTCTCCTGAATAACAACGATGCGATCAAGAGTAAGAGTCTTCGCAGCGGCCTCACCAGCTCGAACTGCGAACGAGACCGTTAGCAATTCATCATCCGGGAAGGTGGTGTCAGGTTCTGTGAAGCTGCCGACTGCGCCGTCAAGCGCACCGTACAACCGACCATCCGAACCTTGACCATCGTAAAAAGCCTGCAGCCTAAATGCTGTGGCATCAACGATAGTCCCAACACTACCAGAGACCTCAAGGTCGTTCTTTCTGGCATCCAGAGTCACGAGGCCCGCAGCTTCCGCCTTGTGGAAGTAGATACCATCCGTGGGAGCTGGCAGCAACGTTGCGTCGGTAATCGAGATACCAATCAAGATCTCAGACAGTAGCACCTCACTGAGAGTCCCAAGGAACTCGATGAAGAACCGCTTGTCAGGATCGAACAGGTAGCTCTCAGACGAGACACCGGCAGCGACATGCTGGAGTGCAACTTCGTCATTGTCCGCACCGGCAAGCAGCATAGTGACGATACCACCATCACCGTCTACCGAAGCGACCGTGTTCACACCCTGCACGTCAGTCTCGGTCCACTCAGCAGCTGTGAACGTGTAGAAGTCATCCTCGAAATAGTGTGAGCCAAGATGGCTCGGAAACTGAAGCGCGTTGAAAATACTTCCAACGTCTTCGTTGTTGACTCCGTTATTGAAACGGGTTCTGAGATTGTCAATAAAAGACATGATTTTCTCCCATTCTCTTCTGGGCAAAAGGAGAGCCCCCTTTCACGTCGAGGGCTCCCCACCGATTACAGACTCGTGTTTAGAGTCCGGGTGTGCCGTAGACCGCGCGCGGGTCGGTCCAATCCGGAATGTAACGTTCCGTGGACTTGTACCGCATGGAGTCAGTTTCGAAGTCACCTTCCATCGACTTCTCTAACCCGCGACGTTTCATAAGCTGCATACCACGTGGTGCATCCGTCTGGACCCACCATGCAGTCGTGCTCGTGATACGCGACAGGTTAGCCTGACCCTGAGACAAAAGCCCCATGGACAGGATCGGGTTGATGTCATTGTTAGCCGTTCCTGCACGCAGGACAGACTTCAAGAGGACTTCCGACTGAAACACCTGACTCGGACCCGTGACAATCTTGAGCGGTGACAATCGGATTCGTTTGCCGTTATTGTCCACGGCATTACGGATCTGAATGAGCAACTGCTCAAGTGACGTTTGCGACAGAGCCGCAGCGGTCGTCAGTAGGTTCGAGAACACACCACCCGCTGAGCCTCCCGGCGCAATTGGATGGTTGGTCACGTTGAGAGCAACCCCATCACCACCGACGAAAGCACCGTTGAATGCCCGGTTAAGGATATTCGCACACAGTGTTTCTTTCGTTTCGATCATGCTCTGAGCAAGGTGCTCGGAGTAGATTCGACCGATGCGGATGTGATCGCCGTCTTCGACCAAGACTTTGGTCAGCGCGAACGCTAAACCGAAGACCTTGTAGACGTAGCGCTGAATGAACAGCACGCCGCCTGCGTCGAACGTGACCGGAGTGCCGTCAGGCATCTCAGGTGCAGCGTTGAAACCGAACAGGACTGGCTCTTCGTGGTACGAACGGGGGGTACCCGTGCGATCTTTGAAGACGCCTTTCCATTCGTCGGCGCGTTGGTTATAGATCCCGTCGAACGTCTCGTTCAGGATCGGTTCCACTATTGACCTAAAGTCAGTGGATCTCATTGGAACAGCCATGAGTCATACCTCCTTCAGGTAATAGTTACGTCTTAGTTACCGTGTACGCGTTGAACGCGTGCTCAGCAATCTGCACCTGCGCGATGGTGAACGCATCACCAGCCACGTTATCAGGAGCAGGGTTGATGCCGACAACACGAAGTTGCGCAGCGGCATTGCCAATACCACCCACTGCAAGCGACACAGTAGACAAGCCAGTCGTGGTATTCCCAGACAACGCGTTATAGTCCGCCATATCCCCGACGTTGAGCTGATTGATCGGCCCGTCGCCTTGGATTTCATAGACCATCATTGGGTCACCAACGTAATAGGCGACAATCTCTGTGCCTACCGTGCCGGATTCCCAAAAATTGCCAACGCGACGTCTGCCATCCGTACCCGTGAACTCGACGCCCGCAAAGACACCGAGAACGGTGTCATTAGTGGCGACAGCAGGCACAAGATTGCCCGTTGCGTCGTCAATACGCACTGGAGAGAATTGGAAAATGTCCGAAGCGAGGCCGCTTGTTATCGAACTCAGCTGTTGCCTAATGATGCCTGAGGGATGAAAAGCTGGCTTTAGCCCGAACGGAGATGCTACAGAACTCATGATAGAGCCCTCCGAATGCTAGATTAAATTTCATCCGGTGCCTCTCCACTCGCAATTGCGAAAGGAGGTGGCTCCGGTGCCACTCCCAACGCTGCTGTGCCATCTTCGAGTTCTAGACTTACGGTGCCGCGCTTCGCTGCGGCGTTCATCTCAGCTTCCATAGCACGGAGCTGGCTGCTGAGCTTTTCCTCTTCGCTGAGGGGTTGCTCATGGTGATTGATGCGCATGTACGCCTCGTACAATTCGAGAGGAAGCTTGAAAGCAATCATCTCGTTGACACCAATGCAGCCTTCCCACTCGCCCGACTTGATGGAGGCATGCTCCCAGCCGGGGATTTCATGCGATTTGATCGGCTCGTAGCCCAGCCGAATGCGCGCATGAATCGGGTCGCGTGGATTTTCCGTGGTCAGCCAACAAACGTGGTAACCCTCGATTTTCGGAATGTCTGGCAATGCAGATTGGAAATATTGCTGGCGAAACTCATCCACCCGTTCATCGTCTGACAGCGTGCGGTTTTCTGTCACAGCCCTATCTTGCATATGACGATCAGCGCGTGCTCCCGATTGATCGGAATTCAGTCTCGTGTCGGTTCTACGTTTTGCTACCATGATTATGCTCCCTCTCCCGCCGATGCTTCTTTATCGTACGTCGCGTACGACTTCAGATATTTGTTACGGAGCACTGGATCTTCCCAAACACCAGCCTCGACCATCGCTTCTTTCCGCTCGGGGCTGATATAAACCTCATTCGGCTTCAGCGGACGTTCCCGCCCACCGGTTCTGAACTGAGGCCCGCGAGATCCGGCTGGCCTTTGTTGTCCGTTACCGGACCCTGCGCCGCCATCATCATCGCGTGAACCGGCTTGGGAATCAAACCGGCTCGGTAATGCTGTTTCGGTACGAGTACGCAACTCGTCCCAGTAATCTTTACTTGCAGGGTTATAACCCTCTTGAACCAATGAGCGATCAATTTGCAGGACTGCCTGCGAGTCTTGGTCGCGCCCATTTGGATCCCACCATTCATTATCGGTCATGAACTTCTGCGCATGAGCAACATGACGCGGATCCAACTGTTGCTGAACAGGTGAATCCGGCCTACGCGATGTAGTAGCGAGGTAATTTTTCGCCTGATCAAGATCGCGGAGGTTATCACGAATGGTGTCCCGATGGGTGAGAGCCTCAGCAAGGTTCTTACCATCGTTGTTTGACACAGCCTGCTCGATGACCTGATTGGCAAGTTGCATATCAGCACGAGCTTTGTTGATAGCTACATCGATGCTGGCAATCTCACTGCCAGTGACACGTGCATCTGTTTCCTGCTCGAAATGACTGAAGCGACGCTCCAGTTCTTCATTGCGAGTCTGAAGGAAACTGAGTTCACGCTCAGTACGTTCGCGTGCTTCCTTCTGCCGTTGACGACGGCTTTTATTCTCTGAACGACGTCGAGCAGCTTTATCATCCTCTTCGTCGTCCCGCCCCTCACCGAGTCGAGTCTCTTCCTGCTCTTCCTCAGCAGCTAGACGCTCCTCATGTTCCTCATCGAGGGTCTCGTCGTCGGGAGCCTTACCTTCGACCTGTTCCTCGACGGCAACGAATTGCTCTTCTTCTTCTTCGTTGACTTTTTCTGTGGTAGTTTCGGCCATGTTGCTTTACCTCCTACAGATAAGCGATCACGTCCAACGGATTGCAGGTAATTTCCCCGATCAAGTCTAGATCGTTGTAGAGCACAAAACATGCCTGCTCTACGCCAGTTGACAGACTAAGGGAATCCGATACATCAACGAACCATTTGTCGCCTCCGTACTTCGGAACTCGCACGTACGTACCTTCCTTACACCACTCGCCTTCTTTCCAAGCTTCCAGAGTGTCGCGGTTCTTAAAAGCAACCGGTCCCAAACGAATGACTTTAGCGACTTGAGTGTTCCAGAACTCAGTCTCTTGGGTATCACCTGTAACTATGATCCCACCTTTTGTGACCGCACGCGGGGAACGCTTCTGAACAAGCACGCGTGAACCAAACGGGGTGAGGCCGGGATCGACCTCCGGAAATGCTTGGTCAATTGAATCGTAGTCCAGAATTGTTCTTACGCTTGCTACCATGGTCACTCAGTTCCCGTCTTCGTCCTCCCCGACCACTTCCTCAAACAACTGCTCGGCGCGACACAGACCTTGATAAATGCCGCTTGCTTCTCCGTATCCGAATTCAGATTTCTCTTTCGGTGTCGCGAGCAATGCGATGCATCCGGCCTGTTCCTCTTTCAGCCTTTGCAGATACTTCCGCAAAATCACATTTTCAGCGGGCATAGTAGTCCGGAATTACGCAGGTGTCGAACGCGAGGTCTTGGGAACGCTGCCTCCACCTACCGGGCTACCGGTCGTACCACTGGACGAAACCGTGCCGCCCTTGCCTTTTCCACCCGGCCCCCACCCGTTGGGATCGAGGTCTCGCTTGTCGCATGTTTCCAGCGCAGCCCCCGTCGCCAGTGACTTGTGCTGGTTGATGTTGCCTTTTGGGTACTTGCCCATGCCCTTGCTATGTGTGCCGTCTTTCATCTCTGATCTCCTGTTGAATATGGAGCCCTTGCGGGACACGCTGTCGGCCTATCATCTGCTTCTCGGACCCACTTAATCAAGTGTCCGTGCGTGGTCGGGGGTTTGTTGCACCCTCTCCCGACTTGATCTTCGCCCGATCAGTCACTGCCTTGCTGCCTGCGATTCTAAGTGCTGTGGCATTATCCTCAGCATTCATTTCCTCGCGCGAAGTAGTTTCTATAACAGTTCGCTCATCTTCAGCCCGCTCGCGCTCTATCAGCTCTTCGAGCCGAGCAGCGTGCTCCTGAGCCTTCAGAGCGTCCTCGTGAGCTGCGTCTAAAGCCTTCTGCTTCTCCTCAGCACCAAGCTCCATAAAGGTCATTTCTCTCTTGTGTTCGCGCTCTTCGCGCTTATCCACGAGGGTCAACTGAGTCCGCTCCCGCTCTCGACTGTCGCGCGCCTGATCAGCTTCACGCTCTTGCTCGATAGCTGCCATGGCATTCGGATCGACTGGCGGCTCTTCCGGAGGCGGCTCCATAGATTCCATGATTTGTTGCAAGTTCTCAATCACGGGCATGACCCCTGACAGAACATTCCCAATAGCAGGGATCACTTCCGGAGATTGCATTGCGAGATTCTTGTCCATCTCTTTGCGCACGTCGGGATCATGAAGTTGTAAGACCTGCCTCAGCTGCTCATCATCCAGATCGGACGATGCTTGCAACAGATCAACGTTGTACTCGACGTAGTAAAACGCTATGTGTTCGATGAGGTGCCCCATGAGCATCGGCGTAAAACGCGGAGCGATCAAAGGATTCTGTCCCAACACGGGAGACATCGCGTAATCCAAATGGACCTGCAAATGTGCTAAATGATTTTGCTCCGGGAATGCTGACACAGGTCTGCCCATGGTCATGGCTGCATTCTCGTTGACTGCGTTTGCCTCCTCAGGTGTGTCGTCAGGCAGAAGCAGTTCATCAGGATTCGGAATCTTAGTTCGTTCGAGAATACGTTTCTCAACTTCCTTGACGTTATAAACCTCAGGCATCTGCGCAGCACGATCTGCAATGACCTGCAATTGCGCCATGCGTTGAACGTCAGAAAAGATCTCCGGATCTGCGACCGGCATGACATCATGCGGTGGATCGAAATCCTTCCGATAAGCGATAACAGACCCAACGTCGTCTTTAAGCTCGCCTTCATCCAGATACATCCGGTTAATCCGACACAAGATCTTGATGACCATATCCATGGCCGAGAACAACCGCAGGTGGATAGCGCTGAAGACAGTCATGCCTTCCTCGATAAGCGCTAGCGTGGTGCCTACAGGCATTTCGGAGGATTGCTCTCCTAATTTTTCGAAGGTTGTCTGAACGACACCTCTACCCAACTGATCCACGAGACCCAACAGTTCAAGCAGGACAGGTGATGG
>Ga0209977_10001552_pt1 | contig 10118 bp, 2 predicted proteins | sample SumtaG_2_FD_183113 | JGI IMG/M metagenome (GOLD analysis project Ga0209977, IMG submission 183113) | Deep subsurface microbial communities from Indian Ocean to uncover new lineages of life (NeLLi) - Sumatra_00607 metaG (SPAdes) (version 2) | ecosystem: Environmental > Aquatic > Marine > Oceanic... | reverse complement strand
TTAATTTTGCGGGAAAAACATCTCTTATTAATAGATTAATTAATGATATTAATTACCTCGATATGATCAATTTAGAGCCAACAATAGGGGCAAATGTTGAAGAATATCAATCTGATAAGATAGATCTTATTCTATGGGACCTAGGAGGGCAAAAAGATAATATTGAAGAATATCTCGAATCTCCTGAAAGATTCTTTATCCAAGTAGATGTCCTAATTTTTGTATTTGATTCTCAAGATGATGTTAGATACGATGCAGCTGTCGAGTATTTGAGCGATTTGATTAATATTCTTGCTTTTTTAAATGAAAGTCCTTACTTTGTAATTTTATTAAATAAAGCCGATTCTGATATTGTAAACGATCCTGATTTTCAAATTAAAGTGGAGTATTTAACTGATAAAATCTCGACTGTTTTTATGACTAGCGAAAAATCATGGAATTTTGATATCACTCCTACAAGTATTTATAACTTTTACTCAAGCGAGCCAGAGATTGCAAAAAGCATTAAAAATATATTTTCAAAAGAGAAATCAGAGTTAGATTCAAGTAAAGTTTTACCTAACATTGAAGATAAACTTCAAAGAATTTTAGATATTAATCTTAAGCTTATGGATAAAGTTGCGGCCGAACTCTCAGAAGTTAAACGCGTGCTATTCAGATTAGTGCCCTCTGATATTTCGCAATCTCTGTTTGCAGTTCCGTTTGAAAAGGTTCCTATTGAATATATTTCAGACAACCAAAAATTAGAAGGCAAAGATAAGAAGAAGAAGAAAAAAAGTAAAGATGCTGATCCATTCAAAAAAGGTAAAAAGTTAAAAGGGGCTGCAGGGCCCCCCAAACGATTAAAATCTATTACAGCTCCAGAAGCTATAGAAAAGGATAATACTGAAAGTGATAAAATCACTGCGAAAAAAATAAAATCAGTAAAAGCATCATTGTCGGTTGCCTCTCAAAAAGCAACGCCACCGATAGCGCCTCAATCAGCCGCTAAAAAAAGTTTCGTCACCCTCGATTCTCTAAAACCTCCACCGCCACCTCCAAAAATTACTGTAAATGCCGGGAGTCAACTTGGAACTGCTAGGCGTGAAATAATTTTAGAACTAAAGAATATGTTCGTAAAACGAGGACTGGTTTCCCGATAATTATTAGATGCTTTTTCAATTATGTGAGATTTAATATTAAATTTTCAAGCATCATCTTTATTTATCATTTTAGGTAACAATAATTTAGGAGTAGTAAAAATTATTTGAAAAAAACAAAGTATTTACTCTTTAATGTATTTATTAATTTCAATAGAATTAAGATAATTTTGTAAATGTTTGATTTTTAGGACCAATATATAGGTGATATTTATAACTGAAAATGGGAAAGAACCTAAAGGTAAAAAAGATTATTATTCGGGTAAAAAAAGAATCTCTGTTTATATTACAGATGAAATGGAAAAAGAATGGCAAGAGTTCATCAAAAAAAACAAAATCTCATCAATCTCCAAGTTAATCAGAGAAGGAATTAATTACTATATCGACGAAAAATTCAATTTAATGCACCAAGATTTATCTGTTCTCACGCATACCCTCAAAGAAAGAATGACCATAATAAAAGGAAATCTCCAATTAATACTTGAAAAACATAAAAAGGATTTAAACAAAGATATTATATCAATCATTAACCACTTGTTAGATGAAGTTAAACAGGTAGAAAATAAATTTATATTCAGATTAGAAAAACCGGGTGCCCAAGCCGCTCAATACGACATTTTATTAATTGATGATGATTTATCTACGATAGAATTAATTACTAATTATTTTAACTCAAAAGGCTACACTTGTAAAGGAGTAATAACAGGTTCGAAAGGGATCGAAGAATTGAATTTTAACATCCCAAAATTGATTCTATTGGATATTATTTTACCTGATGTTAGCGGATTTACAATTTGTAAGAAAATAAAGTCTAGTGAAAAGTTTAGCAACATTCCTATCATCTATTTAACCGCAGTCCCAGGAAAAAAAGTAAATGAAAAAATCGAAGAAACTAAAGCGGATGGCTACATATTAAAACCTTTCGACCTTTCGGATTTTGAATTAGTGTTCCAATATTTATAATATTTCTTTATCTTTCCATAATACTATTTAATCGGAAGGGAAAAGAGGAATTCCGATCCCTTACTTCTTCCTTCAGACTCAGACCAGATTTTACCTCCATGCAATTCTATAATTTCTTTTGAAATATATAACCCCATGCCTATTCCTCCAACAGTTATATCCCATCCCATCCCATATCTTTCAATTTTTCCGAAAGGTTTAAACAAATATTTTTTTTCCTCTTCAGTTAAACCTATACCATTATCCTTCACTGAGATCGTTAAAAAGTTTTTGTCAATGCTAGATTTTATCGAGATTTTTCCACCTTGAGGTGTATAGTCTATTGCGTTTATCAGAATATTCGATAATACAGTATAAATTTTTTCCTTATCTATGGTTGTAATTAATTTTTCGTATAGAGACACATTAATAGTATGTTCTCTCATTCCAATATAGCCTTCTAATTCAAGTAATACCTCCTGAACCAAATCAGATACATCTTCTTGTTTTAAGTTCATACGGATTACTGTTTTCTCTAATTGAGAACTTTCTATAAATGAGTTTATTAGCGCTTCCAACCGATTACTTCCTTCTTTGATTCTCCTCAAAAAAGATAGTATTTTTTCATCTAGATTCACTTTGTATTCCGTTAATAAAAAGTCAGCAAAACCTTTAATAGAAATGAGAGGCGTCTTGAATTCGTGGGAAAATCGTGTTAATAAGTTTGATTTAATTTCTTCGACTTCTTTGCTTTCAGTAGAATCTTGTAACCATAATCTAGCGCTAATTAATTTACCCTCTTTATTGAAAAGATTATTCCTGGTCCCAGATAACCATTTTATTTTGCCATCCTTTGTAACAATTCTAAATTCAACATTTTTTTCCTCGCGTGATATTATTAGATTTTCAAGGTCTTCGGGATGAACGATTTCCATAAATATTTTTTCGTCAAGTAGTTCTTTCTTTTTATATCCTAAAATATCTAAAAGTTTAGGATTAATGTAAGAAACTTTGTTTCTGATAACATCAAATTCGACTAATCCCATAACAGCAGTTTCAATTAATATACGATATTTTTCTTCTGATTCTTTAAGTTGCTGTTCTGTTTTCTTTCGCTCGGTTATATTTCTCATGTTAATAAGAATTTTCTTCTCTCCATTTCCATCAATAAAGGTTTTTCCTCTACTTTCAACCCAAATATAGCGACCATCTTTATGTCTGAGCCTTGCATCTGAAATCCCTTCGCCTACTTCAGAACCCTTTATTAACCCATTTAGAACCATTTTACGATCATCTGGATGTATCACTAAAAGGTCAAGTGTACCAATTAAATCAGCACTATTATAACCTAATATTTTATTAAGAGGGGTTTCATTTATATATTCAGGTCTAAATTTATCGTCCAAAACAGCTATTATATCATTTGCGTTTTCTGTAATAAGACGATATTTTTCTTCTGATTCTTTTAATTTTTTCTCAGCAATTGTTCGTTCGGTGATATCCATTCCGTAAACATTAGCATACTCTGTTCCTTCTATGGGGGTAATAAAGATTGAATAGATATGACTATTTAGTTGAACCTCTGAATTCAAATTCTTGTTTTCATTGAAAGCGGTTCTAACATAATTTTCTAATTTAAGTGGAATCTTATTTCCGACTATTACTTGAAATAATTTATTACCAGCTTGATTTGCGTAAAGAACAAATTCTTTACTAACTCTTAAGACAGGATTAGGATTCTCTGCTGGAAATTTTGCTAAATTTTTAATTTCATTCTCTGCTTTCTTTCGCTCGGTAATATCAGTAATGTAAGCAAATGAACCCTTAAACTCTCCATTTTCTCCCAAAATTGGAGCTGCTTTTACGCTTGTGTAAAGTATTGTTCCGTCTTTTTTTGTGAATTCAATGTCATAAGTGTCTTTCAAACTTTTCTCCCTACATTCTCGGTAGCTATTGATCAATTCTATCATTGAGTCTTCTAAAAATAAATGTAAATTTTTACTCATTACCTCATCTTTAGTATATCCAAGCATTTCACATATTTTAGGATTAACAAAGATTGTATCATCATTTTCATCCACTGCCCACACACCTTCTTGAGCATTTTCAACTAAGTTTCTATACTTTTCTTCGGATTCTTTTAACTTTTGTTCAGCTTTAGTTCGCTCGGTAATATCGTGAAAAATCTCTAATTTGGATATACTCCCATCAAGATTTTTTAAAGGTGTATCAACTAGGTCATAGGTTTTTTGATTCTTGAATGAAAACCATTCCCATCTAACAGTTTTTCCCGCAAAGACATCTTGATTTTTACACCATGGACAGACCTCTTCACGATCATGAAAATACTTAAAACATTTTTTCAATTCGAATGGACCAAACTCCTCTATAAGAACTGGATTGACAAACTCAATATCGTAATTCTGATTGACGATATAAACTCCATCCTTCATAGAATTTAAAATGTTAGTTAAATTATCTCGTTCAAGACGCAATAACTCCTCAGATTCTTTTAATTCTTGTTCAGCCTTCTTACGATCGGTGATATCTTCCATTATAACTTGTATGAACATCTCATTTTTAATCTCAATTAAAGAAGCTTGAAGGTTTACCCATGTCTTTCGTTTATTCTTGCCATGAAGTTGAATTTCAAATGATTCCATAGATCCATTTTTCAATATTTCCTTATACTTATTTATGAGGATTGGTAGATTTCCTCCAAAAAATTTTTCAAAATCTTGAAAACTTTTTCCTATTATCTTATTTTTCATAGCTCCAGTAAATTTAAGTGCACTTTCGTTACTATCGAGCAGTTTTCCACTTAAATCTATTAATGCTATCATATTAGGAGAATTATTGAATAAGTTTCGATATTTCTCTTCAGATTTTATTAATCTTTGTTCAAGTTCCTTACGTTCAGATATATCAATAGCAAATCCAATAACACCATTAATTTCGTCTTTTTCGTTGTAATAGGGCATTTTGCTTATAATTCCAGACACTTTACCAACTGGAAACTCTAAAGTTTCTTCAATATTCAATTTAGGTATACCATTTTTAATAACTTCTAAATCATCTCTCTTTAAATTTGTAGCGAGTTCTTGAGGAAACAAATCAAAAGTAGATTTACCAATAATATCTTCTTTTTCGAGTTTTAGATAATCAGCAAAGACTTGATTTACCCTAGTATATATATCACTTTTATTTTTTACATCAATCATACTAGGGATAATATCCATTATAGTTTCTAATTCATTACTTAAATTTTTGTATTTTTTTTCTGAATTTCGTAGTTTTTCTTCGGCAATTTTGCGATCAGTGATTTCCTCAAATGTGACTAAAATTCCATTGACATCTCCTTTAGCGTCGGTGAGAGGGACTCTATTTATATCTAACCAGATATTTTCCCCCTTCTCAATAATCCAAGATTCATTTGTATGATATAATGGTTTACCCGATAATATAAAACTGGTTTCACTTTCCCTAATTTGTTGAATATTCTCTCTATTAGAGAGTAAATCTTCATCTGTTTTCCCTATTATACTTTCAGGATGTTCTATGCCAATAAATTCGGAATATTTACCATTACAGCCCAAGTATTTAAAGTTTGTATCTTTCCAAAATACACATTGAGGGATATTCTCAACAATTACATATAGCATTTTCAGAAGTGTACGAACAGCGCGTTCATATTTACTGGGGGTTAAGACTTTCCAAAATTGAATTTCTGGAATAGAATTCGTTATTTTTTGATAATTTTCTTCTTTTTTTTCTAACTTTTCCTCTAATACCTTGACTTTAGATATGTTCTTCAAAGTAATTAATATCTTTCTTTGATTGTTGTAATCTTTTATCCTTCTAGCTTTTATTTCATACCAAATAAATTGATTCTTGTCATTTTTTAACCTAATTTCAGGTATTAAATCATGAGATTTTGGTCTACTAAGCAGAAACTTGGTTATTTTCTTAACATCATCGGGATGAACGAATTCATATATTTCTCGTCCGATTATTTCATCAGCTTGATAGCCTAATTCATCATAGATATAAGGATTAACATAAGTGAAAATCCCATTTAAATCTAATTCTCCTACTACATCTAAAATATTGTCTATTAAGAAATGATATCTTTTCTCATTAAGATTTGTTGATTTTTTTTCTACTAACAAGTGTATTTCTCCTCCAATGAATTTTTGTTTGGTAGATTTTAACAAATAGAGATTTTCTTGGAAATAATTATATATAAAATTATTAACCAAATTTATAATTTTCGGTAAGGAGAGATATTTAGAATTCAGGATATATGATATAAATAAAAATATTAGTGAATAAATAGCAAAATCTTTTTATTTACACTATAAATTGAATTAAATTTATATGTATTTACTTTTTCTTCTCATATAATATATGAAAAATGTACATAAATTTCTTAATTTACACCTAATAATATGTGTCGTTTTTATAAAAGAACACACAAATAAGAGGGTTTGAGAATGGTAAATTCTAAAATTAGTACGAAAAAGGGCTATACAAGAAGCCTTGAAGAAGCAGAAATAATATTGGACAATATTCCAGGGTTAGTTTTTTATAAAGATGATAAAAATAATCTAATTCGAGTTAACAAGTATTTTGCTGATGCACATAAAACAACAAAAGATAATCTCGCAGGGAAAAATTGTTTTGACATTTATCCTAAAGATGTAGCACAAAAATATTTTGACGACGATTTAGAAGTTATTAAAAGTAAAAAGTCTAAGCTTAATTTTATTGAGCCGTGGGATATAGCAGAAGGAAGAAGATGGGTTAATTCAAACAAAATTCCATTATATGATGATGATGGCAAATGTATAGGAATAATAGGGTTTTCAACAGATGTTACCGCGCAAGTAAAAGCAGAACAGAAATTGAAGGAAACTCAAAACCAATTGAATAGCATACTTTCTAACTTAAAAGATACTGTTTTTGTAATATCCGAAGATTATAAAATTTTATTTAAAAATGAAAATGCGTATAGTGTATTTGGAGAGGATTTGGTTGGAAGAAATTGCTTTGAAGTAATAAAGGGTGAAGAACAAGTTTGTGACAATTGCCCAATTCAAAATCTATTGACAAACGATGTATGTCAAATACGTTCAGAACAACAGGTACACGCTCCAATATCGAATAAAATTAAAATCTTTGATGTAATTACTACGCCAATAGAAATTTACAATGGTAAGAAAGCCTATTTGGAATTACTACGAGATATCACCGAGCGGAAGCAATTGGAAGATGAAAATGCGAGAAAAACTTCTATTACTGAAGCGATTAAGGAAATATTCCAAATGGCACTTACGGCTGAAACTGAGGAAGAAATAGCAATGATATGTTTAGAAGAAACCCAGAAATTAACTCGTAGTAAGTTTGGTTATATTGGTGAAATTAATCAAGAAGGTAAATTTGATACTATTGCACTTAGTAATCCTGGTTGGGAATTTTGCAGAATGCCAAAATCTGAAGCCGTAGTACTAATTCAAGGTATGGAAATCAAGGGATATTGGGGTAAAGCAATTACAGAGAGACATTCTGTAATTGTGAATGATCCGGCGTTACATCCTAACGCACAAGGGACACCAGAGGGGCATCCCCTAATTTCATCATTTTTAGGTGTCCCAATGAAACAAGCAGGTCAGGTTATAGGGTTGATTGGCATTGCCAATAAGGAAGGCGGATATAATCTTCAGGATCAAGAAGCCGTGGAAACAATATCGGTTGCTCTTGTAGAGGCGTTGATGCGAAAACGCGCAGAGATAGAATTAGAAAAACATCGTGATCATTTAGATAATCTTATTCAAGAAAGAGTTAAAGAATTGAATTGCCTTTATGGACTTTCTAAAATTATTGAGGAAAAAGATATTACTAAAGAAGAGATATTAAAAAAAGCAGTTAAACTAATTCCACCTGCGTGGCAATTTCCAGAAGTAACTTGTGCCAGGATCGTAGTAGATGGACAGGAGTACAAAACTGATAATTTTAAAGAAACAAAGTGGAAGCAAGCAAGCGACATTATTATTGATAAAGAAAAGAGGGGTACCGTAGAAATATATTATTTGGAAGAAATGCCCGAATTCGACGAGGGACCATTCTTGAAAGAAGAAAGAGATCTCATTGTTGCGATTACCGTGAAATTGGGAAACAATATTAAGCGCTTTGAAGTCGAACATGCGATTGGAGAAAGGATAAAAGAGCTAAGTTGTCTTTACGGGGTTTCTAACATTATCGAGAAAAAAGATCTCGAAATAGAGGAACTGTTATCTCAATCAGTTGAATTTCTTCCACCAGCTTGGCAATTTCCAGAAGTAATTTGTGCCAGGATCGTTGTAGATGGACAAGAGTACAAAACTGATAATTTTAAAGAAACGAAGTGGAAGCAAGCAAGCGACATTATTATTGAAAAAGAAAAGATTGGCACCGTAGAAATATATTATTTGGAAGAAATGCCCGAATTCGATGAAGGTCCTTTTCTAAAAGAGGAAAGACATTTAATTGACAGTCTTGCTGTGGTATTAGGAATATATCTCGAGCGCAAGAAGGCAGAACAAAAATTAAAGGAGAGTGAAGTGTGGTTATCGACAACACTTAACAGCATTGGCGATGGTGTAATAGCTACTGATAATAATGGTCATATTTCATTTTTAAATCCAGTTTCAGAGTCTTTAACTGGTTGGAAACGCGATGAAGCCATTGGAAAACCTATAGAAGATGTTTTTAATATCGTTAATGAGAAAACGCGCAAACGGGTAGAAAGTCCTGTATCGAGAGTTCTACGGGAAGGAGTTGTAGTTGGTTTGGCAAATCATACCATCTTAATAGCTAAAAATGGGAAGGAAATACCTATAGCTGATAGCGGTGCTCCATTAATAGACGACAAAGGAGATACTATTGGTGTTGTCTTAGTTTTCCGGGACATTACCGAGCAAAGGAAGGCGGAACGTATTATTGAAGAGCGAGTTAAGGAATTAAATTGTCTTTATAGCATTTCCAAGATTGTTGAGGAAGAATTTATTGAAATTGAGCAACTGTTATCTAAAGCAGTTGAATTTCTTCCACCAGCTTGGCAATTTCCAGAAGTAACTTGTGCCAGGATCGTTGTAGATGGACAAGAGTACAAAACTGATAATTTTAAAGAAACGAAGTGGAAGCAAGCAAGCGACATTATTATTGATAAAGAAAAGAGGGGTACCGTAGAAATATATTATTTGGAAGAAATGCCCGAATTCGATGAAGGTCCTTTTCTAAAAGAGGAAATACATTTAATTGACAGTCTTGCTGCGGTATTAGGAATATATGTCGAGCGCAAGAAGAAAGAAGAGGAGATACGATTACAAAGTGAAATCATTGAAAATATGTCTGAAGGAGTATATCTTATAAAACTCGACGATGGAACAATTGTCTATACTAATCCCGCATTTGAAGAGATTTTTGGCTATAATCCCGGTGAAATGATTGGGAAAGATGTCGCTATTGTAAATGCCCCGATTGACAAAAAACCTGAAGAAACAAGAGATGAAATTATGGGAATATTAAAAGAAACAGGTGAATGGCACGGGGAAGTCTTAAATGTCAAAAAGGATGGGACACCATTTTGGTGTTATGCGAATGTTTCACTTTTCGATCATCCTGAATATGGCACAGTTATTGTCGCAGTACATACTGATATCACTGAACGCAAACAAGTTGAACAGGAATTAATGATCAAAGAATTTGCGATAAGATCGTCTATTAATGCTATTGCTATAGCCAACTTTAAGGGTATTTTAACTTATGTGAATCCTTCATTTCTCACATTTTGGGGTTATTCAAGCGATACAGAAGTTTTAGGAAATTTTAGTAGAGATTATTGGAAAGCAAAAGAGAAAGCTGATGAAATAATAGAGCACATTCAAAAAACCGGAAATTGGGTTGGTGAACTCAGTGCTAAGAAAAAGGATGGCTCATATTTTTATGTCCAAGTTTCAGCAAGTCTGATTTATGATATAAATTCTAAACCCATATCTA
>Ga0209977_10001551_pt1 | contig 10119 bp, 8 predicted proteins | sample SumtaG_2_FD_183113 | JGI IMG/M metagenome (GOLD analysis project Ga0209977, IMG submission 183113) | Deep subsurface microbial communities from Indian Ocean to uncover new lineages of life (NeLLi) - Sumatra_00607 metaG (SPAdes) (version 2) | ecosystem: Environmental > Aquatic > Marine > Oceanic... | reverse complement strand
TAAAATATTTAGGGCTAGATTAGTAGTTTTTCCTTGGAATGATTGTGAAATAAGATCTTTATCAGTATATCTTGTTTGTTCATCAAGGATATCATCTCTTAGCATAAATCCATCTTGCATTAATTCTATTGCCGTAGCTATTTTGAGAAATGGAGAGATTAGTTTATTATCCTTTCCTTTGATAATTAAGCTGATAATTGCAGCTCTTTCTTTTAATTTCCCTCGGCGGGTAGATTTTTTTAATATTTTTAAAACGTTCCTGGAATTGATTTCCAGCTCTAGTTTTTTAAACCATCTCCTCTCAAGTGGCCTAATTGTTCTTTCAATTTTTTGAGCGTATTCTAAAAAACTCACTTTGCTATGAAATTATTTGCTACAACAAAAAATCCTACGCAGTAAGACCACTGCCTACTTTTAAGGTCAGCATTGATTAATCGTTTTCTCCTGAACCTACCTCTGGTGGAATGTCGATGCCAAAAGGCTTCATATTTTTTAGTTAGTTATATAATTTCTTTTGCAGCTAACCTTAACATTTGTAAATTCAAAAGTAAAATTTGCACTACTAAATTACTAATATAAAAAAGATATATCGCAATTTTGCTTATCTGTTGACATTATTTGATAATATGTTACATTAACTTTAGTAAGTATTTTTACTACAAAATAATCAATTATTATGGATCCAAAAGACATTTTATTGAAATTAGGTTTTAAAGAGCATCAAGCCAGGATTTATCTAGCTTGCCTGGAGCTTGGAATGGCTTCAGCCTCTGAAATCTCTAAAAAAGCTCAAATCCAAAGAAACTATTTCTATGATCTGATTAAAGAGCTGGTTAACCAGGGTTTTGTAATTCAAACCACAAAAGGCAAAAAGAAATATTTCAAAGCCATTGACCCGGAAAAAATTATTCAAATTCAAAAAGAAAATCTAAAAATGGCAGAAAAAGTTCTGCCAGAGTTAAAATCAGTTTATAATATTTCCAAAGGGAAACCTAAGGTCAGTTTTTATGAAGGACAAGAAGGGATCAGGGAGATTTATAATGATGTGATTAGGCATAAGAATCAAGAAATGCTAGAATTTACCACAGAAAAAGTTTTTGCTCCCAACATTCGTGATCTTACTTGGGATTATTCAGACAAAAGAATTGCCGCAAACATTCCAATCAGGTTAATTGCTCCTGTTAGTAACGGAATGATTGAGGCGAAGAAAAGAAAGGGCGAGCTTAGGAAAATTAAAATGTTGCCAAGAGATGTTTTTACCTCTGATGTTGAAATAAATATGTATGCCAACAAAGTTCAATTTATCAATCACTCCAAGGAATTTGGCTTAATTATTGAAAGTAAAGAAATCGCAGATACCCTGAAGAAACTTTTTGAAGTGATCTGGAGCAGCGGAAAAGTGATTGAGTGATTTTACTCGGATAGTTAAATATCAAAAAAACAGCGTCTGAGCGCTGTTTTTGAAACTGGCTCCGGAGATTGAACTTCCATCTACGCTCCTTCGGGGCTTCGGCAGACAGGCGAACCTTTCTAGGGCTAGATGGCCTGCCAACCGAAGCTTTAGCGTAGGTTGGCTCCGGAGCTCGGGCTCGAACCGAGAACCTACCGGTTAACAGCCGGTCGCTCTACCATTGAGCTACTCCGGAACAAAAACAAGTTAAAAGTTAGAAGTAAAAAGTTAAAAGTGGAATCAAAGCTACTTTTTACATTTGATATTTAACTTTTAACTTGAAGCTACATTTTTTTCCGAATAAACGTTGGAATATCCAGTTCATCTTCTTCTCCACTTTTCCCTTGAGGTTTCATAGTGATATCTTGCATTTCTTTAACTTCTTCTCCGGGGGTTTCAATTGCTTCCATTTCTTCACTTGAAAATCCAGTTGCAATCACGGTGATCTTAATTTCACCCTGCATTGCTTCATCAATGATTGCACCAAAGATGATGTTGGCATCTGGATCAGCAGCGCCAGTGATGACCTGGGCGGCTTCGTCGATCTCGTGCATTGCGAGATCAGGGCCACCGGTGACATTAAAGAGAACACCTTTTGCACCATCGATTGAAAGCTCAAGCAGAGGATTGTCAATTGCCGCTTTGGCAGCTTCAACAGCGCGATCTTCACCACTACCATGTCCGATACCCATCAGTGCACTTCCTGCTTCGCGCATGATTGTCTTGACATCAGCAAAGTCCACATTGACCATTCCGTGCTTGGTAATCAGGTCAGCGATGCTCTGGACGGCCTGACGCAAAACATCATCAACAATCCCAAAAGCATCCAAGAGGGATGTTTTTTTATCAATGATTTGGAGAAGGCGATCATTTTGAATTGTGATCAAAGTATCAACTTTATCAGTCATTTCCTCCCAACCTTTCTCGGAAACTTCTTTTCTTTGTTGCCCCTCAAAACTGAAAGGTTTAGTAATAATCCCGACAGTCAGAGCGCCGTTTTCTTTTGCAATTTGGGCAATGATTGGTGCGGCACCGGTTCCAGTTCCGCCGCCAAAACCTGCAGTGATAAAGACCATATCAGCACCAGCAAGAACATTTTGGATTTCGTCGATACTTTCTTCAGCAGCTTTACGACCGAGTCCAGGATTGGAGCCGGCTCCAAGCCCGCGGGTAGTTTCTTTCCCGATGTGCACTTTTTGTTTTGCTTTAGAATAGTGGAGGGCTTGAGCATCAGTGTTGATAGCGATAAACTCCACTCCTTGGATATCAGAGTCAATCATGCGACTGATTGCTGAACCGCCGCTACCGCCAACACCAATCACTTTAATACTAGCGAAATTCTCAAGTTCTGGTTTGATTTCCATGAAACAATAATTAATGAATAATGACTAATTAAGGTAAAAATGAACGGAACCAGTCTTTGATGCGTGCTAGGATTCCTTCACCGCCTCCTTTAAATTTTTCTCTGAATTCGTGTCTACTACCGAGACTTTTAATCCCATAAATTAAAAGACCAATTACAGTTGCAGCACTGGGGTCATCAAGTTGATCAACGACTCCCTTTAATTCAATCGGAAAGCCAACTTGAGCGGGTAGTCCTAATTCATCTTTGGTGATATCAACAAGACCTGGTAGTTTACTTCCTCCGCCAGTTAGGATCACTCCGGCAGGGAGTTGTCCGGCATAACCAATTTTCTTGAGTTCTTTTTGAACCAACCCTAGAATTTCTCGAATTCTTGCTTCGATTACTTTGGCAACTTCTTTGCGAGAAATCTCTTCTTCGGCCTCAGAGTTTTTAGGATCTAACTGTCCCAAAGGAATCTTCTCTTTTTTATCAATTTCATTACTTGAAGCAAAACCATATTCCAGTTTAATTTTTTCTGCAATCTCAACGGAGGTTTTTAAAGCGATTGCAATGTCGTTAGTGATGTGGGAAGAGCCAATTGGGATTACAGTGAGATAGAAAATTTCTCCTTCAACATAGATAACAATTCCTGTGGTAGCACTGCCAATGTCAATCACAATGGTCCCAAGCTCTTTCTGGCGCTGGGTTAAGACAGTTAAGCTTGCGGCCAGGGGAGCAGCAATCAGTTCTTCGATCTCAGGGTTTGCTTGTTCGAGACATTTGGTAAGGTTTTTTAAAATTGGAGAGGAAGCAGTAATGATATTTGTTTCAGCTTCTAAACGAATTCCTACCATTCCAACTGGGTCTTTAATTCCTTCTTGTCCATCGATTATGTAACTTCTTGGGGTAACGTGTAGAATCTCTCGGTTGTTTGAAAGTGAAATTGCTTGAGCCGCTTCCTCGACTCGTATCAAATCTTCTTCACTAATTTCATTGTCAGCACGTGAAACTGCAATCACGCCTTTACTGTTTTCTGATTCGAAGTGAGCACCATCAACACTTGCCCAAACAGATTCAATTGGTTCTCCAGTTGTGCGCTCATTTTCTTCAATTGCTTTGGCAATTGCGTTTGTGATTTCGGTAGCATCAACAATGATTCCTTTACGCATTCCAAAAGAAGGGACTTCCGTATAGCCTGTGATTTTTAATTGGTCACTGCCTTCTTCAAGCTTTGCGGAAATCACTCTGATTTTACTGCTGCCGATGTCAATTGAGGAGAAGGAATTCTGGCCTTTCATGGCAAGGGTAAAAATGAGTAAAAATATTTAAAAAAGACTGAAGCTATCTAGCTCCAGTATACCTTAAAGCGAATTATTTGCCAAATTATCTTGAGAAAAAAAATTACCCGAAAATATGTGGGTAGAATATGATTATTCCGATGATGACTGCTCCAATTGATGTAATCAGGACTGTTCCCGCGGTCATGTTCTTGATTGTTTCAGCGAGGGGGTGGAGGCGGGGACTGGCCATGTCAACAATTCTTTCAATGATTGTATTGAAGATTTCCAAAACCAAAACGGCGATGATTATCATTGAAAGAGAAACCCTTTCCATAATTGTGAGGTCAAAAATAAACATCATTGCAATTACACCAGCAGCAAAAACCAGCTCGATTCGTAGGTTTTGTTCTTTTTTGAGGGAATACCAAAGACCTTTTAAGGCAAAGTGAAAACTCTTGAGAACTTTTTTTGGTGATAGAATCATGGGGATAATTATCAATTAACAAGTGTCAAGCCTGCCTGCCGGCAGGTACCAAGTAAAAGAATAAATTTATTTGTTTAATTCTTTCTTAACTAGTTGGCTGACAAGATTTCCCTCCGCTTGGCCTTTCAATTTTGCCATCACTTGACCCATTACCTTTCCGAAATCTTTTTCGCTTTCGGCTTTGGTTTCCTTAATTACAGTTTGAACTGTTTTTTTGATCTCGTCTTCAGCTAGCATTTTGGGGAGGTATTTCTCAATCACTTTAATTTCTCCTTTTTCCTTTTCGGCAGATTCTTTGCGTCCAGCTTTTTGATAGTCCAAAATAGAATCTTTGCGGGCCTTAATCTCTTTGCGTAAAACAGCAATTATTTTTTCGTCGTCCAGAGAGGCTTTTTCTTCAATTTCCTTGTTGTGGATCGCGCTCTTTAACATGCGTAAAACTCCCAATTCAGACTCTTTTTTCTCTTTTAGGGCTTTTTTAAAATCTTCTTCAATTTTTTCTTTAATACTCATGAATTTAAATTAAGGTTTTTGGATAAAAAGCTTTTTTCGCTCTTGTCTGATTTGTGCTTTGCGCACAGCGCTTTTGCGCTGCATATTTTTATTGGGTTCTTTTTCGTGAAAACGTTGCTGGCGTGCGGTAGTTATCACCCTGCTTCTTGTAACTTCACGATTAAACCTTTTGAGTAAACTTTCAAAAGCTTCGTTGTCTTTTTTGTCGACCTGGATGGTCAAAGTAATTCACCTCCTAGCTAGATCAAGTAACAAGTAATAAGTAAAAAGTGATAATTAAGAAATTTATCTTCATTGGTATTTTACACCTAAAGTCTGAGTTTTAAAAACCTAATTTTTTGCCGCCGAGCAAGTGTAAGTGTAAATGCTCAATAATTTGCCCGCCGTCTTTGCCGGTGTTGATTACCAGACGATAGCCGGATTGATCAATTTTATTTTCTTTTGCTAATTTCTTTGCAGTTAAAATCATTTTCCCTAATAATGCTTGATCTTTAGCTTCTAGCTCATTTGCTGATTTAATGTGTTTCTTAGGGATAATTAGGATGTGCACCGGGGCAGAGGGATTGATATCGGGAAAAGCAATCATCTCGTCATCTTCATAAAGAATATTAGCAGGTGATTTTTTATTGATGATGTCACAGAAGATACACATGGTTTGAATTATTTCTTATTTTTCTTTCTTAATTTTACTAAAATCAAAACTGCAAAGAGCGCTGCGCTAAAAGATAGCATCGCGTATTCGACATAGTAATTGTTCTCTTTTCCTTTAATGATATCTTGGAGAGCAGCGATGTCTAAAGATAGAATAAAGAGAATAACTACGATCAGGAAAACAGTTTTGAATTTCATTATTTTTTTAATGCTTTACGAATTTTTTCAGCTGCTTTTTCAAAGGGTACTTCATTTTGAACCCCTTGCTTCATATCTCTTAGAATCACAGTGTTTTTAGCAGCTTCTCTCTGCCCGATAATAATTGCTACTTTGGCACCAGTTTTGTCAGCAAGTTTCATTTGGGCTTTCAAGCTGTTTTTCCCTAGGGCATCTGCGACTCCAATGTTTTTATTGCGTAGTTCTTCAGCAAGCCTTAGGCCATGTTTGCGTCCTTGTTCACCTAATTGGACTAAAAAGACTGGAGCGTTTTGTTCTGCGGGGATTTTAATCTCTTCTTCTTTGAGGGCCTCGATGGTTCTCTCAACACCACCAGCATAACCAATTGCGGGGATGTCCTTCCCGCCAAGAATTTTTGCTAGGCCGTCGTAGCGTCCGCCGCCACCAAGAGCGTTTTGAGCACCTTTTTTTGTACCCCAGATTTCAAAGGTTGTCCGATTGTAGTAATCCAGACCCCGTACGAGTTTAGGATTGAGTTCGTAAGGGATTGAGACCTCATCCAAGTACTCGAGGACTGATTGAAAATGGCTGTTACAGTCGTCACAGAGATAGTCAATGATTTGAGGCGCGCCAATTCCTAGTTCAAGACATTCTTCATTTTTGCAATCTAAGAGGCGGAGAGGATTTCTGCGCAGGCGGCGTTTGCAGTCCGGGCAGAGTTTCTCTTTTTGAAGAATATAATAGTCAACTAGTTCTTTCTTGTAGTTCTCTCGACATTCTGGACAACCGATGCTATTGATTTGGAGGGAGATATTCTTGAGCTTCAGTTTCTTATGAATATTCCAAACGAGGGTAATTAGTTGAGCGTCAATAATTGGCTGCTTCTCGCCAAAAATCTCAAAACCAAATTGATAAAACTCGCGGTAGCGCCCGGCTTGAGGTCGATCATAGCGAAAGACGGGACCGAAATAGAAAAGCTTTACAGGTTGGGGAAGGGTATACATTCCATGTTCAAGATAAGCACGGACAACCCCGGCAGTAAATTCGGGACGCAGAGTCAAACTATTTCTGCTTTTATCTAAGAAGGTGTACATTTCTTTTTCAACGATGTCAGTTGCCTCTCCGATGCTTTGTTTGAAGAGGGTCGTACTTTCAAAAATGGGGACATCAATTTTTTCAAAACCCGATTTCAAAGCAGATTTCTCTACAGTTCTATAAAAATGACGCCAGTATGGTTGCTCATCTGGCAGGATGTCTTTCGTTCCTTTGGGAGCTTGGAGGTTCATGAAGGTTAATGAATAATGAGTAATTTGAGGGTTAACTATCTCTTAGAATACCACAGTTTTTAAGTGCTGGCAAGGGAGTTTTTGGCTTTGGGAAGGGAGGAATCAGGGTTGACTTGGGCAGAGGTTTATGTTACCTTTAGAAGCACTAGTTAAGGTTCGCAGGTTAAAATAAAAAGCGCGAGGTGGTTCAATGACGAAGAAGATGAAAGCGTTTGCAAAGTGGATTTGGGACTGGGCGAACATTGCCACCTGCTCTTTACTTCTGGTGGTTTTTCCGCCAAAGGAAGAATTATACTAGGAGCTTCTCGCGGACTAAAACTCACTCCTCAGGAGTGAGTTTTTTAATTTCTCTTTTACTTGTTTTTCTTCAGGTCTACTATCTCAAGTTGCAACTCTTTTTGTCCGTTCCATTCATTAATCCCTAAATTAAAAACTAAATCAACTTGGTCACCAAGATTTAAATCTTTGAATCTTTCTACTAATCCAAATCCGATTGCGGAGAAATAGCGTTGACCTTTTTGAGCAGCTCCTACTTGTTCCAAAAAGAGTTTCAGGTGATCTCCATTTGCGCCAACAAAGTTAATTTGTCTAACAGTGAGATTTTTGGCAAGTAAGTTCGGTTTGGGATTTGCTTCACCAAAAGGTGCAAGCGACTGAAGGGTTTCCGCTAGTTCAAAGGTTAATTCAGGAAAGGTTGTTTGGGCTTCGATAGGAACAATTGGCGCGAGATCATCAAAGGTGAGTGACTTTTCGACCAAGCTAGAAATTGTTTTCTGAAATGTTTCTAGATTTTTGAGGGGGAGTGAAAATCCTGCAGCCTGGCTATGGCCGCCGAAATGACTTAAAAATTTCTCGCACTTGGTAATTGCTTGGATAATATTGAAGGGAGGGATGCTTCTTGCTGAACCCGTAGCTATTTTGTCTTTCTCTTGAATAACTAAGGTCGGGCGATAAAATTCTTCTTTAATTTTCCCTGCTACTAAACCAACGACTCCTTCAGGCCAGTTTTTGCTACTGGCGAAAACTAACTTGCGCTCTTTGGGAGAAGTTTTAACTAACTGTCTTACTTCATCGGTGATGGAATTGGTAACTTCCTGACGGTGACGGTTTTTCTCTTCTAAAGTTTGAGCAATTTTGGTTGCCTCGGCTTCATTCTCGGTGAGGAGTAATTCCAAACTATGGTTAGCATGATCCATTCTTCCGGCGGCATTAAGACGGGGGGCAATTCGGAAACCAATTGTATCTGCGGTAATGTCTTTGGGATTAGTTCCAGAAATCCTGAGGATCTTCTTTAACCCCATACGCCTTGTCCTTTGAAGTACGATTAGTCCATATTTCACTAAAATGCGATTTTCATCAATGAGCGGAGCGCAGTCCGCGATTGTCCCGATTGCTACCAAGTCTAAAAGCCAGCGTTCTGCAATTTTTCGCTTTTGAGAATCTGAGATGTGTTTAGAAACAAGCGCTTGGATGAACTTGAAAGCAAGGCCTACTCCGGTTAATTGTTTAAACGGATAGCTACAATCTTTTTGTTTAGGATTAATAATAGCAAGAGCCTTTGGTAACTCTGCAGGGGGATAGTGATGATCGATAACAATAGTGTCGATTTTTTGTTTGTTAAGCCACTCGATTTCATCTTTGTTGCTGACACCGCAGTCAACTGTTATTAGTAATTTAACGCCTTTTTGTTTGAAGTGTTTTAGAGCTTTTTGACTTAGCCCATAACCCTCTTTGACTCGGTCTGGTAAGTAGGGAATGACTTTTTTAAGGCCTAATTTCCGGAGTCCCTCGCAAAGCAGTGCCGTTCCAGTAACTCCATCTGCATCGTAGTCGCCGAAAATTCCAACTACCTCTTGGTTCTCCAGGGCTTTTTGAACTCTTTCTGTAGCTTCAGGTAGATCTTTTAACAAACTAGGGTCGTTAAGGTCTTTCTCGTAGTTGCCACTAAAGAATTTCTCTGCATCTTGCTTGGTTTTAATCTCGCGGTTATACAAAAGCTGGGCGACCAATTGAGAGTAATCGCTTAGTTTTCCTAAAATATCTTTAGGAATCGCTTGTTTAATTTTCCACCCTGAAACAAGTTCAGGACAAAGCTTTTCTTTCATCAGTTTAAATTTAGCAGATGTAGAGTTTATTCACAATGTATGTTTGTAGAGCGGGGAACCTGCCCCCGCGGAGGCGGGGGTCTTAATCTCTCCTTAATCTAGCTTTAATAATCCTTGCAGTAGTATTATAATAGAATCAGAATTAACCAATTGTTAAACGAAGATGAAAATTCTTATCATTGAAGACGAGGAAGGGATTGTTGAGTTTATCAAGGAAGGTTTGAAAAGTGAGGGTTTTCAAGTTGATTTTGCTATCCTAGGTGAAGAGGGACTGATTTTGGCCCGCGATAACTGCTATGATTTAATCCTAATTGACTTGCTGCTTCCTGATATTCATGGGTTAACAATTTGCAAAAAATTGGCGGAGGAGGAAAATCCTGCAGCTCGAATTGTGCTTACTGCTAAGAATGAACTAAAAATGAAATTAGATGCTTTTAAGAGTGAAGTTGATGATTATCTAACAAAACCTTTTTCTTTTGAGGAGCTTTTGGCCAGGATGAAAACAGTTCTAAGACGAAGAGGTGAGAATAGGGAGAAGACAAATGAAAGCTTGCATTCCCGGATTGAATTAAACCGAGAATCGAGAGAGGTTTTTGTGAATAAAAGAAGTATTTCTTTGAGCTATTATGAGTTTTTGTTGTTAGATTACTTCTTGCAGAATTTAAATAAAGTCCTAAGCCGTACAAAAATTTTAGAGAATGTCTGGGGTTACAACGAGGATCCTTTTACAAATGTAGTTGATGTTTATATTTGTAATTTGCGGAAGAAGTTGGCAAAATATAGCTGCGGCGATTTAATTCAGACCGTGAGGAATATTGGATATAAGTT
>Ga0209977_10001550_pt1 | contig 10120 bp, 29 predicted proteins | sample SumtaG_2_FD_183113 | JGI IMG/M metagenome (GOLD analysis project Ga0209977, IMG submission 183113) | Deep subsurface microbial communities from Indian Ocean to uncover new lineages of life (NeLLi) - Sumatra_00607 metaG (SPAdes) (version 2) | ecosystem: Environmental > Aquatic > Marine > Oceanic... | reverse complement strand
TTTCCTCCGAAGTTATTATTTAAGTAGACCATAAAAATTACATAAGTCAAAAAAGCCAGACAAAAAGCCGCACAAACAAAAAATAAAGAACACAATTTTGACATATTTTTTGATGTCTTCATCAAACATCCACGCCCATATACCCAAAAAACATATAACTACAACAATCCAATTAAAAAGTATTTTCACATTTCCTCCAAAGTGATTCTAACAAATCCTGGTTTTTGTGGGTTGTGAAATACTGGGGCTTGAGGTTTTAAATATTTTGTTGAGTCATCTACAATAACCCCAGAAATTTTCAACGCGTCATCTAATGCTTTTAAATAATTCCCCTCATCCCAAATACCTTTGCGCGGCGGATAATATTCACGCAATATTTTTACAGCTCCATAAAATTTTGGGATACCTTTGCATTGATGATGAATCTCAAAAGTACAATCCTCAATATATTTTTTAACTTTCGCTGTTGGAAATTTTGAGGATACAGTTTTAACAAACACTTTACCCCCAATAACTTTTGTAACTTTTCTTGTACCATGCCCGTAATATTTATTATTAATACTCGGCGGAAACGGTAGCGTAAAGCTAACTTTCTTTTTTGTCATCTTTTCCATTTTCAAACTCTTCCTTGACTAAAGTTTTTATTTTACTTGAAATATTTAGACGGCATTCATAGCATAAATCATAACGCTTTGATAATAAATCCCAAATATATTGAGGAATACAAACTGGACACACGTAATCACCTCTGTTATAAGCAGTTGAATAATCCTTTCCGCACAAATCACAATAAACCTTACGCATTTTCTTTCCTCTTACTTTCAAACTCTTCTAAAATTTCTTTGATGTCTTCTTCGACTTTTTTGCGATCTGTGTATTGATAATCATACATCCACATGCTCATTGTGTAGTGAACTAATCGTTTTACTAATTCTTTACAACAAACCTTACACATTTTTTAGTTCCTTACAGTTTTCCATTTTCTCTATAATTACCTTATAATCATTGTACATAAAATGAATTGTATCGTGCGCAGGCTTATCAGATGTTGCTGCTCGCATTAATTGCCTAACTTGCGTACCGATAAGATCGTTGGGAATACCTATAGGATTATTCTCCTGTTGTTTGTTGTCTTCGCTGTAAAAAATTATACCCAGTTTGCGCGCCATCCTTCCTTTAAAATTTTCTATCAAATCCTCTGTTGTACGCTCAAAGTTTTCTTGATACATGCGTGCTTCATTGATGGTTGCTGTTACTGCTTCAATAAGCAATTCTGTATCTTCATAAGTTAAATTAATTTGTACCATAATTTCCCCCTATTTTTTTAATAATTTAATTAAATCCCAATACCAAAAAACACCACCTGTTATAAAAAACCCTAAAAGTAATCCAGCAATATCTCCACAAAAATAAATATGTTTAACTAAATGTAAATAGCCAAGAACCTCAATTAAGATTGCTAACGTAATTCCAATTAATGTCTAAAATATAATGGATTTTGATTTCATAAATCTCTCCTACATTGTTAATTGTTCAATTCTATAATTTACCCCAGGTTAATATTATATTTATTAAAAAAATAAAAAAAACTACCCATTGGAGGCAAATATATTTTTTTATACATATGCAATAAACTCCTAGCAATCCAATAAAAGTCAAATCCAGTTGCCATAATAAATGTATCATAATTCCCTCATTGTTCAAATCTTATACATCCCTAGACCGCCATACAAACCCGTAGTTGGACGATCTTTGGTTTTTATGTACGAAAAGGATTTTTTCCAAAGTCCTCCCCACGCCCCCCAGATTTTCTCTCGTTCGATATTTAGGGGCAAGCGACCATGTTCAGATCAATTTCTAACTTTTAATTTCATGTTGAAAACGCTCGCCCCCAAATTCTTTTACTTTAGTTTTTCGCAATGTTCTTGAATAATTTGGATACATCGTGTTGCACACCTCGAAGCATAATCAATTTTTTCAGGTTTATCTTTGCTTTGTTTTTCGCAATCCTCAAGATAAATTAAATGAGTTAGAAACATATTAGTTACTTTTTCATGCAATTCATCTGTATTTAAAATATCTGCTAATTCTTTCACTCGATATCCTCCGGCTCGTATTCACGAATCATGTTCATAACGTGTTTGCTCATTTTCTTTGCTAGGTTTAAAGAAGGGTCTGCTGTATCGTAAACACCACTTCTCATTGCAAGCCAATCAAAACGTATCCAAGAATATCTTTCCACCTCGTTTAAAAACAACTCCGTCAACCTATCCGACAATTTTTCCTTTGGTTTTCGTTTCTTATTCACGTCTACCTCTTAAAGTTTTCTGCCAGCGATTATCTGCTAGTTCGTCAGTTGTTATTGTGTAAGCAGCTATAATTGCCCCAACCCCGAGAATCATCAAAAGTTGTAGCCCCGTGTTATATTTGCTAAACGCAATCCAAAAACCATATGGCGTTATTAAAAGCAGCAGTAAAATTTTATTTACAGCCCACAATATATTTATTTTCATCACACACACCTCACTTTTTCGTAATACAAATTATTTTCAAATTCTTTTGCCTGTTCGCAGTGAATAATCTTTAACTCTTTTGCGGCTTCTGCTAAAACTTTCGCTTTGCCTTCGCTCTGCCAATGCTTATCGCAATAATCGCAAGTTGTAGCTGCTTTCCCGCACACTCTGCAAAGAGTTCGTCCTGGCGAAAAAAATCTATTCATCGCTTTCCTCCTGTTCTTTTCTTAATTTTCTCGATTACTTTTCCAGATGCACGAATTGCAGCCACCTCGATTTTATTGCCGTATTTTGATAGACACTCGCTACACAAGCGATTGCCAGTAGCAGCATTCATCCACATTTTAAATTCAATTTCTTTGTCGCAAATTCTGCACTTACACTTAACTTCCATCGCCCGCTCCCTCCTGTTTCTTTTTTGCGCGATTATAAAATTCTTCTGCTTTTTCCCAGCATGAATTAAAAAAATAATAAAAGAAATCCGGCCGATTAGAGATTTCTGAAGAATTGTAATTAATAATCTCTCTCCGGTAAATATCCCAAGTCATCTTTTCGATCTTCTCGAATTTTTTCCTTTTCGCTTCGTAGTCTTCAATTTTTCTCTTTTTTAGAAATGTCTGAAGGTTAAATTTTTCTGCATGTGACAAATTTATAAGCTGACGTAATATCGAACGTTCTCGCACAATATCTGCATAAGCTTTGATGTTGGTTGCGCTCGGAGTATTTTTAGCTAAATTAAATAAATATCCCTCACCACCAGCCGCATCAAGTTTATTTTGTTCCTTTAATGTTTCTGCAAGAGTTAATGTATCAAGCGGTTGCTCCCGATTAATTATTACTGACATTGCCTCAAAAATAATCCGGTGATCTTTACGATAAAAATCACTTCCAGCAATTCGATCAGCAATTTTGCCCCAAGAATTATTATCTAACATCAAACCGCCCAAAACTGATTGTTCAGCTTCAATTGAATGTGGCAGTACTTCTGTTTTTGTATGTTCCTTAAGCATTTTCTGTTCCCTCCTGTTTTATTTCTGGTTCTGGTTCATGCGCAAGTTTGCCGCATTTTGTTAAGCTAATCATGTTTTCAATCGCTATGCGTTTGTGTGGTTCTGTTGTAACTTCCAAATATCCTTCCAAACGTTTTATGTCTTCTTTCTTGTCCATAGCTTTAAAATGTCTTTCACACATTCGTCCTGACACTGCTGGCATATTGCAGTATATGCACCGCCGTGGTGGGGCTGAGGCATACTTGCGTTTTTCTTTTTGCCATCCGCACCGACAAGACTTTCCGTCTGTAGGTTCTCGACAATCAGGGCAACTAAAAAGTTTTGTTATGCGGTTTTGCATACGAGTTCTCCTTGGTACTGGCTAAAGTTAGTTTTTCCGAAAAGTGTTTTAGGTCGCAGGTACAAATACATTTTCTCATCACCACCCCATTCCCGACATTTTTTAACAATGATCATCCTGCAATCCGTGATAGCTTCTTCGAGTGGTTTGAATTTCAGCGACTCCTTCAGCCGCATCATAATAAAATTCAGGTTTGTATCGCCTGGTAAATATTCACGTCCGGATTTTTCATTCAAGAAATCCAGTATCTCCAAAGCAGCGGTTTTTAGCTTTCCATGCTTTGGTCTTTTTTTGTTCAGGCTTTCTTTTTCTTTTTCTTGTTTTTCTTTTGTTAGTTTATTCTCTTCTCTTCTCTTCTCTTCTCTTCTCTTAGTGTCAGCATTTTGCTGGCAATCTGCTAGCGGGATGATATCATCGACTATTTCCTCTCCTAACTCGTTGATTTTAACAACAAAACCTTTTTCTTTAAATTTGTCTAGGTTAACTTTTTCGGTTGCATCTATCTTTCTCGTTACCCAGTCAGAATCATAGACAATTTTGTTGCCAGAACGGCTTGCTAGCATCATGCTAGCAAGGAAATGGTATCTTTCTTCATCAGGTAATTTAATAAAATCGTAATCTTCAAAGAGATTATTGTGGAGTTTTATCCAAGGAGGGGTGCGCTTATCTTTATAGTGATTAGTTTGCTCGTAATACTTGTCGGCAATCTTAAAATATTCCATTATTTATCCTCCATGCTTACATTCCTTACAAGCACAAAAAAAGGTCTGCTAGTCCTTTGGTGTCCTAGTGGGTACGTGTCTCGACCCCACCTCGGGACTAGCAAACCTTTCTTAATAGAACGTTTCATAACACTAGGATGCCGTAAATATAGCACAAAAACCAAAGATTGCAAGTCAATTTGCATAAATATTTCCTTATTTTACATAGACAAAAAGCCTTCATGCTCAAATCCATTAAGTAAGTTCGTATGGCGTGGTTAACCCGTAGCTATAGCTACACTCCAAATCCCCATCACATGAAGGCGCACTTAAAACCTTACACCACTTTTTCGCACAATGTAAGGCTAAAATTTGTACGATATCGTGGATTTATGTGTAAGATATTTGCTGTGTTGACACTATAGCTTTAAATGCGTACAATCGAATGTACGTATATACTACTAATGGAGATCAAAAAATGCCAACAGCTAAAATAAACATGGCGAAAGTAAAAAATAGAAATTCAATTCCAAAGCAAGCGTTCTTAGAAGCAATCGCAAAAGCGGGCAACTGCAACCGCTTGGCAGTATTAATGAGACGAGAGAACGATATAATCTATAAATGGTTATATAAAAAATGTTTACCTGGCAAAGACTTGATGCGTCATGACTCTGCATATGATGTGCAAGAAGCTGTTAATATCAAGGGGTTAGCAGAAAGATTATGCCCTAGCATAAAAAAAATAAAAGAATATTAAAAAAGTGTTGACATACTGACGAATGGAAGTATACAATGGAATTGTCAACATTACAAAAGGAGATTGACGAGATGACAAATATTATAAAAGACGGCTTAAGCGCACAAGCATTCGTAGCTGATCTTAACCGACAAGACCGAGAAAATGATTTTTTGCTGGGTTATCAAGAAGACGAATATTACACACCGTCTGAACCAGCAGAAGTATCAGATACTATGGTCGAACGTGCAAACGCGTTAATGCCAACAATAGATTAAAGGGAGATATATAATGGGTGTAGAAATGTGTACAAGGTGCGATGCGCACGTTGATTTAGATTGGAATACGAATGGAGCATATCTAAATGAGACCAGAGAAACTGCTGGTGATTATGTGTGTGGACATTGCTTAACAGAACCAGAATTAGATAAAATCGAGGAGGACGACAATGATACCAATAACTAGATTAGTAATAACTAGATTAGTAATAACTAGAAAGCCAGAGGAAAGCTTCACTATCGGCGATAAGATAGAAGTCACCATAGGAAAAGTTAGGGGCAATCAAATACGTGTAATAATTGATGCCCCTGCCAATCTTTCAATCAAGCGTGATGATATGATCAAAAGTGTTAATAAGAATAACAAATGCTTTATGAAAGATCAAGCCAAGGGAGGTCTTTTATGAACAAAATTGAAATGTTACAAATTAACGCATTTTCGGCAAAAATAAGAGTAGCTATTAAAACTATTTTAAATTTATACCACACTACAGCTTGCTCATTTAATACGCCTGCGTATACAAAATTGGCAGAAGCTGTTTCAGGGATTACTGAAATTCTAGAGGAGTTAGAAATCAACTTGGATTTATTATAGCAAGGAGGATGTTATGAAAGAATCAACTATATGGATATTAGGATTTACAATAGTAATACTTATTATGCCTTGGGCGTTCGCATACTTTGTTATCGACAAGGATAATTTTATTAGACGGCGCAAACGAAAGAAGGAGAAAAACAATGGGTGACATGGCAGATGCGATGTTAGACGGTACTTTTTGCCAATATTGTGGTGAATATATAGGAAGCGACAATGGTTATCCTACAAGTTGCGGATGTTGCGCAGCAGAAGAAGAAGAACCAGAGAAAGACAAATATTATAAAAAACGCCAGCAATCTAAAAAAAGAAATTGCAAGTGTCCATTGTGTGATGCGTGGCTGGTGGGCGAACAAGGAGTTATCAATCATTTAAAGGTTACACATAAAGCTATCAAATGTGAATATTGTAATGAAATAAGTCATCATTGGTTTGAGTTAAAAGCAAAATCAAAAAATTACATAAGAAAAACCTTTCTTTTTTGTGATGATTGTACAAAAAACATAAAGTATATTTTAAAATGTTTAAGCGAGAAAGTTTGCACGAGCGAAATTAACACGGAGGAGCAAGACAAATGAAATTTACAACTAAAGAATTAAATTTACTTTTATGTTTAATCAGCAATTATGATACTTACGATACTTTAATTGAGAGTGAGAATGGTGAGCCAGAAAAGTACCATAACCTAGAGAAAGAAGAATTAAAAGAAAGCATCACAACGAGATTAAAATATGGGCTTTTACAGGAGCAAGACAAATGAACACAGATAGGTTTTTGACTAGGGTTTTTGATCGGCAGGAAAAGAAGATGATTTATGTTGGGGATACATTTAAATCAGGTTCCATTACTTATGTTTTTAAAGGTTTGGATAAAGATGGGATAATTGCCTATTTCTTTGGTAATATAGGAACTATTCCTTTCCGCCACCGTTTCGTGCCGATGATGTGTCAAGGGTGGAATGATAAAAATGGTAAATTGATTTGGGAAGCAGATATCATTAATGACGATATAGGAACAGGAGTTATTACTTTACATGAGGCGTCAAATTATTTAAAAATAGTATACCCAAAGCAAGATTTGGGAAAATGGTTTATAGACTTTTTGGAATCAGAGAAAAAGAACATAGAAATCATCGGCAACAAATTTGAGAACGAAAAACTTTTGGAGGTGAAGGCGTGAACGAAAAAATATATGAAATGAAACTACACGAGGAAATTGAAGCAGCACCTATGGTTGATGTGAGGAGAGTACCTGGAGGTTGGGTTTATTTGTTTTATTCTGAGCATCACTTGTCGCCTGTATTCGTACCTTTTGATAACGAATTTATGGAGGCACACAACAAATGAGCGATAAAATCAACGAGGATAATTGTGTTTTAACATCACGAGATATGCTGCTTTTAGATGAGGCACTTAGCATTATGGGGCGCAAAGAAATAAACGAAATGTCATTTCAACCTTGGTGCCAAGAAATCCACCTAAAAATAACCAAGCTAAACGATATGGCGAAACAAGCGAAGGAGAAAAGCAAGTGAGCAGGACAAAGCGAGAGTTTTCTGAGATAGGCGGCTTTGTTTCAGAAGGTACGAAAGAGAATCGGCGATATATATTAGCATTGGATGCGCTATTTTTAGGGAGGTTAGGCACGGACGATGATCAGGGTAGACAACAACTTGAAGACGAGGAACATCAACAACACGAGGAGGGCGAGTAATGGGAACAAATATCTTAATATATGGTGAATCAGGTAGCGGGAAAAGTACGGCATTGCGTAATCTTAACCCCAAAGAAACATTTATAATTAACGTAGTGGGTAAACCGTTGCCATTTAGAGGATGGCAGAAAAAATATACAACGATTGACAGTAAAACCAATCCAACAGGTAACTATTTTTGCAATGTTAATTATGATGCTGTAGGTAAAACTATTGACTACGTTATAGATAAAAGACCAGAGATTAAAAATCTGGTCATAGATGATTTTCAATACATTATGGCAGATGATTTTATGAGCCGAGCTTTAGAAAAAGGATTTGATAAGTTTGCAGAGATAGCATTGCACGCATACGATATTGTGCGTAAAGCATCATTTACATGCAGGGATGATCTTAAATGTATTTTCTTAAGTCATTCGGATAACTCAAACCCAGAAAAAATAAAATTAAAAACTATCGGGAAGATGCTTGATGAAAAGATAGCGTTAGAGGGATTATTTACAATCGTGTTATACTCTTTTGCACATGAAGATAAATATAAATTTTTAACAAAAAGCAACGGCAACACAATCGCCAAAGCTCCAATGGGGATGTTTGAGGATAAGTGCATTGATAACGATCTAAAAGAAGTTATTGCCAAGGTAGATGAATACTATAGCTTTCTTGATGAAGACGTACCAGATATGCCAAAACCAAAACCAAAGGCTGAGGAGAAAACCAAATGAATGAAAGCCGTTATAAAAGAGAGCTTCATATAAGTTTAAATAGAGAATGCCAAAAAGTTGTTGATAGTTTGTATGCGCTTTTTAATAAACTTAAATATTATGAAGAAGAATGTAAATTTGAATTGCCATACCATGTGCAAAAACTAAAGCAAAATATTTTTAACATGTTACAAAACTACGAGGAGATCAAATCATGACTTACAGATTACCAGTATATACGGATGAAGAACTAGCACAAGCAGGCTCATACCCACCCTTAGAAAATGGTAGGTTTAAGTTTCGTGTACTAGAACGTCAGCAGGCACTTTCTGTAAATAATAATCCGCAGGAGCAGCTTGTGCTTGAGGTGCATCATAAGCCAAATCAAACTAAAAAATGCTGGAAGAATTTTACTTTTAAAGAAATTACGTCAGCATCTTCACCAGAAGACATAAAAACTGCCAAATGGTTAGCTGCGATTGCTAAGAAGTTTTTGATTTGTGTAGGTGTAGAATATACCCCTGATGCTTTCGATAGAGTGCTGAATCGTGAGGGTATGGCTGACTTTTTCGTTAAGGAATATAAGGCTAAAGACGGAAACATGAAAGAAAAATATGATGTACCTAACGAAGGGTTTTTATCGCCGGACGATCTTAATAAGCCTGCGGCAGCCGCACCTACGTCCACACCAGCAGCGACAAACGCACAAGGTTTCGATGACAATATACCATTTTAAGGGGTGAGGGATGAGCAAGCAACGAAAGATGCTATGCACATTTTGTGGAAAAAGAATAAAATTATTTTTTCCATCTCCTGATACCATGAGTGATGGATTTGATGGAGGGTTATACTTTTTTTGTTCTAAAGAACATAAAGATACATGGGAAAAGCAAGAGATGGATAAAAAATTTAAAGAGGCAACGGATGCTTGATGGTCATCTAGTATTATTTATAATTGTAATAATTATTTGGTTCTTTTACGAAGGGGAAGGCGATGAGTGAGGATGGAGTAACAGAAAAAGACATACAATTTAATTTAAAAGATTTAAAAATTATCTGTGAAGCTCTTAGACATAAAATTGAACCAGTGATGGGAATAGAGAGCGATTACTTGGGCGGTGTGTTTCCTGAGCATTATACTTTGGGGCAAATAAGAAATGAATGTGAAAAGACTATGATAAAAACATCAACACAAATAGCTGTGATTGAACGCAAAAAGGAATTGAAAGATGAGTGAGGATGGGGAAATATGGATAAAATAGATTTGCTCATGAAAATAGATAGCTTAGGGCGGAAATTGATTTATTATGGAGCAATTAAATACGATGCTGATTCTAGCGTTGTAGATTTAACTGATTGGTTTAGCCCTATGTTTGGTCTTGCTCAAACTGCATTAAAGGATACAAAATTCCTTGATCTTACAACAGGCATAGAGAAAAAAGAATTTTTTACTGAAGAAGTATTAAAAAAGTTTTTATTTAGATTAGAAAAAGAAGCAAGAAAAATTTAAAAATAACATTTTAGATAATG
>Ga0209977_10001549_pt1 | contig 10122 bp, 6 predicted proteins | sample SumtaG_2_FD_183113 | JGI IMG/M metagenome (GOLD analysis project Ga0209977, IMG submission 183113) | Deep subsurface microbial communities from Indian Ocean to uncover new lineages of life (NeLLi) - Sumatra_00607 metaG (SPAdes) (version 2) | ecosystem: Environmental > Aquatic > Marine > Oceanic... | reverse complement strand
AAAACTAAAAGATATCGCACAAAAGGAAGAGAAAGTAAATAAAAGGGATGATTTAGAGAGCAAATCTACTATTAGAATCACACCTAACTCTAAATATGTTTCTGACATTCTCGCTGGTCGACCAGTTTTTAGCCATCCTTCCGAAATAGGCGGACACAGAATACGTTATGGAAGATCGCGTAATACCGGATTAGCTGCGGCGGGATTACATCCTGCGACTATGGCTGTTTTAGACGGTTTTATAGCAATTGGAACACAATTGAGAATTGAAAGACCTGGAAAAAGTACCAGTATTTGTCCTGTGAACTCGATAGAACCACCTATAGTAAAACTCAAAAATGGAAACATAGTTAGGATTTCGAACGCAAAAAAGGCAAAAGAAATCTTTCAAGATATAAAAGAAATTCTTTTTCTGGGAGATATTCTCTTTGGATTTGGGGAGTTTTCTGAGAATAACCACAAACTGGTTCCATCGGGGTATGTTGAAGAATGGTGGGCTTTAGAGTTAGAGGAAGCATTAAAAACGGAACAAATATCAAACAAAGATTTTAGTAAATTTATCGAAGATCCTTTTAATAACATTCCCTCAGCAAAAGAGGCCATTAGTTTAGCAAAAAAATTTACTGTGCCCTTGCATCCTAAGTACACTGATTTTTGGGGTAACATTTCCGTAAGTGATTTGAGTACTTTAAGAGAAGCTTTAACTACCAGCTATGATGATAAACTTAAAAAAATAAATTTAAAAAATAGTACAACCATTAAGGAAATTTTAGAAAGAGCATTTGTTCCTCATACAGTTAATGAAAATTGCATTATTCTAGATGACGCAAAGACAGAAATATACGAAACTATATTCAATTTAAACCATAAGGAACTTGTTGATATTAAAAATGAAGACAATGTCTTCAATTATTTTTCGAGCATTTCTCCCATCGAAATTAGAAATAAAGCTCCGTATTTTATGGGGACTCGCATGGGACGCCCTGAGAAGTCTGAAAGAAAAAGCATGAAAGGTGTTCAAAGCTTATTTCCTCTCAGTAATAAAGTTGGTAATACAAGATTAGTACAGAAGGCGATTGAGCTGGAAAGAATAAAAATTGATATATGTAGAAAGAAATGTCCGAATTGTTCATCCATTACTCCATTTAACCTATGCCCTAAATGTGGATCTCATACCGAATTTCAGAAAATGTGTCTAAAATGTAATAAATACTACTCTAAAAACGAAGAAAAGTGCCAGCAATGCGGAGGCTTATTAAACTTCTCTAAGGAAGCTTCTTTTAATATACAAAACTATTCAAAAATAATACTCAGCTCATTAAATATGTCTATACCGGACAAATTTAAAGGAATTTTAGGATTGACGAATCAATTTAAAGTCCCAGAACCGCTAATGAAGGGAATTCTTAGAGCAAAAAACGGGTTATTAGTGTATAAAACCGCAGAAATTCGATATGACGCTACAGATATTCCATTAACTCATTTCAAACCTAAAGAAATTGCAACTCCTGTAAGCAGGTTAATCGAATTAGGATATAAATTTGACTATAAAGCTAACGAATTAAATAACGAAAATCAGATTATAGAGCTTCAAGTGCAGGACGTCATCCTTTCAGACGATTGCGCTAAGTACTTTATTAAAATTGCTAATTTTATAGACGACGAATTAGAATTGTTTTATAATCTAGACAAATTTTACAGCGTCACTAAGAGAGAAGATTTGATTGGCCATTTAGTTGTAGGACTTGCTCCTCATACTAGCGCAGGAATTATCGGTAGAATCATTGGTTTTTCGCCCGCAAGATCGATTTACGCCCATCCCTTTTGGCATGCAGCGAAACGCAGAAACTGCGATGGAGACGAAGATGGGATGATGCTTCTTTTAGATCCACTATTAAATTTCTCGAGGTATTATTTACCAAACAAAATAGGAGGTAGAATGGACGCTACCTTAGTGATATCCTCCTTATTAGACCCGAATGAAATCGATAGTGAAGCTCATAATATCGACACATTGTTTAAATATCCTCTAGAGTTTTATACGGCAACACAAGAATATCTTATGCCATTTGAGCTAGAAAAGAAAATGGGTTTAGTGAAAAGCCGGTTAGGAATGTCAACACAATACGAAAACCTGGGATTCAACATACCAACTAACGATATTAATGACGGTCCTACAACGACGGCATATAAGACCTACGCAAGTATGGAAGATAAAATAAACGCGCAGCTGTACCTAGCTAAAATTATAAAAGCAGTCAACGATAAAAAGGTTGCTGAAAAGATTTTGACAACACACTTTAATCCCGATATTATGGGAAACCTAAGAAAATTTGCTATGCAGAATTTTAGGTGCGTGAAATGTAACGAGAAATACAGACGTCCACCCCTTTCAAATGCGGGAAAGTGTCCAAAATGTGGAGGTAATGTTATATTGACAGTCAATCGCGGTGGAATTGAAAAATATATCCCAAAAGCTTTAAAAATTAGCAGAGATTTTAATTTGGACGCTTATACTATACAACGGATGGAACTAATAGCAGAATACGTTGAAAGTCTCACGAATAATCCCAAGATTAAGCAACAAAAGTTATCCGACTTCTTTTAGGAAACGCTTAAATGAGTCGATTGCTCTTATTGTTTCATAACAGATTTCCAAACAATAATTCAAATTTTTAATATATATTTTAAATTTTATTTTTCTACGATAATTTAGGTTCTGCGCAGATTACAAATTTAATAAAAAATGCAGGAGGAGGGATTCGAACCCTCGAACTCCTATGAGACTAGAGCCTCGGTCTAGCACCGTTGACCAGGCTTGGCAACTCCTGCGTGATATTACGAGTAAAAAATGTTTTTTTTCTTTATAAGATTTAAATACAAATAAAACTCGTTTTAATCGAATTAAATTAATGAAATGTTAAAAATTTTATTTGTTTAGATTCTTTTATCATTTAAGTATTTTTTTAGAACTGATTTATATGATTAAGTACGAAAATATTAAAGTTGAGTTAAACGAATCCAATGGGATCGTAACCCTCTATTTTAACAGACCAAAATCAAGGAATGCTTTTAATTTTAACCTTGTAAGTGAATTCTGCTTAGCAATTAATGATTTGAAATCGTTAAAATCGTTAAAATGCCTTATCATCACAGGAATGGGGGAAATTTTTTCGGTGGGGGGTGATATAAAGGAATTTAAAGAAGCCAAGGCACCCCAAGAGTTTATGGGTAAACTAGCAGATAAACTACACGAAGGGATAAAATTATTGAAGGATTTACGCGTTCCATCTTTAGCGGCGATAAATGGTCCATGTTTTGGAGCGTCTCTCGGTTATGCTTGTAGCTGTGATATAAGAATCTGCCGCGATAGCGCAAATTTTGGAGCTGCCTTCGCAGGGATTGGATTGTCACCTGATTCTTCAACATCTTATCACTTGCCAAAATTAGTAGGTTTATCCCTTGCAACAGAAATGATTCTCTTAAATCGAACAATTACAGCAAAAGAAGCAAAGAATTTTGGGTTAGTATCGATGACTATCTCAGATGAAAAAGATTTCTTAAGCGAAGTAAAGAAAATTGCGTTAAAAATAAGCCAAGGTCCTACAATCGCTTATCAACACATAAAAGATCTCTTAAATAAATCATATAAAAACGATCTTATATCGCATTTAAAAAATGAATCTGAAAAGATAAAAATTTGTGCTGGGACTAAAGATTTTCAAGAAGGTATTAATGCGTTCTTGGAGAAGAGAAAACCAGTCTTTAAAGGTGAATGAATTTCCCAGCGTTTTTTTGTTGATGCAATCGTCTAACCAGTTAATTCCTACTTTTTTGTAGTAAAAAAATTTTTATGCAAGAACATCTACATATTAATATCAAAGTGCTATTTAATTCTTAAAAAAAGATGTTTTAAAAAATTGTCAGTCGATACAAAAAAATTAACTGCGCTATTAGGGTGGTACAAGCAGAGTCTTGGTGATAATTTAGTTGCTGCTCTTGTAGTAAATAGAGACGGATTGATCATGGATTCTTTAGTAGGGTCTTCAGAAAAATTGCTTGACGAAGAAGTAATCAGCGGAGTAAGTGCTTTAGTAGAACCTGTTTTAACTAGAATTACTAAAGAATTTAATTCAGGATCCTTTGGAACGGGAACCTTCGATACAGAAGAGTATAGGTTCATATTTTGCGAATCTGGTCCAGAAGCAGTTTTAGTTACTGTTCTGGATGCTATAGCAGGTATTGATTCAGTTTTCCCTTATGCTTATTTGGCTGCTGAGAAAATCGCAAGAATTTTTGACGGTAGAACTGTAAGCCCCGTTATACCTAAATTAGTTGCAGAGAGTGGTGCTAACAATGTTCAGCGAAGACTGAATAAACTTCAAAAAGTTAAAATCAAATCAAGAGAATATGCCTTCAAATTAATTCTAGGAGGTGACGGAGCAGTAGGTAAAACGAGTATGGTGCATAGATATGTTGAAAATAAGTTTGAAACGGATTATAAATCCACTATTGGGACTTCTATTATGAAAAAGGAGTGCACATTTAAAGAACTTGAAAGTACTATAAGGTTCATAATATGGGATTTAGCGGGTCAAGCTCAGTTTAAACGCGTTAGACAGTCGTATCTATCTAACGCCGAAGCGGGTATTTTAGTCTACGATGTAACTAATCGATCTAGTTTCGAAAATATTAATAAAAATTGGTATCTTGAGATTAAAAAAGCTTCCCCTAATATTACCCTCCTTTTAGTGGGAAATAAAATAGACTTAGAGTCTGAGAGAGTAGTGTCTCGCGACGAAGGAGAGGTATTAGCGCAAAAATTGACATTGACTTATATCGAAACCTCCGCAAAAACAGGAGAAAATATAAACGATGCCTTCAAAATGCTTGCTTTACAAATAATTAGAAAATTTATTGAAACTCAAGCCCTTTAACGAGAGCCTTTGGGGGGATTTGAACCCCCGGCCTACTGATGATTCGAATCGAGGATTTTACGAATCAGTCGCTCTACGACTAAGCCACAAAGGCAAACGAATTATTATAGAAATTATAAATTTTAGAAAATTATAAAATTTTACTAATGAAACAGAACGAAAATATTAGTTTTTTAGGTGAATTGGGACTAATAGAATTAATAGATAAGGTAATTTATGGCAAAACAGGTAAAAGGTTACGAAGAGACGATTCCTTTTTTTTTAAATATAGATACTTAAAAGAAGGAAAATGTCTTGTTCTTAATTCAGACATGTTTAACGCTACAACTGATGCTCCAAAACAGATGAATTTCTATCAGATGGGGCTTAAGTCTGTTCTCATGAATCTTAGCGATCTTGTTGTTAAGGGTGTAAAACCAGAAGGTATTATAGTTTCGTTAGGGCTTCCTAATGATTTATCTGTCGAAAATTTTAAACGATTAATAGAGGGTATTGTCGACTACTCGAATAAATGGAATCTTAATTATCTTGGGGGCGATCTTAACACTTCTAAAGAGATTATCATAAATCCAACTGTGTTTGGTTTTAAGAATCCTACTGAGATAATCTATCGGAAAGGTATAAACCCAGGGGATTTACTAGCAATAAACAATAAATTTGGCCTAACTGGTGTAGGTTTTGATATCCTCTTACACAGAGATGTGAATGTTAAAGATTTCTCTAAATATCGCGTAGCAATAAATAGTGTTCTGGAACCAAACGACTTGGGAAATGAAGCTTATATTCTGGCAGATAATAAATTAGCTACGGCCAGTATAGACTCTTCTGATGGCTTATCAAAAACTTTAAAAGACTTAGCTTTATCTAATCCTAACTTGGGCTTTGAAATTGATTTCGATGACAATTTGATTCACGAAGAAGCTAAGGAATACTCAATAGAATTTTCTATATCGTTAGAAAAATTGATATTTGAAGGAGGAGAGGAATTCATTCATCTATTTGCAATTGATCCAGATGATTTTGATAAAGCTCAACGGTTAGTTAAATCTAAAGGAGGGAGGCTATTTAATGTGGGAAAAGCAATTTCTGACGAGAAAATCTATTTTTTAAAAAAGAGTAAAAGGTTTGAACTTAAAAATCAAGGCTATGAACATTTCAGATAGCTTAACTTAAGGAAATCATTCACAGAAGGTACTACATAGATGATTACAGAAAAAGTTATAAATTATTATAGATTTGATCTATTGTATTTTTATTTAAATAACATTTTAACAAGTTTTGCATCTTATCTCGACTCTAATCTTAAGATTTGGGCCATTAGCGCAGGCAGGTAGCGCAGCAGGCTTTTAACCTGAAGGTCGTGGGTTCGATATGTTTGTTCGCGTAGTACAAACCCGAAATTCCCACATGGCCCGCAATTCTCTATAATTCCGTATTACAATAAAGTTTAAATCAAAAATATGTGATCGTTTTTCGTCTTTAGTTTGAATCCAACAATCGATAAACATTAATTTCACCGTGAATTACTATTCGTAATATTATCCCTTTTCAGTTAATTTATATGCAAGATTCAGAATTTAGATTGCCTTCTGATGAATCAGAACAATTGCTCGTAAAATCCCAAGATATTACTAATGCAGATTATGGATGTGAACCTGATAAAAGAAAGATAGAGGACTTATTAAAATATGGAGTTATAAATTTAGATAAACCAAGTGGTCCCACAAGTCATGAAGTAGTTTCGTGGGCGCGTAAAATTATAGAAATTGATAACTCAGGACATGGGGGGACATTAGATCCAAAAGTTACTGGCGTATTACCATGTGCTCTTGGTAAAGCTACCCGAGTTCTTTCGGCATTATTGTATGCGGGGAAAGAATATGTAGGAGTTATGCTATTACATGCACCCGAAAATTTAAAAAAAATTGAAAAAGTGTTCAAAATTTTTACAGGCCAAATTTATCAGACTCCTCCAATTAAATCCTCAGTTGTGAGAAAATTAAGAGTAAGAGAGATTTACTACGCAAAAGTCCTAGAAGTAAATAATAATCACATCTTGTTTAAAGTTGGATGTGAAGCAGGTACTTATATTCGAAAACTTTGCTTTGATATCGGTGAAGCTTTATGCTCGGGAGCTCATATGCTGGAGTTAAGACGAACGAGGGTGGGTCATTTTAGAGAAGATGAGAGTTTAATAACTCTACAAAATCTAAAAGATGCTTACACCATTTACAGAAATGAAAGTGATGATTCTTTTTTAAGGAAAGTTGTTTTTCCTATGGAGAAGATCGTATCACACCTCCCTAAAATTTATGTGAGAGATACTGCCGTTGACGCTTTATGCCATGGAGCAGACCTAGCTTCTGCTGGAGTGTGTTACATTGATGCAAGAATTCAATCTAACATGCAAATTGTGTATATGACCCTCAAAAAAGAATTAATAGGTTTTGGTACAGCCATAATGGGAGCCATGAAAATCTACAAAGCAAAATCAGGAATCGTTGCTAAAACAAATAAAATTTTTATGGAACGAGGTATCTATCCAAGGTGGTCAGAAATAAAAACTAAATAGGAAAAGATCGACGAACATGGAGAAAAAAAACCAACACTATTCTTCACAATTTCCTAATGTTGGAGTTAAAGTCTTTACAGTTCCAGTAAGCCTACATCGCCATTTGTACTTGTTTAAAACGGTTACAGGAGTTTTTTCCTATAAAAAGTTAGATTTGGGTACAAAAGTGTTTATTGAACACATGACTCTTCCTAAAAAAGAGGGTTATCTACTTGATTTGGGATGTGGTTATGGGGCTATAGGGATAGTTCTAGCTTATTTGAATCCGCGAAGCTCTGTTTATTTAATTGATACAAATAGAAGAGCACTCTGGTGCACTAGGGAGAACATAAGGTATAATTTATCCGAAAGATCAGGTAAAGTAATAGTTTTACATGGTAGTTATTTTAAACCTTTACAAAACAAAAATATAAAATTTGAAGCGATCTATATGAATCCTCCACTAAGAAATGGTAGAAAAGAATTTCTCGCATTGTGCAAAGATATACCAATGTTTCTGAAAAGAAATGGACAATTTCAATTTGTAATAAAAAAAAAAATGGGAGCAAATTATATTTACAATTATTTAATCCAAAATCTTTCAAGTTTATACGAAAAGATAAACGTAACTTTTAAGAGATCAGGATATTGGATTTTCAGTTTAGTGTCAATTTAGGCGAAATGTTGAAGTTTTCATCTTTTAAAATATCGATACCACGGTTAGCGTTTGTAAAAATTTAAGAGAATAATAGTAAAAATAGAAAAATTTTTTAGAAATAGAATATTTTTTGAAATAATTAGCGAGGAAAGAGGATTTTTTTGACAAAGAAAAGAAAAATAGATGTTTTGCTTCATGAACTAGTCCCGAAACATTACCTTTTAACGAAAGAAGAATCAAAGAATTTATTAGAAAAATACAAAATTAATATTTCTGATTTACCCCAAATGTTTGAAAAAGACCCGGTTTCAGTAGCAATTGGTGCAAAAGAAGGCGATATCGTAAAGATTGTTAGGGAATCTCATACAACAGTAAAACATATAGATTATTATCGTTATATCAAGAAAGAAAAAGTGTAGAAAAACTTTTTAATTAAAAATAATATTTTAATAGGTTAATCAAAATTGAGTTCTGAAAAATTATCCAATAACGACAAGTGGGTCGTGCTAAAAAGCTTATTTGACGAAAAAGGGTTAGTTCGCCAGCACCTTGATTCTTACAATAGTTTTATTGAAGAAGAAATGCGAAGTATCGTCGTTGAATCTGGCGAGGTAATACCAGATATCCCGGGATTCAAAATCACTTTCGGAAAGATCAAAGTAGGAATACCAAAAGTTAGAGAAGCAGATGGGGCTACTATGGAAATCACGCCCATTGAGGCTAGGATACGAGAGTTAAGTTATGCAGCAGATATTACGCTAGAAATGACTCCTATAACGATAGACGAACGAACTCAAAGGGAGGAGGCAGAAGAAACATTAGACATATATATTGGTAAGATTCCTATAATGCTAAAAAGTTGTCGATGCCCTTTAGAAAATTTGACTGAACAAGAGTTAGTTAATCGAGGAGAAGATCCCCTTGATCCAGGAGGATATTTTATCATTAATGGAACAGAGCGCGTACTGGTGACTCAAGAAGATTTAGCCCCTAATAGAATTTTAGCCGAAGAGGCAAGTCGAAGCTCGAGTGCCACACACCAAGCAAAGGTTTTTTCAACGAGAAGTGGATTTCGGGCACCAGTAACTATTGAGAGAAAGAAAGATGGTAATTTAAGAGTTTCTTTTCCTTCGGTTCCTGGGAAGATTCCCCTTGCGATATTAATGCGTGCTTTAGGGTTACACTCGGATAGAGAAATTTTTGAAGCTATCTCGGAAAATGAAGATATCCAAAAAGAATTAATTCCGGTTATAGATGTTGCGTCCGAAATCCAGGTTTTAAAAGACTCTGAGAAATCCCAACAAAACTCATTAGATTACATTGGAAAAAGAGTCGCCATTGGTCAAACAAAAGACTACCGTATTCGGAGAGCGCTTCAAGTTTTAGATAGGTATCTTTTGCCTCACATTGGAAATGCCGAAGAGGACCGTATCAAAAAAGCTTATTACTTAGGACAGATGGCTCAAAAAGTTATGGAACTTAACTTAGGGCTTCGAGAAGCCGATGATAAAGACCATTACGCTAACAAAAGGTTGAAATTAGCTGGAGAATTATTCACTTCTCTTTTTAGAGTTGCGTTTCTAAACTTAGTAAAAGATATAAAATATCAATTAGAACGTACCGCGGTACGAGGACGAGCTCCTAATATTAAAACTGCTGTGAGAGCAGATGTAATTACTGAAAGAATTAGGCACGCTTTAGCAACCGGCAATTGGGTTGGAGGAAAAGCAGGCGTTAGTCAATTATTAAACAGAACGAATCATGTAGGAACTTTAAGCCATTTAAGGAGAGTTATATCTCCATTAAGCAGAAGTCAACCCCATTTTGAGGCGAGAGATTTACATCCTACGCAGTGGGGGAAGATTTGTCCTGCAGAAACACCAGAAGGACCAAACTGTGGGCTAGTTAAAAATCTTGCGCTTGCTTCAATAATTTCTGTTGGTGCAGACGAAAGAATCATAGAAAATATACTATTT
>Ga0209977_10001548_pt1 | contig 10123 bp, 10 predicted proteins | sample SumtaG_2_FD_183113 | JGI IMG/M metagenome (GOLD analysis project Ga0209977, IMG submission 183113) | Deep subsurface microbial communities from Indian Ocean to uncover new lineages of life (NeLLi) - Sumatra_00607 metaG (SPAdes) (version 2) | ecosystem: Environmental > Aquatic > Marine > Oceanic... | reverse complement strand
AAGATAAAAACGAAGAAATAGAACATAAGAGTTTGTTTGATTGTATTGAACAATATGTTGATGATTCAAGGATAAAAGAATGTGCTAAAAAAGCAGCATGGCTTAGTGATGGGGAAACTCACTATTATAGAAAATGGGGAGATAAAGATCTAAATGACCTAAAAGTAATTATTGATTTAACGGTCAACTGGATAGAAAGTGAGAGTCTAGCAAAAAAAATCATAGAAGAGATACCAGAATCAAAAAAGAGAAAAAAGAAAAAAAATAGAAAAAAGAAAGAAAAGGAAGAAAGCGACCAGGGTAATTAAAAAAAATCTAGTCAGCCAGACAAACAAAATTAACCGGAAGATGAAATTTGCTGTCGTCCTTGTCCGTCCTGAAAATCCAGAAAACATCGGCCTTGTCGCTCGAAATATGAAGAATACAGGATTTGAGAAATTAAGGCTTGTAGGTGTTAACAGCGTTGATCAGAAATCCTATGTGACTGCTGTTCATGCCCGAGATATATTGGAAAGAGCCAGATTTTGTCCCGACGTGAGCGAAGCCACAGCCGATCTGGATGTAACCTTTGCTTCTACCTCGAAGACAAGGAAAAATTTTCCCTCCGTATCCCTAAAAGAAGCCGTGAGAGAAATGTTTCAATTTCCCGCCTCTACAAAGATCGGACTTCTTTTCGGAAATGAAAGGACAGGTCTGACTTCAGATGAGCTGCGCTCCTCAAATTTCAGGTTTATGATTCCCCAGGCTACAAGACAGCCATCTTATAACCTTGCCTCTGCTGTACTCCTGACCTTGTTTCATATATTTGTTCATGATCATTTCAAAGAAGTTGAGACTGTAAGAGAAAAGCCTCTTTCGCGAAAGGAACAGGAGGAATTCATCCGTCTTATTCTTTGCAGGTTGGAGCAGAAAAATTTTATTCACAGCACAAACAAGCGCCATATGACAGAAATGATTTATGATCTCTTTGGAAGATTCGCTTTAACATCAAAAGACAGGAAATTGTTGCTTGCTCTTTTTTCTAAAACTATCAGCCAGTAAAATAATAACCCAGGAGATTACCAGCTTTTCCGGGGTCAGACTTTTATAGCTTTTATAATTTGAATTTTTATTTATATCTTTCTTAGAAACCTCATGCTTTATCTGATTATATTGAAATATCCTGATCATATAAGTGATAAAAATCTGATGTCACCGGATATCTCACTTTAAAAATTGACACAGAAGGTTGTTCTGGAGCAATTAATGTTTTGACAATGAGCGAAGATTAAGCTAAAAAAATATTTCCTAGCGAAACGGAAAGGAGAAAAGATATGGATCGAGAAATGAAGATTTCCTTCCCTGGCGGGTTGCGGGTGGATGCCGAATACAAGGAGTTTGTCATAAAAACCGATCAGCCAGTGTACTCAGGAGGTGATGGTTCAGCGCCTGCTCCCTTTGATTTGTTTTTAGCCTCCATTGCTACCTGTGCCGGCTATTATGTTATTGCTTTCTGCAATAAGCGAGAGATTCCTACTGAAAAGGCAGCCGTTGTAATGAAGACAAGAAGGAATCCAGAGACCAAGAGGATCGAAAAGATCTCAATCGAGATTCAACTCCCTCCTGAATTTCCTGAGAAATATAAAAAAGCTGTGATCAAGGCTGTGGATAGCTGTTCTGTTAAAGCGCACATTTTAAATCCGCCAGTCTTTGAAGTTGAAGCCAAGATTGGTACCTAATACAAACGCAATATATATTTTTACAAGGTCATTGCGAGCCCTGAAAGGGCGTGGCAATCTCGTCTTTATAGGATGAGATTGCCGCGTCGCTACGCTCCTCGCAATGACATTCACTGTGTGAGATCGCATAGCCTGTTCCGAGCAAAGCGAAGGAATCTTCTTCGCTCCTCACGATGACACTGGAATAATTGCGTTTGTATTAGAATAAATTGCCTCGCCCTTTTCCTAGCTTCCTCTGCCAGATCAATTATCTTATCTTGAAACCTGTGGCAGCCAAAGATAATAAAAGCCACTTTTTAAAGAGCGAAGCATATCTTCAAAGTTATTTCCTTCAAAGAGAGAAGGCTTCTCTAATTTTGTGGCATAGATATTTGTTTTTCTTTTAGGATAATAAGTATATGCGATTACTTTTGCATCTCTAATCATGGCAAGAGATAGAGCTTTCTTCAAGGCCGAATCAAAATACCCAATTTCATCAATCAATTTTAGCGTGTGAGCCTGACTGGCAGTGTAAATCCGGCCATCAGCTATTTTTTTTAGCTTCTCAAAGGAAAGCGAATCTTTCCTTTTTTGATAGACCACATCCAGAAACCTGTTGTACAGTTCATCGATGACACCTTGAAAAATCTTTTTCTCTTCTTCGGTTAAATCTCTAAAGACACTTCCTGAATCTTTCATCTCCCCTGATTTAATGACATTTACCTTTATTCCGATTTTCGTAAAGAGCTCCTGAAGATTGGGAAAAATTGAAATAACACCGATGCTCCCGGTGATTGTTGAAGGATGGGCAATGACATAGTCACAGGCTGAGGCAACATAATAACCCCCAGAAGTGGCCAGCCCCATCATTAGGCCCACGACAGGGATGCCGGTTTTTTCTTTGAATCTTAAAATTTCGTTGTAAAGAATATCGCTTGCTGTGACTTCCCCTCCCGGAGTATCCAGGCGGAGGATTATTGCTTTAACCCTCTTATCTTCAGAGGCTTTCTCCAGTCTGTAGTAAACTCTCGAGAGGATATCCCCCTCTCTTTCGAATAAACCGGGATTAAGGGTGGTACTGATGAGGCCTGTGACATCAAGGATGAGGATTTTTTCTTTAGCCGGACTTTTGATAAGGAGGACTTCCTGAACTTTCTCTTCTCCAAGAAAATCGAGGTGAATGTGAGGAGCACAACCGGATAACAACAAAGAAATGGAAATGATTAAGACAAGATTCTTTTTCATCTCTCCTCCTGGGCTCTAAGATTCAAGTCTTCAGTAATTATACCATATTACCCAGCCTGATTTATTCATAAATTAGGCCGACACAAATATTTATTTTCATTGTGATTATCTCGATGGTAAGCATCTTTCCTGAGCTGCGGGGATTCCTCCTATCTCCGCATCAGGTTTCTCTCGGTGAACGTCCCTTTGGGGATGATTGCATCGAATTGAATGGTCTTAATCACCATCTCGGTTTTTGAGTTTTCCCTGAGCTTGTCCTCCATTGTCACCCGTGTCGGGTAGTATCTGTTCTTGAAAGACTGGATGTTTCTCACAGTCATGACTTTCAGTAATTTGCCGCTCTTTGCAGAGAACTCGACCTTGTGCCCTATGAACTTGTCCTTGTCCACCCAGAGCTTCCTGAAGAAGTAGGTTCTGTTTTCATCCCTGGACTCAAGCTCTAAGACATAGCAGGGAACGTCGTTAAAGACTTCCTCCCCGATAAGCTTGACCTGGTATTCTTCTTCAAGCTCTTCTGCTGTCTCCATCATGTCTTCGTAGGAGAAATCTGAACCCATCAAGCTCTGTCGAAGCATGTGTCCGGAGAGACGCATCACCCTCTCGGCTGAGGGAAAATATATCTTGAGGACTTTCCCAACCTTCAGCATTTTCGTTCCCCGGTCCCTGGCCGGGCTCAGGAATTCGACAAAAGACTTATCAATTCCTTCTGAGTAACTGACGAGTCTCTTTTCGATTGTTCTTTTTCCGATGGTGATGATCATGTCCATCTCGGAGTAGGCGGTATCGTAGACCATGTTATCGTCTATCCTGGCGAGGATGGCTTCGGCCGTCAATTCCTGTCCTGAGGTTTGGCTTGTGACCAGGATAAAAGCAACTATCAATAACAAAGTAAGTTTATTCATGATTCTTCCTCGGTTTTCACAACGTTTTAGCTTTAAACGCTATTTTCATTTTTATACGTTTTATATTATTGGTTCATCTTTTTTATTGACTACTTCATGCTTGTTCGCAACGCTTCCACTGGCTCCATCCGCGAGGCTTTCCGGGCCGGATATATAGCGGCGAAGAGTGTGGTCGCCAGGCAAAACACCGCTGCCCCAAGGAGAATCCCGAGGGTGAACTTGGGGTAGATGATGGGGGAAAAGAAGGCGAACTCGAATTCCATTTTTTCCATCATCCGGGTAAAATTCAGCCCGGTGTTCTGGGCGAGCAGTGAGAGGCCGCTGCCGATTAATCCGCCGATGAAAACGCCCAGAAGGCCTATGTACGTAGCCTCCACCAGGATCAAAGCTACAACCCCGCCATTCCTCATCCCCATGGATTTGATGATCCCGATCTCGTGGGTTCTTTCCACTACAGCCATGAGCATGGTGTTCAGGATAACCAGAGCGGAGATGAGCATGATTATCAACAGGATGCTGCTAACAGCGATGTTTGCAAAGGGTAAATAGGTTATAAAGAAACTATCCAGCCAGGGGACAGCGGTGAGGGTATTCTCCAAGCCGTTTTCTTCGAGGAAAATAAGGATTTCTGAAGAGATTTCCCTGGCTTTCTCTGGGTCCTCGAGTAGAAGCAGGATTTCGTGCGCGGCTCCATCGCAATCGAGCATCTCCTGGGCTTTTTCGATAGGGATGTAGATAAAGTTTTTGTCCATGAATGTAAATCCAGTCTTGAAGATCCCGACCACGGTGAAGGTCAAAGCATAGGTGGAGTAGTTGATGTCCGTCGTCACAGCAAGTAGCTCATCGCCGATTCCTGCTCCTAATTTTTGAGCCAGGCCATCCCCGATGAGCATTCCTGCTGATGACTCCTGAAAGTAACTCCCCTGGATCAAATGTTGTCTTAAATCAAAGAGGTTTTTCTCCTGTTCCGGGTTGATCCCGACGCCTAGGCTCGGCTCGTTTTCTTCTTCGGAAGAGAGGATGAGACGGAATTTGATCCTTTCTGTCATGGTGGATATCCCCGGAAGAGAAGAGATGCCATCTTCAATGCTCTGGGCGTTATAAACGAGTTGCTCCCTGGGCATGACTCTTTCCAGCCTCAAGAACTCTCTGGATACGATTTTCACATGCCCGAGTTCTGTCTCTATCAGGGTTCGATAGATGCTTTCGCTGACACCTTTAATATAGCTGTAGGTGAAGATGATGGAGATCATTCCAAAGGCCACAGCAAGGGAGGTCAGGATTGTCCGACGCCAGTTTCTCCAGATGTTCCGCCAGGCTAATTTAATGAACTTTTTCATCCCACGTGCCTCAGTGCCTGAATCGGGTCGAGTTTGACAGCCTTATAGGCCGGGTAAAGACTGGCCAGGATGGAGATAACAGTTCCAAATATAAGAGTAAAGATCAGTATTCCTGCGGTCAAATCCCCCTTGTATACCTCCATCGGGAGAAAGGACACCATATCGGCTATCTCCTTTCCCAAAAAAGCCATGCTAAATCCTTTGACTTCCAGGTACCAACCTCCCAGACCTCCGATGACGCAGGCCGCAAGAGAACCAAAAACACCGATGAGCGCGCCCTCGAAAACAAATACCAGCATGACTTCCATTTTCCGCATGCCCATCGCGGCCAGCATCCCGATCTCGCGCGTCCGCTCCATGACTGCCATAAGCATGGTGTTCACGATTCCCAGAGTAGCGATCAGGATCATCATCAGAGGGATGAGGGCCTGGATTCTACTTCTAAGCCTCATCAGCTCTTTGAAGTCAGCAGCGTATTCTTCGAAACTTACGACCTCATAGTCTTTGTTCAAGGTGGCCAGTTGACTCTCGATGGATTCCCTTACCTCGGGAAGCTTGCTCCTGTCTTTAATCCTAACAGCGAGTTCAGTCACCCTGTTTTCCAGGCTTAGCGCTTCCTGAGCAAGAGAGAGGGGGATGAAGACGGTTCCTCGGTTAACCATAGGATTTTCGGTTTTAGCTATCCCTATGATTTCCAGGTCGAGCGCATTCCAGATAAAATCTTCTAGAGAGAAAAAAATCCTCAATACGCAATCGTCTCCGACTTTCAGTCCCAGATCCCGGGCCAGACCGCTGCCCAGGATGATCTTCGATTCCGAAGATTCCAGGAAGCGTCCGTCTTTAATGGAGTCTTTGATTTTAAACACCAGCGGGTCGACTTCAGGCTCGATGGCCACACCCAGGCAGGGAAGCTCATCCATGCCGGAGATGATGCTGGCCTGGAAGAGGATGCGACTCTCGATGCCTTGAATATCCTGATTGTCTTTCAGTAAGTTTTTTATTTCCTGAGGTTCATCGATGGTGAATTCAAGAGGAACCTCATCTTTTTCCTCAAAGTATCCGGCGGCCAAGATCTTGAGATGGGCTGTTTGGTTGTTGATGATGTTGTCCATGGCATGTGTGTCGACTCCTTTATAAAGTGAGATACCCACTGCCATCAAGCCGAGACCATAGGAGATGGCGGAGAAGGTTATGATCGTCCGTTTTTTGTACCGGAAGACATTCCGGAACGCCAGCTTAAACAGCATCTTCATTTTTTGTTGACCTTCTGGTCAGATTCGATTTTCCCGTCTCGAAGCTTGATGAGCCTTCGAGCGAAATCCATGACCATCTTATCGTGAGTGGAGAAGACAAAAGTGGTGGATGTCTTCTGGTTTAGCTCGAGCATCAGTTGGAGTATCTCTTTGCCTGTCACAGAATCCAGGTTGGCGGTCGGCTCATCCGCCAGAACCAGTTTGGGTTTTTTGACCAATGCCCTGGCGACAGCCACTCTCTGCTGCTGGCCACCGCTCATCTCGTTGGGACGACGGTGAAGGAAATCTTTCAACCCAACTTCTGTGAGAATCTCCTCCGTTAAGCGGTGTCGCTCTTTGGAGTCGTGCTGACCTTGCAGGATCAACGGGAATTCTACGTTCTCCATGGCGGTCAGAACGGGAATAAGGTTGAAAGTCTGGAAGACAAATCCGATATTCTTCCGCCGCACATCCGCCAGTTTGGCTGTCGGAAGAGCGGTGACGTCCTTTTCCTCCAAGAAGATTTTTCCCTGGCTGGGTTTGTCCAGACAGCCGAGAAGGTTGAGGACAGTTGTTTTCCCTGAGCCTGAAGGACCGGCAATCGAGAGAAATTCTCCTTCCTCGATAGAGAAAGAGATTCCTCTCAGGGCTGGGAAGTCGATTTTTCCGATATGATAAACTTTGTGGATATTTTCTAGTTTAGCGATAGACATGTCTCGCTCCATTTATTAAAAATTCATTTTAAGCCAGATATAGAATACATCATTTGCCCCTTCCCTGTTAAATTCTCCTCCTTTTCTGCCCATCAAAAAGAATATGCCCAGATTTAAGGCTACATTTTGGGTGAGCTCGTACCGAAGGCCAGGGCTGAGAATATAGGAGCCGTCTGTCCAGTTCCCGATATAAGTTGTGCTTAAGGAGAGAAAGCCGATCAAAGGAAACTGCAGAGCGGAAAAATAATATTCTCGAGCAAGAGTGAAGCTCTCTCCTGTAAAAAGCCTATCTAAGTCATACCGGGCGCTGTCTTTTTCCCCACTCTCATCATAGAAGAATTCATTCAGCCAGTAGATGCCGCCTTTAACCGGAAAAGTATAATCGAACCCGACAACAAGTTTCATGTTTTTCTCTCCGGGAGATGAAAAATAGCCTCCCTCTACCCACCAGCCGATGAAGTTTTCACCGCGGAGGTCTATGCCGTATATGGTCTGATTTTGCCTTCCCCAATGGATAAAAGTCAAAGCGGCATCCACACCTGCAATTTGGGTTTGTGCTCTGAGGCCCGATTTTGAAGAGTTAAAATTATCTTCCGGCGAAAAAACTCCAGTTAGACTCGATGTTTGCCCGATTGGAACGTAAACCTTGATGGCATTCACTCCGGGTTTTTCCTCAGCGGGTTCTAAGATATTTACCCTGTTGAACAGGTCCAGTGGTGCCCAGAGATGGGAGATGCCTATGGCGACTCGCTGTTTTCCGATAGTGATGTCGAATCCAGGAAAGTAAAGGTCGATATACGCCCTGTCTAACTGAGTATGAGTCGTGCCTGACTGATCGGAGTTCTCGTACACTCCCAAGGGGCTGCTGATAATTCCGTGGAAAGTGAAAAAATCCACTGCAAGATTCAATGAGATGTTCTCTGATACCGAAGACCTGAATTGGAGGCGGAGACGATTGTAATCGCCTAAGGAAAGATTCTCACTGATATCTTGGAGGCTCAGCTTGCCACTGCTGAGCATAAAAAACCGGTTCTCATAATACCCGAAGGTCTCGAGGTCAGAAGCAAAAATAAAAGAGTGTCCGGCCATAAAAAAGAGGAGAAAAGAAAGGGGGACTTTTCTTTTGACCATGACCCGTAAGACTAACATTTTTTATAAAGATTTAATTTATCAAATCCTTGATGAATGATGATTACTATTTATCGTTTCTGGGACCGATTATTTTCAGAGCTCGAGGGAGAACTCTGAATTCAAACTTATCCTTCATTCCCAGATATTCACCGTTGTACTGGACAGGAAGATCTTTACCCCGAACGATCATTTTTTTTGCTTTAAAATGTTTCTGTGTTTTTTGATATAGACCGAAATAGATGAGAGGAAAAAACAATAAGTATTTTAATCCACTTGTTTCAAACAGAGTAATATCGAGATATCCATCATCGATTTTGGCTTTGGGAGCAACTTTCCAGCTATAACCAAAATAGGATGTTTTCCCTATTACACATTCATAAAGGCTTAGGTTTAATGTTTTTTTATCAAAATGCTCTCCGTTATCGCTAATACCATCGAAAAGCTCTATTTGCTGTTCTGTTTTGGGTAAGGAGGGCATGGTCCTTGAGGCCAAGATGTGACCTAAGAAGCCTTGAATATTATGTTGAAGTTTTTCCTGGGTGACTTTGGCTGTTGCTCCGATACTGGCAATTCCGGTCACTTTTCCTTCGATATCGATAAGATCGATTTCTCTTGTTTCGCCTTCTTTGAGGAGCTTTATGGCTTTTTTTATGCTCTTCGGAATGCCCAGGGATTTTCGGAAAGCGTTGCCACTACCAAAGGGTACGATTCCTAAGATGATATCCTTCTCTCTTCGGGCTTCGATGATGCCCTGGATGACATCGGCAACTGTCCCGTCTCCACCCACAGCCACTATGATTTTTTGGGTCAAACTTTGTTTCCTGGCTATTTCAATAGTTTCTTCTTTGCTCCCTTGAAAATCAATGATCTTACATGGCAGGTTTTTCAGGAGATAGCCTTTAAGCTTCTTTCTTCTCTGCCACTTTTTGTTTGCTGCCTGCGGATTGACGATGCAGGATATTTCTTGCGAGGAAAAAATGTTTTCGTTCATTCTCAGCCTGACTTTGAACTTATAGCATCTCGATATATTTAAGTCAAAAACTAATCTAGTCACTAATACAAACGCAATTATTCTAGTGTCATCGCGAGGAGCGAAGAAGATTCCTTCGCTTTGCTCGGAACAGGCTATGCGATCTCACACAGTGAATGTCATTGCGAGGAGCGTAGCGACGCGGCAATCTTACCCTACAAAGACGAGATTGCCACGCTCCCTTCGGTCGCTCGCAATGACAATTTATTGTAAGAGATTGCCACGCCCTTTCAGGGCTCGCAATGACATTGTAAAAATATATATTGTGTTTATATTAGTATATTTTAGCTCATATACGATTCTTTTTTATCTTTGTAAGGTGGGCTTGATAAATCAAGCCCCTACACAAGATAAGTCAATCTCTTACGGATAATCATAAGTGCGTGTTTCGTAAATCAAACACCTACACAAGACGAATCAATCTCTTGCGGATAGTGATAAGTGCGTGTTTCGTAAATCAAACACCTACGATATTATTATCAGGAGTTATCAGGTCTGATGGATGCGCGGAGTCACTTTTGATAGTAGTTAACTGTTTCTTTGATTCCATTTTCCAGGCTGTATCTGGCGCGGAAACCGAAATCTTTCTCTGCTTTGGATGAAGAGAAAAGCCACGGAGTTTGAGTCATAGCGCGCCAGAGCTTTCGCCCGAAATAGGATTTTATAAGCCCTGTCTTCTTTAACATATCAACGAGCCAGGCTACAAAAGAAACTAATTCCTCAGGAAGGGGAAAAAAGAACGACTCTCCTAAAACAACCTTTTTTACAGTGAGAATGATATTTCGCCAGGAATAGCCATTTCCGTCTGTTAAATAATAAACCTGGTTTTTAGT
>Ga0209977_10001546_pt1 | contig 10126 bp, 10 predicted proteins | sample SumtaG_2_FD_183113 | JGI IMG/M metagenome (GOLD analysis project Ga0209977, IMG submission 183113) | Deep subsurface microbial communities from Indian Ocean to uncover new lineages of life (NeLLi) - Sumatra_00607 metaG (SPAdes) (version 2) | ecosystem: Environmental > Aquatic > Marine > Oceanic... | reverse complement strand
CAGAAGCTATCTTGAATAAAGATCCGTATTGCGGCAATTTTCTCAAAGCATACAGGAAGGGATTGGTTGTTAAAGAATAATTTCTACCAAATGTCAAACTGCGGCTTTATTAAAAAGATCTTAATATTTAAAAATCATTGTTCTTCATCATTCTGACTGAACCGGTCTTCCCATCTTTCAAGGTTCTCAAACCTCGTATACTCCTTTGAAAACCTGAGCTTTAAGTTTCCTGTAGGCCCGTTTCTCTGCTTTTGAATGATAATTTCAGCAATATTTATGTCACTTGTATTGGGGTTATAAAGTTCATCCCTGTATAAAAATACCACCATATCAGCATCCTGTTCGATTGCGCCGGATTCCCTTAAATCAGATAGAATAGGTCTCTTATCTCTTCCCCGTGATTCTACTGCTCTCGAAAGCTGTGATATTGCGATTAGCGGGAGGTGAAGCTCACGTGCAAGAGCCTTAAGAGAACGTGATATTTCTGTAATCTCCTGTGTCCTTCCTTCATTCCTTCGTTTAATAGTGGACATAAGCTGGAGATAGTCAATTATTATGATATCAAGACCGTGCTTTGATTGTATTCTTCTCGATTTCGCCCTTAGCTGCATGTCCGTTATCCCGGGTGTCTCATCAATAAAGATATTCGCATCAGCAAGTTTCCCGGCTGCCGTTGTTAAAGGGGCCCATTTATCACTTTCCAGAAAACCTTTCCGCAGTTTCTGACTGTCGATCCTCGCTTCCGAGCAGAGCATCCGCTGAACCAGGGCTTCTTTTGACATTTCCAGACTAAAAATTGCAACATTCTTTTTCTGAAGTATGCCGATATTCTGGGCAACATTCAGTGCAAATGCTGTTTTCCCAACAGACGGACGCGCTGCAATAACGATCAGCTCTGATTTTTGAAAACCTGAAGTCAGGTCATCAAACTCTTTGAAGCCGCTCGGGATTCCGGTATAGACATCGCCCCGATGATACAGTTTTTCTATTGCAATTATACTGTCTTTTATTATTTCATTCATAGGGAAATAGCCCCTGGAAATGTTCCTTTCAGTTACATCGAATATACGCTTTTCCGCTTCATCAATTATTTCATAGGCATCAGAATCTGTACCGTAACTTATTGCAATAACAGTAGAAGCAGCAGCTATCAGCTTCCTGAGCAGCGATTTCTGTTCGATGATTTTTGCATAATACTCAATATTTGCGGATGTGGGAACTTCATCCAGAAGTGAAGAAACGTTTACAACTCCGCCTGCTTTATCGAGCTCACCTTTGGATCTGAGATGCTCAGTAATGGTAACAATATCAACAGGCGTAGATTGACTGTATAACTCTAAAATGGCACTAAAAATAATCCTGTGCTGACTGCTGTAGAAATCATCCTCTTTGAGTAGGTCGATGGCTGCTTCAATAGCATCCCTGTCGAGGAGCATGCTTCCGATGCATGCCTTTTCTGCTTCCAGATTTTGTGGAGGGAGCTTATCACTGAGGGTTGATATCTTTTTTTTCTGAAATTCTTCATCTATATTATTTATATTATTCACATAAATTCACCTTATTCTTTTACAACCCATGCCTTAAGCTCAGCCTTTATATCTTCATAAATCTTGATTGACACTTTATATACGCCCAGGGTTTTAATTGGTTCTTCCATCAGTATATTTTTCTTTTCAATCGTGTATCCCTGGGTTTCTAGTGCTTTTTGAATATCAGTTTCATGAATAGCACCAAAAAGCCTGTCATTATCCTGGGCAGCTGCAGGAATGTTTATGGAGATTGATGAGAGCTCCTCAGCGAGCTTTAACGCTTCATCTCTCTTTTTTATTTTCCCCAGTTCAATTCTCTTTCTCTGTTCTTTTATTCTATTCCTATTAAAGGGTGTATCCTCAACCACATAACCCTTTGGAAAAAGAAAATTTCTTGCATATCCTCTCGCAACATCCTTTATATCCCCTTCTTCTCCCAGCTCCGAAATATCCTTAACCAGTATTACCTTCATGCATCTCTCCTTTTCCCTATGTTTGCAATATTCTCAGATATTTTCAGCCAGATATCAGCAACCCCAATACCTGTTACAATTGTTACAAAAAAGATAAAAAAGTAAAAAAGCAAAAATAATAAAACTGCATACTGCAGGAACACAGGTATCTTTATTTTTTCAACAGTGATTTTGATTATAGAGAGTCCTTTAAGAAAGTAGAGAAAGGAAATTATCACTGCCGAGTTCCAGCTTATAATACCAAGGAAGTTGTTCCTGATATAGAGATTTATATAAACAAGTCCCCATGAACCAATTAAACCCCATACCCAATCACCAGCTATTCTGTAATTTTTTATATCAAATGTTAGAGCAGCCTTATTGAGCTTTCTTTTAAAATAGAGCTTTACAAAAAGAATGCTGAGGAAAATAATGATGATTTGTTTAATGAGATACCCTCCCTTTGGGGCAATCCCAAAAATAACGCTCCTTTTATAAATTTCTGCTGCAATCTCTACTTTTTTCTCAAGAAAATTGTAATCAATTCCCCGTGACTGCAAAATATTTCTATAATTACTAAGCTCTGACAGATAAAGGTTTACATAGCTGTTTGTTTTTTTATCCACAAATTGTGAATACTCAGATATCAAGGTTTCGAAATTACCAAAAAGGCTTAACAGGCTTAAAGTAAATACCACAATCAATACATATACACAGAGGCTGGAAAAAATAACATAATTAAGCTTATAATTTTTTGAAACAAGGTAACCTAGAAATATCCCCAGTATACCAAAGATAAAACAGTAATCGAGAAATCTGACACCTTTTATACCGAAGATGCTCCCGATAAATTCAAAAGTAAAATGAGTAGGGGAAAACAGAAGCAGTTTACTGTCAAATGGGAAGCGGTAGGCGACATTCGTCATCATATAAAGAAGGAGTATGGAAGCAACTGTTAGATAAACCAATGCCTCTTTCCACCCTCTTTTAATCGTGATGATCATAATCGGAACAAATGAAAACTGTGTAAAAATCACCGATATATAAAGCAATAAAGAAAAAAGGACCAGGAGGAAACTTTCACCAACTTCGCGCCATTCAACATGAATTTCAGTTATCGCAGCCTTCTCCCGCCAGCTGCTTAATTTCATTTTTAAATAAAAGCCTTCTTTCTTTACTATCTTTACAAAAGTTTTCATGTTTTCTATAATCAATGCAGAATTATTCCTTTATGAAACCAGGCATCGATTCCTATTTAAAGATAAATGCTTAAGAGTAACTCTTCCCAATCATAAAAAAAATGAGTTTTTCATTAATTTCACTTTTTAACAAATGGCAAAAGCGCGATCATTCTTGCCCTCAATATGGCACTTGAAAGCATTCTCTGATGTTTGGCACATGTACCTGTAATCCTTCTCGGAAGGATTTTTCCCCTGTCAGTAGTAAACCTTTTTAACGAATCAACATCTTTATAATCAACTGTCTTTATCCGCCGAATGCAAAGCTTACAGACCTTCTTACGAAAATATGTTCTTCTCTGCCTATATCCACTCTTTACCCTATCTTTTACACCTACCTGTCTGGAAACAACCTCCTCTTTTATTGCTTCATCATGCTGATCTTCTGAGCTTTTGTTTTCACCTTTTTTTTCTATTATGTCTTCACTTTCCTCAATTTCGGTTTCGGCTTTTACCTTTTCATTCATTCTCATAACTCCTTCGATATTTTTTGAAATATTCTACAATCAAGGTTCCGGGGCGCCAGGATTGTAAAAGAAATGTTACATGTATTATGATATTTCGAGCGTATAAAAAATCTCTCGGGCTCTGGCGGCTGACTCAATAATAAATGGTCTATTGACCATACAAACTGTATCAAAATGGAATTTCATCATCACCCAGCTCAGATAGGAACGGATCCCGTTCTGGCTCTTTCTCCTTCTCCTCAGTTGCAGAACCTGATGTTTTTTCAGGTGAAAAACCATTTGTGGTTGTCTGCGACTGTTCCGCTGGTTGCCGTGCAGGCCCGAAAAACTGAACATTATTTGCAACAATTTCAACAGTACTCCTTTTCGTATCGTCTGATCCTGTCCATCTTCTCTGCTGCAATCGTCCGTCAATGCCGACCTGCTTCCCCTTTGTAAGGTATTCCTTACAGATCTCTGCTGTTTTGTTCCATGCTACTATATTAAAAAAACTGGTTGTATCCCCGGTATCTCCTCCGGATCCTGAAGATCTATTCACAGCAATTGAAAATTTGCATATCGCTGCGCCTGACTGGGTATATGTCAATTCCGGATCCCTGGTAAGCCTCCCGACAAGAATAACATGGTTTATATCCCAGCTCATGTTTTACTCCTTGTACAGAATTTATCTTTATTTTACATCTCTTATAACTCTTTTACAAGTTCTTTTCAATTTTGAATTTCTCAATTCAACAAATTATTAAACAAAGTGAAGAATAACTTCATAGTGGATATCAGGAGCTTTCAGATCCGTACTTTCATGAACCTGATAACTTTTTTATTAAGTTTCAGGTCTGTTTCAAATTCCTGCAGTCTGGTGAAATCATCAATCTCAATCTGGGTCATGTAGTAAAAACCATCTGTGTTCTTGTTAATTACATAAGCGAGTTGCCTTTTACCCATCTCTGTTTCTTTGAGTACGCGCACTTCCATTTTGTTATAGTTGTCTTTTACTTCTTCGATGGCTTTTTTTGTTTTTTCTTCCTGCGGATCGAAAATATACAGGTACTCATATTTTCTCAAGTTTACCCTCCTTCGGTCTATCGGTCCATCAATGAAAAAACCTCTGATGGACAGAAAGGAAATTCTATTTTGCGTTATCAATGTAGAAAAAATAATGATACCAGTCAAGCCTTATATTCAGCTTTTCACAATTCTTGCAACAACTTCTGAATGCTTTGTCCTTGGAAACATATCAACAAGTGTAATTTTTTCCAACAGATACCCAGTTTTTATAAACTCTTTTACATCCCTTGAGAAAGTTGCTGTATCACAGGATGCGTAAACAATGACCCGGGCACTCAACTTTACTATTGCTGTTATAAGGCTTTTCTGAAGCCCGAAACGAGGTGGATCCAGAATTATTTTATTGACATTACTTATGGAACTTATCCCCTGCTCTGCTTTGCCCCTGACAAAGGAAACATTTTGAATATTATTCCAATCTGCGTTGTAACAGGCACTTCGCACTGCATTCTTATTCAACTCAATCCCGATTATTGATTTTACATTTTTTGCTAAATTCAGAGCAATCAGTCCTGACCCGCAGAATAGATCTGCAATAACATCATTTTTTTCGGGCTGTAAATACAATTCAATTTGACTCACCCATTTCCCGGTTAGAAAATTATTCACCTGAAAAAAATCATCAATATTGATTCTGAATTTTATGCCTTTAATATAACAATAACAAAATTTGTCATCTTCTATATCAGGGACACCTTTTCTATAAATATTTCCCTTTGTGTCTGCCCGTATACGAAAGCCTCCTTCTTTAAACTTTTTTTTATTCCTGATCTCAGACACATAACCATTGATCTCACCCTGGAGTAATTTGCACCCATTATCAGGTAAGGGCACTACTTCATGCGATTTTTTCCTGAAAAAACCGATATTGCCTTTCGAATCCACCTTGAACCCAGCACGGTTCCGATAACCATATTCCATGGAATATATCACACGTTCTACCGGCATGCCGTCCGGCACCCGGGTTACTTCAGCAAGCCGGGTAAGATCTTCAATCAAAATATTTTTCTTTACATTAAGTTCATATTCATAGTCCATGTTGTCAAAATCGCATCCCCCGCACAGCCCAAAAACCGGACATAGCGATGGTTTTCTATATAACGAGGGCCTTATAATTTTCTTAATCCAGCCAAAAGCCACTTCATCTTCCGGAGAGCATTCAATGTCCAGAATATCACCAGGGACAGCAAACGGAACAAGACAAATTCCCTGAGCCAGCCGGGCAAATCCATAACCGCCATGCACTATCTTCTCGATTTCAACTTCCATTCCCTATTTTACCTGAAAAAATAATTAATTAATAAAGTAAGACAGATTCCATTATAATTGCTTTTTATGAACCATAAAAGTATTTTTCTTCATATAGAGCCTGATGTGGAAAAGCTACATTCAAGATTAAATATATTTTCTTGCTAAAAAAGCAAGAAAATCAGGATTAAGGTACTGATGTGGACAAGCCACATTCAAGATTTAAAAAATTTCCTTGCCTAACAGGCAAGAAAATCAGTATTAAGGTACAAAAATGAATACTGTAAAATCTATGAAGAAACAGATGTATAAAGGACTTGTTGTTTTAGATGTAGATGGGGTTTTATTCAAAGATATTTTCCTTAAAAGAATCGTTCGATCCAGGGGACTGAAGAACTATATGAAAATACTGTGGCTCGGTATAATGTACTATATAAATAAAATTACTATAAATAAATTATTAGAGGAAGGATACAAACTGGCAAGAGATTTTAATGCAAAAAAAGCTCAGGTTACTGCAAACAAAATTCGAAGGGTTACTAATATCAAAGCAACGATAGAAATTCTTCATCAGGAGGAATTTTACGTATCTCTAATAAGCGCCGGTATCCCGAATTTTGTGCTTAAAGATCTTGCTGAGGAAATTGAGGCGGATCATTACGCAGGACTTGACATAGAAATAAATGAGGGCATTATCGATGTAGATAAAATCAAGCTGATATCAAAAATTGAAACAGTTGAAAAAATATTACAAAGATTGGAATTAAAGTGGAAGGATGTTGTTTCAGTCGGTGATGACCCCAATAATGTTGAACTCTTAAAAAAGAGCAGGATAGGTATTGGATTTAATCCATGTAAAATTGTAAGAAAATATTCAGATACAATTATTGAAGGGAATAACTTTTTTGAGATACTTCCCTACGTTATTCCTCCTGAAAGATTGCCCAGGAAATTAACGATTCAAAGGTTTTCCTGGAAACGGGAGCTATTCAGAAAGGGAATCCATCTCCTGGGCTGTGTATGCCCCTTTTTAGCACAATCAAACAAACTGCTGACAATTTATATATTGCTTGGGATTATAACAGTATATTTTTTATCTGAATTTCTTCGGTATATGGGAGTTTCATTTTTACTTTTTTCTCATATAACAAGAAGGGCTCAAAGACATATCGAAACAAGAAGCATTATTATAGGCCCGATCCTCCTGGGCCTTGGGATAATGTTTACAATTCTCTTTTTTCATTATCATACTTACCTTCCTGCCATTCTTATTGTATCAATCTCAGACTCCTTTTCTGCCCTTATCGGAATACGGTTTGGAAAAACCCGCATATTCGGATTGAAAAATCGAACTGTCATCGGATCCCTTACATTTTTCCTTTCATCATTTATCATTTTATTTCTTACTGTTCCTGCTCGATTAGTGCTTCCGGCAACAATGATAGCAACATTGCTTGAGCTCATTCCTGTCTATAATCTCGATAATTTATTAATTCCAACAGGAACTGCCCTGTTTTTGCATTTAAGAGGGATTTATTCCCATGGGTTATAGGTTTTTTATTCCTATTACTTGATAGCGCTTGAAAATAATGTGATAATCGCCTAAATTATCATATCACAGGACATGGAACATTCTTTAGAAAAAGATCTTTTGGGAAATAAAATGGGGACCAGGATCAGTATTGTAAATGCAAATGATTACAGCAGTATTCCTGAGGCGGTGATCGTTGCCGTTAAATTAATTGAGAATGACCTTCACTTTGATCTCAAAAGCGCGGAATACATCCTTATCAAACCAAACTTGATTTCTTCTAACAGGGATGCGTGCACTCAGCCGGGTTTTGTGGAGGGAGTTATTGATTATCTGATAAAAGTTGGTGTTGAAGCCGACAAAATAAAAATCGGCGATTCTCCGGGCCAGGAGCAAAAAAATGCCGCCTTTATTGCAAAGAAAATAGGTCTTCATGATCTTTGCCTGAATAGAGGAGTGGAGTTTGTTGATTTTGAAGGTGAAGTACCGGCAAAAGAAACAATCGAAGAAAGTGTAATAATGAAAGATTTTTATGTTTCAAAACCGGTAAAGGACTGTGATGTTTTAATAAACCTCCCAAGATTAAAGACACACGCAGTAACCACAATAACAGGAGCGATAAAAAATTACTATGGAATTATTCCGGGAGGATTAAAAGCGAAGAAGCATGTATTAGGTAAAAATGCTGAAGAGTTCGGAGAAGTTCTTGCTGACAATTTTTCATGGGTTGTAAAAAATAAGCCAAATCGGTTAACAGTTTACGATCTACATACAATAATGGAAGGACCTAAGGGCCACATATCCGGGAAAATGTTGAGAAGGAACCTCATACTTGCCGGAACAGATGAACTGGCACTCGACCTTGTTGCACTGGAGATTGGGAAATTTAACGGGTTAAAGCATGTCCCCCACCTTAAGAGTATATTTAATCGGGGTCTCGGTATTGGGAATCCGGAAGATATAGAGATTACTGGAATGTCTCTTTCGGATGCTAAAAAAATAACGACTAAATTTAAACCACCTGCCGGGTTTATGACAAGAACCATCAGTTGCATTACAGGGAACATGGTTTTTAAAATGTATAAGAAAATGCCGGTTTTAAACCCAAGAATTTGCAAGAAATGCGGCGATTGTTCCCAGATCTGCCCTGTAAATGTAATCAAATTTGAAAAAAAGCACTATCCGCTTTTTACAGTAAAAGGGTGTATTTCATGCCTGTGCTGTATGGAGATGTGCACCTATAATGCAATAAATACTAAATACAGGGGAGCCATGGGACTGTTTGATAAAACCTGATTAAGCGAAATGGATGGAGCTTATTCCTGTCTATAATCTCGATAATGTATTAATTCCAACAGGGACTGCCCTGTTTTTGAATTTAAGCCCGGGGGTATAGGTCTGGCAGACCTATACCCCCCAGGGTTTATTGGTCTGGTAGACCTATAATCCAGGATTATTGGTCTGAAATATATACCAGATGTTCAAAATCTTTGATACTTAAACCTCTTCTGGCTATTTCATTCAATAAGATCTCTATAGCCCAGGAAGAAGCATTACCAACAACAACAGTGCATTTGTCAATATGAGCCCCGGCCTCTTCAAATAGCTTTATCTCTTCCGGATCTCGAAGATTGTATGATCTTCCGAATATTTTTGTTTGTATGTCCCTGCAGATCACCGATCCATACTGCTCTATGTACTTATCATGGAGCGTTTTCACCAGATCGACTGAGCATTGTTTATATTCATCATCGCAATCAAATCTATTCCGTCTTCTTCCAAAAAAGGCACTCAAAATCATGGCGCCACCCGAGTACCCTCCGCACACACCATCACCAACGCCGCCCCCTCCACCTGCAATGCCGCTTGCGGCCTTGAAAACAAAATCGTTTCGAATGTCAAGGGAGTCTTGAACAGCAGCAATTGTAGATTGGGCGCATCCGTGATAATCTTTCTCGTATCTGAATCCAAGATCATACGCTTTTTTAATATATTCTTCTTGCTTCATAAAAAATACTCCTTTACAATCCTGTACTCCCGGGTATCAAAAATACCATCTGCCAGGCAGGTGGCTTATGAGAAATCACTACACTAAAGACTATTTTCGCCCACAAAGGCACACAGGATTCTTCTATGCTATTCAGAGAAGATCTTCCCTCTTATCAGGAAAGTTGGATACAAAATATCCACTTGTATGGTAAACTGTACTACCGTCATCCGGTGTAAGCCAGAGTTTGTTTGTTTGTTCATCCTTTTCAGTAAGCCTTACAATCAACCCTGGCCTTTTATCGGCAAAGGTAAAAGCAACAAGATATTTTGAGTCCTCAATGCCGGTTTCACTGTAGCCGCTCTCCCCTTTTTTAATAGGATCCCTCTCCTCATACTCAGCAGCCGTTATAGAGCGGACAATGTTGTCGATCTTGTATCCCCGTTCAAGTTTTTCGCCTGTATCCGAAAATACCCATTCATCATCGTGCCTGGCAAAGGTATACCTGTTTCCTTCCTTCTCCAGTGTTACAGTATCAATATCCTCACTGTTTATCGAAAATATGCTTCTGTCTTTAAGCTCAAATGGTGTGGTAAGAAGCCGGGAAAC
>Ga0209977_10001545_pt1 | contig 10128 bp, 7 predicted proteins | sample SumtaG_2_FD_183113 | JGI IMG/M metagenome (GOLD analysis project Ga0209977, IMG submission 183113) | Deep subsurface microbial communities from Indian Ocean to uncover new lineages of life (NeLLi) - Sumatra_00607 metaG (SPAdes) (version 2) | ecosystem: Environmental > Aquatic > Marine > Oceanic... | reverse complement strand
CCTCAAATTCTTTGCTGATTCAGGTAAATGGCCGAGTAGTGTTCTTTGAAATTAATCTAAAGTATCAGATAAAAAGGCTGGCGGCAAGATTATGAACACTTGACACTGTCCTGATCCTTTTATTCGTCTTTCGCGATCAACCGGGACAGGGACTCTTCAATATTCCTGGTAGTGAAGGGTTTTTCAATAAAACCATCGATTCCTATCTTCATCGCCTTCGAAACAACCTCCTTACTCCTATAGGCTGTGATGAGCACCTTCTTGGTGTGTGGACAGGGGCCTTGAATCCGTTTGAGAAACTCCAGGCCATCCATTCCAGGTAATCTGTAATCGACCATGATAATGTCATAGTTTTGACCTTTGAGTGCTTCAATGCCTTCTTCTGCCGTCTCAAGTGCGATCAAATGACATCCTTCGCCCTCAAAGTATAGGCTCAGGGAATCTCTTATCCACTCATCATCGTCTATGAGCAGTATTCTCATCTTTTTTAGTTTGCTGAATAGATCCATCTTTTGCCTTTCTGGCAATGCCCGTGGTACGTTGTCAGTATGCTGTTTTCTGCTGTGCAATATCTAAACAGCATGAAGCATGCCATCAAATCATGATCTGACTAAATCCTATAAAATCAGACACATGTCTTTTCCGGGGTTTGCAAACAGGCTTGGTGAAGGGCTAAATGTAGGAAAATTCCGAAATTTTTTTTAGAAAAAATACAATCTCGGCAATTTTTTTTATTTTTTTTCGGAGGCATACCGATGATCGGCCTGCTGACCGCTATGCTTCTTGTGCTTCCTGGTCCATATGGCTTGAGCAGTTACACACACGGGTGCGGCCTAAGACATAGCCACCACCTTGGCTGTGGATGATTAAGCTATGCCCTTCCCTTTATCGAATATCCAGAGGCACCAGTCTAAAAAAAACCTTCCTCCGATCCGATACCAGTCCGTAGCCAGATTCATGTCCCTCATCTCCACAGATATAGTCCTCAGCGAAGCTCCGCCTCACACCGACAAGTTGATAGCGTAAATATCCCATGGAGACTGCCCAAAATTAGAGTTGACAATGGACATCTAATTATTTTATATTTAAGACAAATATTGCTAATTTCATCATGAACTATTAACCCTCTGAGCCTTCTTGGGAGGGGGCCCCGTAAAGGTGGTGTCGGGAAGGTGCCAATGGCTGGGTTCTGGTGGGACTGCTCTCAGGCTCATAAGTGACTTCTCGATTTAAGTCCTCTAAGCAGCTACCATCTCCTCTTGTTTTCTGCACTCGGACCGATTGTAACAGCGGCCACGGTAGCCTTTGGACTTGTTCCCGGCTTCTGAAACCGGATGTGTTACCTTGGTTCTTGAAACTTTGAAGGGAGGACAAATATGTCGATCATTACGATTTCAAGAGGATCATACAGTAAGGGAAAGGAAGTGGCCGAAAAGGTCGCCCAAAGGCTGGGTTATCAGTGTATCTCTAGGGATATTGTCCTGAAGGCCTCTGAAGAATTCAATGTCCCTAAGATAAAGCTCGTTCGTGCTATTCACGATGCCCCTTCAATTTTGAACAGCTTTACCTATGGAAAGGAGAAATACATTGCCTACATCCAGTTGGCCCTATTGCGACGCTTTAACAAAGACAATGTCGTCTATCATGGCTTGGCAGGTCATTTCTTTGTAAAAGATATATTCCACGTGGTCAAGTGCCGAATCATTGCGGATATCCAGGACCGCGTGAAGCTTGAAATGGCACAAGAAGGAATAAGCAGGGAAGAGGCTCTAGGCATACTGAAAAAGGACGACGAGGAGCGAAGAAAATGGAGTCAAATCCTTTATGGTATCGACACACGGGATCCATCCTTGTATGATCTTGTCCTCCATATCCACAAAATCACGGTTGATGACGCAGTAGACATTATTTGTCATACAGCGGGATTGAAGCATTTCCAAACGACGCCTGATTCCAAAAGGGCAATGGATGATCTACTTCTGTCAGCTGAAGTTAAGGCTGCGTTAATGGAAATAAAAATTGGGATTGAAGTATCTGCTCAAAATGGCGTCGTAAAAGTAAAGGCAGAGGCCCCGGTTACCAAAGAGCGCGCAGTGATAGATGATATTGAGAAAACTGCGAAAAAGATACCTGGAGTCAAAGAAGTCAAAACAGACGTGATTCATGTAACACCCTATAGCACACCCTATAGCGATTAAGAGGTCCTTCGACGAATGAATCCGTGACCCGCAGGACACGAAGCACCAGCTGTGCAGGGTATCGGCCGGAAACGCAACTGCTTGGTGCTGTGATTGGAAAGTTTTGTATCCGATTTTGGCAATTCGATAGGGTTTTTGAGGAGCCTCGTCAATGTTTGATAAGACGTTGCTTTTCCTGGGAAGGACTATAGAAAAATTCCCCTTGTGAGTCAGGGAAGGGTAGATTGCGAGGGACTTCTATAAAAAATCTATTTCTCGTCTTCTTTCATAATATCAAGAACCCGACGCGGATGAGCAGTTAATTCCTTGATTCTGGCGTTGTGAATCTTTTCTTCATGAATCGATTTTTTTTCGTGGGCCTTTCGCATCTTCTCCATCAATTCGTCTATATCTGCCGGTTTTATGATGTAATCATATGCCCCAAGTTTCATTCCCTCAATTCCCGACTCAACCGAGGCATGGCCTGTCAGCATAATTACCTCCATGAGTGGCATCTTCCTCTTCATTTCCCGCAAGGTCTCTATACCGTCCATACCCGGCATCTTCACATCCAGGATGGCTACATCAAAGTTTTGCTTATCCAGGAGTTCAATGGCCTTCTCCCCGCTTTCGACTCCGATTACGTCAACGGCTCGCATCTTCAAGCGATCAACAAATGCTTCGAGAAAATCAATCTCATCATCGACCACCAGTACTCTAAGCTTTTGCATTATTTTACCTCCTTGTCTTTCTATTTTCTCTCTACAGGTAGTCCTTTTACCACTTCACCCCAAGTTTACATTTGGAAATATTACTTATCACCACAATTTGACTCACACTGAAACAAAAGAATATATTTCATTCAACATCTGATCTATATAATAGTTTACTCTAGCATGGTTAGCCATAATCATGTCGAGTTGTCTTGTATGAACAGTGAGGTATCCGAGTACTTTGAGCCGTTCTATTGAAAAATCCTGATCATGTCCCTCCAGGCGGGCTATTATGCAGTCTTCATTGATATTAACCCGGAAACCGAATTCTTTTAATATACGCTCAATAAATATAACCCTGCCCACTCTCCTATTGTAATCTGCACCGCCTCCTTTAAAATTAAAGCTTACATAATTTTCTTTAGGCCGTTCAGTCAAAAATGTCTCTATGGTTGAAAAATGATATCCAAAGTGGGAGGTTAAGTTGCAAAAATGTTTTGAGATCAGGAAGTAATTTCTTTCACCATAACGAGATCGTCTCGTAAGACCCAGAGAGGGATCCATTGTAGAGCGCAACATAATCGATGCTAATCCCTTTGTGTCAACCGGAGGTGGGCCTTTCCATGGTACCGCTATAATACCTTTCCACAGGGCCAGCATCGGGATTGATGCTATGTTTTCAAGTTTGACCGTCTCGCTATCAATTTGTTCTTTATATCCATCCTCAAGATCAATGACCCACCACCGCATAGGGACTTCACAGACCAATTGCTTGCTGGAACGCTCTGAGAAATGATGATCCTTCCCAAAATTGAACATCTCCTTTACCGCTTTTTCGTGGCAAAAGCGGGTAATATCATGATATGTCCGACATTCTTCAGGGCGAAAATTTTTGGCATCCGGGTCGGTTAAGTTGAGAGGGACAACATGTTCGAGGACCTTTTCCAATGTATTATAGACAGGGCTTCCCTTCATGATGCTCTTCCGTTTTATGGTGGCCTCTTTTAACAGAGATTCCACTCTTCCTTTATAGACCTTTTTTCCGTCAGCATCAACAGTGATAATATCACCAATATTAATTTTGTTCGTGGCCTCAAGCGTGTCAAAAAGGGCAGGAAGATTGAACTCTCTTGAAACAGTTGCCAGATGTCCTGCAACCCCCCCACGATCGGTTACTACTGCTGCTGCGCGGCTTAAAAGTGAGGCCCATCTGGGTAAAGAATGCTGCGCAATTAGTATCGCGTCAGAAGGAAACTGAAGCATATCTACCGTTGTATTGACCAAAAAGGCTGGTCCGCTGGCCACGCCAGGGCTGGCTGTCACGCCACCTTTCAAGATAATGGGCTGCTCTGCTTTTATGTCAAACACTTCCTTGACGACTATTGATTCTGAGTCTAATTGTCTTAAAGGCCTGCTTTGCAAAATTATGACAATACCGTTTTTGTCAATCGACCATTCAATGTCTTGAGGGCATCCATAGTGGTCTTCAAGACGAGCAGCCAACCCTGACAGGAACAGGGCCTGATCATTTGTGATGGAAGGATCATCTTTCTCATCACCTATTAATTCCATCCTGCCTACCCCCTCTTCGGGAAAACATACGAATTTCTGATCCTTGTTATGAATCTCCCTTTTTAAAATCTGTCCTGGTAACTCCTTGGAAACCACAAAAAGATCAGGGGATACAGTGCCGTCAACAACCGATTTGGCAAGACCCCAGACTGCATTGATAAGAACCACATTATTGCGAATGTTGCCTGGATCCCGAGAATACATCACACCGCTGGAAATAGCTTCTACCATTGCCATAAAACCCACACACATGGCAATATCTTCATCTCGAAAGCCCATATTAAGCCGGTAGGTTATGGCTTGAGGAGAATACTTACTGGCTAAAATCTCCTTATATGAATGGGATAAAAATTTCTTGCTTATATTAAGCCGTGAAGAATATTGACCTGCAAAGGACGCATTTTCCATATCCTCGCCCAAGGCGCTGCTCCGCAAGGATACATTTATGCCTTTTTCTGTTTTCTCTTCAAGGCGACTGTAAGCAGAAAGAATGGCCTCTTCCAACTCATCCGGTAGTGACGATTTGATAACAAGCTGTTGAACATCAGCGCTTGCCCTGTGGAGCATTTCCATGTCATCAAGATCCAGAGGCTGAATCCTACGGTTGATTTCTTCCTGGAGATTATTATGTTCCATGAAAAGATTATATGCTGAGGCCGTGATCATAAAACCTTCCGGTACCGGAAGACCAACTCGATTCATGATCTCTCCCAAATTGGCCATCTTACTGCCGACCTGATCTGCCATTTCCTTGTTAACGGTCTTAAGGGGAAGCACTAATTCACCCCTGACAAATTTCTTGCGCTCCTTAACAACCCGATTGAGTCTATTCTCGATTTTATTAAAAGAGTCATAAAGCAGCTTATAGCGGTTAGGGGCAATCTCGTTCATATTCTCAATGATTTTATATACATTGATCGAAATTGCCGTGCAATTGCGCCGAATAAAGGACATGCCAAAGCTCTGGCTCTCACGAAGCGCATGTTCCATGTCGGACATGATCTGGAGAGTATTATTATTAGCATTTAAGAGTGCTCTAAAACGCCAGTATCTATCCCTAAACATATTACGAAGGACATCTGGAAATTCCTCAAGCTCTCCCTTGCGTTTTTTCTTGAAAAGATTCTTGATAAATTGAGTTAATCTGTCCATTAGCACGCGGTCCTATCCATCTACATAGAATAAAATCATATAAATCCCAATTACTTAACGCGAGATGCTTGATGCTGGCCCGGTTGAATAGTCTTCCTTTTGGGAAATTCGAGACTTTTGCATAACTCCACAATTTTGGTTAAAATTTAGTCCATTATAGCAACCCTTGCCCTCGGGGCAAGGTCAGAGTTCAATGCCTTTGCCATCTGAACGATTCTTTGTTACATCCAAGGCTGAGTTGTCCCCACAACTTAAGCCGAGGAGTAACAAATGAGTCGTTTTCAAAAATTATCACAAACTATTTGACAGTGCAAGTTATGTGCTGTCAGTTATTATGTCGAGTCAGTAATTGATCCCATTGAGATTACTATGTATTTCTGTGAACTGTGAATCTGAGCAGTTACTTCAAATATCATTGCCTGCCTGTGGAGTAATAGAATTACAAAACTCACTTTTTTGAGTTTGTAAATTTCTGATTCACCTGATCAAACTCTTAATCAGGATAAAGGCATTTGAAAGGAAAATAGAAAACCATTCGATTTTTTTCTTGACATGTAAAAAAATAATATATAAAAACCAACTGAGTAACCGGTCAGCTTTTTGTGGTTCATTATCATGTATAGGAACATAATATGTCTAAAAAGGAATCTATTCTTGAAGCCTCAGCGAAACTCTTTTCACAGAAGGGATTTAAAGATACCTCTATAAGCGAAATATCTAAAATAACAGGTGCAGCCGAAGGAACCATTTTTTATCATTTTAAAAATAAAGAAGAGCTATTTCTCTCCATACTGGAAAAAGTCAAAAAAGACATCATTTTTGAATTTGAGCAATACTTTAAAGACGCGACCTTCAAAAACGGCTTGGACATGATGGAGGGTACGATCTCTTTTTATCTATATATGGCAGGAAAGATGGAAGATCAATTTCTCCTCTTATACCGGCACTATCCTTACAAGCTGGCAGAGGCCAATCTTATCTGTCGAGGCCATCTTGAGGAGATATACAACTATTTGGCTTCTATCTTTGAGCGAGCTATTGTTGTTGGGCAAAAAGATGGATCTATTGCGAACATGCCAGCCAGAAAGACAGCCTTAATTGTCTTTTCAATGGTAGATGGCGTTGTTCGATTCAAAACATACAACCTTTATGATGCAGGGGCCTTATATAATGAATTAATAGCGTGCTGTAAAAGGATGCTTACAAAGAAATAATCTACTCAAATTTCGCACCCTTAATTTCTATTAATGTCAAAACGGTAATAGTTAATAATAAGATTTTTACAGCATCAAAAGGGAATAAATCCTATAGGAGTGTGCCATGAAAAGTGTAAAATTTTGCATTAAAGGAGAGCTTTGCCATGAAATTTTTTAAAAAGTGGGGGCAATTTATGATGATGGGCGCAAGAGCTCATGCAAAATGGGAACTGGATGTATCAAACACCATACTCCATGACCGTAAGCGCCTTATTATACTTGGCCTGCTGTTACTTCCGATACTCATCGGAGGCATTGCTTTTGCCGATAAACTTGGCGGAGCCCTACCTGATATAATAGGAGGCCATAAGGCTTACAGTCCGGCTTATTATAATACCGGTATTTTTATTGTATCTATCTTTATAGGCCTTGGAGCAGGTCTTATAACCGGTTGTATCGGCGCAGGCGGCGGATTTATTATTGCACCGGCATTGATGAGCGCGGGCATCAAAGGTATCCTCGCAGTTGGCACTGACCTGTTTCACATATTTGCCAAAGCAATCATGGGAAGTGTAATTCACAGGAAGCTCGGAAATATTTCCGTGCCCCTTGCAGTAGTATTTGTAATAGGAGCTGTGATAGGAGCTACAATTGGCGGTGTTATCAACCGGGTGTTATATGAGATTAATCCGGTGCTCAGCGACGCTTTTATCACGAGCATCTATTCTATTATGCTCGGTTTTCTGGGAACCTATGCCATGATCGATTTCCTGAAGGCAAGGAAGGCCTCAAAAGGGATAGTCGTTGAAGATGCTCACGGCGGAAAAAGCGAAGGAGTAGATATGGGCGGTCTTCCCCAAAAACTCCAGTCCATAAAGATACCTCCCATCGTCAAGTTTGACGCTGACCTTTTTCCCGGCGGCAGGGGAATTTCATGGGTATTTTTAGTTGCCAGCGGCATTCTTGTAGGATTAGCTGCCGGAATTATGGGGGTTGGCGGAGGTTTTCTGACATTTCCCATATTTGTATATGTCCTCGGTGTTTCGTCAATGACCACAGTGGGAACCGACATTTTCCAGATTATTTTTACAGCGGGTTATGCTTCCATAAGTCAGTACGCGATCTACGGTTTTATCTTTTATACGCTGGCAGTCGGTATGCTCCTGGGATCTTTATTGGGTATCCAGATCGGAGCAATGGTAACCAAGGTTGTTCCGGGTATTACCATTCGCGGTTTTTATGCTATGGCTGTCCTGGCTGGTTTTGTAAATCGTATTTTTGCTTTGCCGGCAAAACTTGGCGATATGGATGTTATTCCGATATCACCGGGGCTTGGCGCTGTGCTGGAGACTATCGGAGTCTGGGCATTCTTTATTGTTATAGGCGCGTTTTCGGTCTGGGTAATTGGAACATTTCTTGCCAACATTAAAAATCTTAAGGGAGAGGAGGCAGGTATATGATTGCGCACAAAAAAGAATTTTACGGCGGTATCGCCATGATGCTGGCATTCATAGTGGTAATGGTGATTATCTTTTCGCCTGTATTCAACGGCAAGAACGGCCTGCAATACATGGACGATTTGTATAACTGCATATCAAAAGGATCGGCCTACACTATTCCACAGCTCAAAGAAAAGGCAAATAAGTTTATGGGAAATACCGTAAATGCAACCCTTGCTATGAAGGACAATGAGCAGGCTGAAAAGACGGCTTCCCTGTTGAAGAAGGCGGGCGTGGCAGTAACTATATCGGGATTTGAGTTAAAGGTCACCGGCGATTTCGGCAAAATCCTGATTCACTGTCTTGGTGATGCCGACCTTATGTATCATAATGATGGCCGGGCTTTAGCCTCCAAATATAATTATAACGAAAGAGAGGTTATGTATGACTGGTGGGTGGCGCTTAAGGCTATGGACAGGGGTTTAAAGAAACAGAAAAAGTTCCAGGAGTCCAAGACTATTGGCGAAGTGTCAAAGAAAGGAGTGGAATTGTCCTATAACTACTATAAGGTGGAACCTCAGAAGCTTGTCGACCGTTTGGGTGTTGTCATCTTTTCTTTGGTCTTCTATGTGGCTTACACTCTCTGGTACGGTTTTTCTATTATGTTCATGTTCGAAGGATGGGGCATGAAACTGGACCATTGACCAAATTCAGGCTTAATGAATTAACTATGAGATGCAAGGCTAAGAAATAAGGAGATTGAGATGCCTATTATAAGTATTTTTAGCGGCACCTTTTGCAAAGAAGGGACTATTGCCAAAAAAGTCGCAGACCGCACTGGATTTAGGCAGATCTCTGATAAAGACATTGTGGCCGAAGCAGCTAAACAGTGTGGCATGGACCAGAATAAGCTCATGCGCACTTTCTCTGCCAAGACGTCGGTATTCAACAAGTTTACTCATGAGAAAGAACGTTCCATCGCACAGCTCCGGTATGTCCTGGCAAGGATGATCTCAAGTGATAACCTTGTTATTAAAGGATTCGTAGGCCATCTCATCCCTGAATGCCTGACTCACGTCCTAAGGGTCTGTTTAATAGCGGATATGAAATCCAGGATTTCCCTTGCTTGCCGGAAAAAGGGAATAAATGAAAAGGCTGCAATCAATCTTATTCATAGTCAGGATGAAAATTGCCGGTCTTGGGTTGAAAGCCAATTTAAGATTGATGATCCGTGGGATGAATCTTTGTACGATATGGTAATCCCCATAGATAAGATGGAAAATGATGACGCAGTAAACCTTATAAAAAAAAATGTGCAAAAGGATGTACTCAAACCAACAGAACGGTCAAAAAAAGCTTTAGCAGACTTTATTCTTTCAGCAACTGTTGAATTGGCTTTGGCCAGAGAAGGACATAATATGCGTGTGAACAGCATAGACGGCAGGGTGATACTGACCATAGATAAGCAGGTTCTTATGTTGAGCCGTCTTGAAGAGGAGCTTACGTCTATTGTAGGTAAGATAGAAGGCGTAAAATCAGTTGAGACCAAAGTTGAAACAAAGCCTTATCAGACAGATAGTTACCTCAAGTACGATTTTAAGAAGCCTTCAAGAGTTTTGCTTGTAGATGATGAACGTGAGTTTGTTAAGGCTCTGTCTGAGCGTCTGCTCATACGTGATATGGGCTCGGCCGTGGCCTATGACGGAAAATCGGCCTTGGATTTGGTGCAGGAAGATGAGCCGGAGGTTATGATCCTTGATCTCAAGATGCCCGGCATTGATGGAATTGAAGTCCTGCGTCGAGTAAAAGAGACCCGTCCCGGAATAGAGGTTGTTATTCTTACGGGCCATGGTTCCGAGGTAGATGAAGAGACCTGTAT
>Ga0209977_10001544_pt1 | contig 10129 bp, 9 predicted proteins | sample SumtaG_2_FD_183113 | JGI IMG/M metagenome (GOLD analysis project Ga0209977, IMG submission 183113) | Deep subsurface microbial communities from Indian Ocean to uncover new lineages of life (NeLLi) - Sumatra_00607 metaG (SPAdes) (version 2) | ecosystem: Environmental > Aquatic > Marine > Oceanic... | reverse complement strand
ATCTTCTTAATCATTATCGGAGGAATTTTATTAATTGCTGGTATATTAATTTTTAGAAAGCGAGATATTTCCTAATAGAATTAATAATATTAAATTTCTCTTTCTTATTTAGAAAGGTTTTTATAACCTTATAATTCAAAAACTCATTCCACCATCAATTGAAAGGGAAATCCCTGTACAAAATTCATTTAAGATGAGGAATAAAACACCTTCCGCAATTTCTTGAGGTGTTCCAAGTCTTCCCATTTTTTGGCGGGCGATGTAACGTTGTCTTACTTGTTCATAATCTCCACCACGATTTTTTATGCGTTCTGTCAAAGAGGGGGTATCTGTTGTGCCAGGACAGATTGCATTTATTCGAACTTTATCTTCCACATAATCTGCCGCCATTGCTCTTGTCAATGATAGAACACCAGGACAGATTGCATTTATTCGAACTTTATCTTCCACATAATCTGCCGCCATTGCTCTTGTCAATGATAGAACAGCACCCTTAGAAGCGGTGTAAGCTGCTCTATCTTTGACTCCTTTAAAAGCTAAAATTGAAGAATTATTTATAATTGTCCCTTTTGCTTTTTTCAAGTATGGGATTGTGTATTTAGATACTAAATATATTCCTCTAACATTAACTGCCATTGTTCTGTCCCAATCTCCAGTAGAAATAGTATCAATAGAACCCCCTAAGACAATACCAGCATTATTAAAGAGAATATCAATCTTTTCAAAATTCTCTATAGTTTTCTCAACAATTCTTTTAGCCTCTTCTTCTATAGAAACATCTGCTTGAACAAATATGGCTTCCCCGCCAAAATTTTTTATTTGTTCACTAACACTTAATGCAGATTTTGATATTGAATTACAGCATATTTTTGCACCTTCTTTAGCAAAAAGAATAGCAGTAGCCTCTCCAATTCCTGCTCCTGCTCCTGTTATTATTGCTACTTTATCTTTTAATTTCATTTACCTCAACTTTTTTACTTTAATCCTAACATTTTTCGTGCTTCGGATGGATCAGCAACATCGCGACCGACATGGTCGCAAAGACTTAAATAATTTTTTACAATCTCAGCATTATTTCTTGCAGGTATTCCCTTTTTGATAAATGGATAATCTTCAGAGCCAACTCTTATATTTCCACCATGAGTAAGAACAAAAACTAATAATTTCATCTGATCCTCACCCATTACGCTAACTGTGTGAACACTATTCTTAGGTATATATTTCTTTCTATGCATATACTCATCATAATTAGGAGCTGACCACGTTCCACCCGGCCAATTAAAGAATAATGTTAAAATATGAGGTTTCGACCAATCTAATAACCCATTATCAATTAAATAATTCAAATTCCAATATGATCCTTGATGCCAGACTTCCCATTCTGGCTTTATATTATATTCCTTACATTTTTTACAATATTCCTCTAATTCATGCAGAGGATGCATAACGTCAACTGATAATTGGGTAAAATGCTCTGCATGATGAGTTAACATGACAGACATCATTTCTGGTTTTGCTTTAAAATCCCCCCTTCTTTTTGGGATTGATTCGCTGGACATACCTGCTTGAATAATGATATCACATCTTTCCCGTATTCTTTTAACAGTTTCGACTTCTTCTCCACGCGGGAGATGAACATGTGCAACCGCAGCACCAGCTTCATAACACTCTACTACATCATCTATTAATTGATCAGTAGTTTGAGTGATTCGCTGGACATACCTGCTTGAATAATGATATCACATCTTTCCCGTATTCTTTTAACAGTTTCGACTTCTTCTCCACGCGGGAGATGAACATGTGCAACCGCAGCACCAGCTTCATAACATTCTACTACATCATCTATTAATTGGTCAGTAGTTTGAGCCCAATTCTTGACTTCGGGATAAATCCAAGAATTTGCTGTGGTAGCAGTAATAATTATTTTATTATACACTTTCATTGTATATCATCCTCTTGGACATACTATCTTGATACCCGTCCAGAAATATCTCCACCCATTAATTTTAGAACCTCATCAACAGAAACTAAATTAAAATCTCCTAATATTGTGTGTTTTAAACAGGAGGCAGCTACAGCAAAATTTAGTGCAGTTTGGAGATTTTCTTTATACGTGAGTAGACCATAGATTAAACCTCCCGTAAAGGAGTCTCCTCCACCTACTCTGTCCACGATTGGGGTTATTTCATATTGAGGACCAATGTACATATTAGTTCTATCGTAAAGAACTGCTGACCATGTATTATGGCTCGCAGAAAGTGATCCTCTTAAAGTAATTGCTACATTTTTTAGGTTTGGATATTGTTTAACTATTTCTTCAACTACATATCTATAATTCTCAGCTTCAAGCTTACCTGAAGTTATGTCTGTATCTGGAGCTTTAATACCCAGGACTTGCTCAGCATCCTCTTCATTACCAATTGCAACATCACAATATTTTACTAACTCGGGCATTACTTCATTAGGTGCTTTTCTATATTTCCATAATTTGCTACGATAATTTAGGTCACATGATATTGTAAGGTTTTTTTCTTTTGCTACCTTTACGGCATCAAGACAAAGATTTGCCAAATTCTGTGAAATTGCTGGTGTAATACCAGTCCAATGAAACCAGGAAGCACCATCGAAAATTTTATTCCAATCAAAATCTTCAGGATTAGTTTCAGATATAGCTGAATGTGCTCTATCATAAATAACCTTACTTGGTCGAACAGAGGATCCCATCTCTAGAAAATATACTCCTATTCTATTCCCTCCTCTCACGATATTATTTGTTTTTACCCCGAATTGTCGAAGAAATTGAATACAAGCGTCACCGATTTCATTATTTGGTAATTTTGTTATATAATCAACAGGAATTCCATAATTAGCTAATGAAACTGCAACATTAGCTTCACCTCCACCATATATTACATCAAATGAGCGAGTTTGGATAAAACGTTTAAAATTAGGAGGTGAAAGTCTTAACATTATTTCTCCAAAAGTAACAACCTTTCTAATCATTAGAATCCTTCTTTAATGATTTTATTCTAATATTAATGGGTTATTTTAAAATTTCAAAATAAAATTTTATGATATCTTGAATTATTTATGCTTTTTATTTAAATTTATATAGAAACTAATTTTAAAAAAGAGTTTTAGGGGATTTTAGTAATAATAATAGTATGAACACCATCTTTTTTAGTTTTTATGAACACTACTTGTTCGGTATCGTTTTTGTCAATTTCTCCATCAGAACTGATAATCTCATATCCATTAGGATATTGAATATGAGGGATATAGATGATTGTGGGTGCTTCTATTGAAGAATCCGCATCAAATTCAAAGTTAAAAGTTTTTTCCTTGTAATTAAAATCCATTTTTAAAGGTATTCCAGAGCAGTGAATAAAATGTGGGCGGCAAAATCCTTTAATGGCTCTTCCACCACTATTAATATCATCAAGATTTAATTGTTGATCTCTACTAAAAATGGATAAATCTTCTAGATTCCATAGATCACCCCACTCATTAGTGTTGTCAGCGGTATAATTCCATTGAGTAGAATGCAGTAGATTAGCATCTAGAGCATCATAATACATAGTAAGCAATTTTATATGATTTTTCCAAGCAATATCTGGTTCAGTCTTGAATTTTTGGTATGCTTCTCCATTATTAAGATTAAATGGCAATCCAAATTCTCCAATTAAGGTAGGAATTCCTCCATGGATCAGACTTGAGATATTCTTAATAATACTTAATTGGTTTATGAACATTTCTCTAACAATCTTCTTTCCTATAACTACTTTATTTGTATAAGTGTTAAAGTTAGCTTTTATCATAGGTCTTCTTGTACCTAAAGTAGCATCATCATACCAGTGTCCAGCATTCACAGCATTCGTTGGTACTGTAAACTCTATTTGTTCTGATGTCTTTAATCTTTCTGCGGGGCCTTCAAAAAAGATAATGCTTTCAGGAATCACATCTCTCATTGTTTTTGTGTAATTAGCGAAAAATGGTGTTAAATAATCAAGGAAAAAATCAACGCTCTTACCATCTTTATTCTTAAAATAGTCATTTTTCAGAATAATTGGTTCACCTTCATTGTTTAATCCCCAAATACCTTCTTTTTGCCAAATACCTTCATATCCGTCAAGCCAACATGAAACTCCCTTTTTATTCATAATATCTTCTCTTGTTACTTTTATACCGAATCTTTTTATTTCCCTATATGGAATTGTTCTAGAATATCCTGCCCCTGTAAGCATCGCATCTATTGGTTTAAAAGTATATCCCAAAGCTTCTGAAAAGCCTTCGATATCACTTCCATCAACTAATTGTCCTATCCACCCTTCATAAGGTTCATTTAAAGTATTAAATCCAATAATATATGGATTATCTTTTACTTTTATTGCTATTTGTTTCATAGCTTCAAAAAAGTGATTCTGTAGATAATATTGAGCATTGATCCCATCAATCTTACACGAAGGAGCGAAATTTTCACCTCCAAAAAATAAAGTCCACATAGTTCCATTAGCAAATCTTAGAGAGTTTGATATCCAATGTAGATGAGGATATGACCTTGGATCTTTAGGATTATATCTATATTGCATTACTAAAGCTGCTTCTGTTTCATCGAATTTTGTAAAATCTAAACCAACCTTTTCAAAAGTCCAACCAGGTGCACCATCTCCCCCTGACATCCTACTCCAAACATCTTGATGAGGATCTATGAATATATAAAATTTATAACTTTCAGCAATCTTCAATACTTCTTCGAGATAATCCAAATATTCTTTATCATATTCTTTTGGTCCGTTATGTTCAATTGCTTCCCAGGTTACCAAGAACCTAAGACAATTAAAACCCCAATGTTTTAATCGTGAAAAATGTTCATCTGCTTCTTTTATAGGAAATGGACGACCAACAAAGGAAATATTCCTATGATCTTTAAAATCAGTTTTTATATTAGTTGCCCCATTGGGAGAAAAAGGAACTTTTGAGCTTCCCCCCAAATTCACACCCCTAAGTAAAACAGATCTCCCTTCTTCATCGATGAACTCTTTATTCTTTATTTTTAATTTCATTGTTTTCACAAAAAAGTCCTTTTAAACAAACTTTCTCTTTCTAATTAATTTTAATAATTAATTTTATTTTTTAATTTTAAAGGATTTAATATTCACCAAAAGAGTGAGTAGTATTCAAAATATTAATATTATCCCTGAACCTGTATTATTGAATGTTTCTTCTGGAAAGTTTATATTAACGGAAGGAACAAGAATATATTCAGATCAAGAACTATTAAAATTAAGTGAATATTTAAAGAACCTTCTTCTCCCCGCTACAGGATTTAATTTAATTGTAAAAGAAACAAAAGAAAAAATTGGTAATGGTACATCAATAAATCTAAAATTAACTGATACTGATAGCAAAGGAGAATTTGGATTTGAAGGTTATAATATTGAAGTAAGTTCTAAAGAGATCAATATTACTGCTCCTTACCCAGTTGGCATTTTTTATGCTATTCAAACACTACGCCAGCTTCTTCCCCCCGATATAGAAAACTGTACTAGAGTTGAAGAGATAGAATGGCAAATTCCTTGTCTAAAGTTGAAAGATTTTCCACGGTTTTCTTGGCGTGGATATATGCTTGATGAGGCTCGGCATTTTCATGGAAAAAAAATAGTAAAAAAAATGTTAGATTTAATGGCTTTATTAAAATTGAATACATTTCATTGGCACTTAACAGATGATCAAGGGTGGAGGGTTGAAATAAAAAAGTATCCTAAACTTACTAAAATTGGTTCTAAGAGGGAAGAAACACAAGTTGGTGGTCTTTTTAGCAAAAAAAGGGACGGAATTCCACATTCAGGTTATTATACTCAAGAAGATATTCAAGATATTATAGATTATGCCGGGGATCGATTTATTAAAATAGTACCCGAGATAGATATGCCCGGGCACACCAGGGCTGCTTTAGCTTCTTATCCAAATTTAAGTTGCAAAGGTTACCCCTTTAGAGTCTCTACACATTGGGGATTTCATAAGGATGTAATGTGTGTAGGAAAGGAGGAAGTTTTTGAATTTATTCAAAATGTCTTAAAAGAAATAGTAGATTTATTTCCTTCTAATATTGTACATATAGGAGGTGATGAAGTACTCAAACAAAGATGGAAAAAGTGTCCAGATTGTCAATTACGGTTAGAAAAGGAAGGATTAAAAAATGAAAAAGAACTTCAAACCTATTTTACTAACAGGATAATAGCATTTTTGAACAATTATAAACAAAAAATAGTAATATGGAATGATGCTTTAAATAAGAATTTAGATGGAAAACCGATTTGTCAATATTGGCTTCGAAGAATGAAAGAGGTTCGTGAGTATTTAAAAAAAGGAGGAGATGTGATAATGTCAGATTTTAAATTCACTTATCTTGATCATGCATATTCTTTTACTTCACTCAATTTAGCATATAAATTTGAACCAATTCCAAAAAAATTAGAAGAAAAGTATCATAAACATGTGTTAGGGTTAGAAGCTCCAATGTGGGGGGAATATATCCCAAATATCAAACGTTTAGAATGGCAGACCTTTCCACGCTTGATTGCATTTGCAGAAATTGGATGGACACCAAAACTTAAAAAGAATTTTAACTCTTTTCAAGAACGCTTGAATATTTTTCTTAAAAGATTTGATATAATTGGAATAAATTATGCAAATTTAAGAGAAGTTAAATGTAATATTCTTAAAAGATCTTTTAAAGTGTTTACTATATTTACAGAGCAAAGCGGAGGAATTTAAGTTAATTTTATAAAGTCAATTCATACATATTCTATAGTTGCGGGTGGTTTCGGTGTTACATCAAAATAAACATTTTTTGTTTGTGTGAATTTAAGTAATTTTTGTGTCAATTCTTTTAACAATTCTATGGGTAATTCAGTAACCGTCGCAGTTCTTGCATCCTTACTATTAATGGATCTAATAAGAACATCATATTTTCCTTTAGGATTACTTCCTAATTCATATAAAATTCTTGCATATCCTTCTAATTCAGAAGCCTTTTTAATTAATTTTTTATAATCCCAATCTCCTTTTTCACATAATGGAAGCTCGTAAATTCTTTTCCCATCAACTAGTCCTGTAACTCTTCTATTTAAAACATCCTCGCTTATTGCAGCAAAAACTTGAAATGGTTCTTGTTCTCCATCATTGTTAATAATCATGGTTTTCCCATATTTTTCTTGGTAATAGTTTTCCACCGATGATTCAATTAAATCATGAACATTTTTCTCAAAAATGAGGTTTTCTTCAGTAACAGGCCCTACAATTCTAGCTGCGAGCGCAGGACCCGGAAAAGCTTTCCTATAAATAAGTTCCTGTGGCATATTAAAATACTTAAGGATTTCACGAACTTGATGCTTTGTAAGACTTGCAACTGGTTGGATGGTTGCCATCACATCATACTCAATTTCTACATTGTGCTGACTTTTTACAAACCCTTCAATATGCTTTTCCATTAACTCTTTTTCCTCTTCAAGACTCATGGTTTCCTTTAAATCTGTAATTTTTACGCCAAAACTCTCCTCAATATCTGGAAGAATGGTTCCATCTGCAAGTAAATCACAATTTTCTTCCTGAATTATTTTACTAATAATATCTGAATAAGCGGCTTTGAACAGTTTCCTCTTTTCTTCAGCATCACTTTCACCATATATTTTTGGTAAAAAATCGTTTCTAATATCTATTACTCTTAAATCAGGAAAGAGTTTTTTTATATATTCTCGTTCCTCCACCCCTTTAATAATTCTCATGAGTCCATGGTCGATAAAAACTGGAATTGTATTTATTTTTGCCTCTTTTAACAGCAGATATGTAGCAGAACTATCAATACCTCCTGATAAAGCACAAAAAACTTTCTTATCCTTGGCATACTTTTGTAAAAATTGAATAGCTACTTTAACGAACTTTTTAGGCTTTATTGTATCCAAAATTAATCGATGATTTAACATAGAATAGATTAATTCATATCTTAAATTAAGTGCTTTTATTAATTGGTTATGATTTATGTTTTATTTACACAATTTCAAATAAGTCTAGATTTTATAAGGCAAAGAAATAATTGTGTGAATTTAGTTTTTACTTCTATTATTTGTATAATTTTAAATGGCTTGATTATCATCAGTTATATAAAAATTCAAGTGAGAACCTATGGAAGAAGAAATATCTTCAGAACTACGAGAGAAAATTCATAAGAATGTTGATAAAGTTTTTGAGAAATGGCTTGAAAAAGTTTCGAAAGATGAATCAATAGAAGGAATAATTAAAGGACTAATGGTTGAGAAAGTTATGAATATCCTCGGAGCTATGATAAGGAGAACTGTAGTAAAAAAGGTAGCTAAAAGGGCTGTTAAAAAAGCTGTTGATAGATTTTGGGAAAAAAATCGAGAAAGTATACTAGAAAAAATTAAAGATTTATAAATTTATTATTCTTTTTTTAAGAAAATCATTCTATAATTAAGATTTAATTATTATCTAAATTTGAAGATTTCATGATTTAATTGGTGTATTATAATCTCAAGAAATGATTTTAAGATTTTTGACGCACACCTTCATTCATATGGTGTTTTTCTTGATCCTAATGAAGATATAATTAGTTATATGGATAGGTACAACGTAGAAAAAGCAATCATTACCACAATAAATAGAACTAAATATTATGGTAAACAGAAAGAAGAAGCTTCAAAGATGAAGGAAGGAGATAAAATGGCAAAATTCCTAGATGATTTTAAAAAGATGCTTCCGAAGAATCAATTGGACCATTCCGATGTAATAGAAATTACAAATAAAGCACCTGAGAGATTTTATAAATTCTTTTGGTTTAATCCAAAAATAGCTGCTGATAAAGAAGAATATAACTACAAAATACTGGAAGACCATTTTAAGAAAGGATTTTGTGGAGTAAAAATTCATCCTGGTTTTAATTTATTAGAAATCCCAAAGGATACCATAAAACTACTTTCCTTCATGCAAGATTATGATAAAAACCTCATATTTTTCATCCATTCAATGCCTAAAACGGGTTTTTTTTCAGGTGTTTTGCCTAAAGATATTGCATATTTGGCAAAAGAGTTTCCAAATTTAAGAATTATTGCTGGGCATGCTGCTTATTGTATGGAATTTGCTGTAGAGGCAGGATTGACTCTGAAGAAATATAATAATGTCTATTTTGAGACGAGTTGCTCTGTATCATTTGGTATATTTAATTTATTAAAGACAGTAGGTCATGAAAGAATTTTATTTGGTTCTGATTCACCAACAGCTTCAACACTACCAATTGAAATAGATAAAATTCTAACCTTACCTAAAATTTCAAAAGAAGTGAAACAAGATATTTTATACAATAATGTAATGAAATTATTGAAGTTGCAATGATAAATACATTATTATTAACCCGTTTATATACAATTGGATTTAATTTTGCACGGTTTTTTTGATTCTTTGAAATTTGTTAAGTTTTGAGCGACAAAATCTATTTAACATTTTGTTACATATTGAATTTATTAATGAATTAATTCTTTATTTACTTATTATTAAATTGTGAGATAATTTATTAATAATCTCTTTTTTATTTGTAATTTAATAATAAATCAATTAAAAGGAGAATCCTATTTTATTTTAATAACAAATATTAAAAATCTAAAGTTGATTTCGTGAGTTATTTAAGGGATAATAAAGTCTGGGAGGAAGACGACAATATAAATTGGGATGTTATAGAAATTTCAAAAGTAGACGACAAAATTATTAAGAGGTTAATTGAGAATCTAAAGTTAGATAAATCTGATTTATCGGAGAACTTTTTTATATCTTTTGAAAGTCTTTTAAAACTAGGAAAAAAGATTGAACCTGTACTTGATTTATTCATTAAAGAAACAACTGAAATTCATAATTGTAAAGTAGACACATTCAATTTTATTTTGGATTTTGTGAAAAACAACACTCTAAAGCATGTTTTAGTACCTCAATTATATCATCCAGATTTCATTACTAGAGCCAGAACTGTATTGAAACTTGAACAGGCTGGTGATTTAAGTTATCTAAATTTTATATTACCATTATTAAATGATCCTGATGACTCAGTTCGTTGGTCGGTAAT
>Ga0209977_10001543_pt1 | contig 10130 bp, 10 predicted proteins | sample SumtaG_2_FD_183113 | JGI IMG/M metagenome (GOLD analysis project Ga0209977, IMG submission 183113) | Deep subsurface microbial communities from Indian Ocean to uncover new lineages of life (NeLLi) - Sumatra_00607 metaG (SPAdes) (version 2) | ecosystem: Environmental > Aquatic > Marine > Oceanic... | reverse complement strand
GGAAGGGCGGGGTCATTGACTTTTAAACGTAATTGCTCAAACTATTGTGGCTTTCAAGTTACTGTTTCTTTGGAGCATATACTTTTAAACGGTGAATAATCTTGGCCTCAAGAAAGATCGTTTTCATGGGAAAGATCTGGCCCACCCTGATTTCTATGTATCAGCAAGGCACTACCTGAAAAAATATGAGAGGAGAGAAGATGAATTACGAAGACTGGGTGAAGGAAAAATTAGAGGACTTGAGCAAATCCCTGGGTTTTAAGTACACCCCAGAGGAGGAGTTAACCGACCGACTGGCCAGGCTCAGGAGCGGTATGAAAAAGAAAGGGATCGAGGCATTACTGGTAGTGCAGAAAATGGACTATTACTATCTTTCTGGGACCACCCAGGATGGCATTCTCTTCGTGCCTTTGGAGGGAAAACCGCTGCTTATGGTCAGGAGGGAATTGGAGAGGGCAACACTGGAATCGTCGCTGGAGGAAGTAGTGGGAATCAAGTCCATTCGGGAACTCCCTTCCCTGATTCACAACCACTGGGGCAGACTCCCCAAGACCCTGGGACTCGAACTGGATGTTCTCCCTGTGAATGAGTACTTCAAATATGAGGGCCTCTTTCAAGGCGCCAGGCTCATGGATGCCTCCCTTGTCATCCGTGACACCCGCAAAATCAAATCCCTTTTTGAGATCCATCTCATGAGAATGGCTGGGGAGATAGGTAGGAAGGTTTACCAAAAAGGCAGAGAGATCCTCAAAGAGGGGATGACCGAGATCGAGTTCGGTGGTCTCTTGGAAGCTGCGGCCAAAATGTTCGGGCACGAAGGGCTTCTCAGGGTCAGGTCCCTCAACTATGAGGCTTATACATGGCATGTACTGAGCGGTTCCAGCGGGGGGATCGTGAGCCAGTCGGATTCCCCTATGGGCGGATTGGGGCTCTCGCCAGCCTTTCCTGTAGGGGCAAGTCTCAAGGTCATGAGAGCACATGAGCCCATCCTGGTGGACTTTGGAACATGCTACCATGGCTACCAGGCGGATGAGACACGTATGTTCTCTATCGGAGAAATGACAGAGAAATTTCTTGACGCTTACAAGGTATGCAGGGAGATCCACGATGCCGTCTTGGAAGAGACACGGCCTGGGGCAGACTGTGAGGCCATCTTCCGGAATACTCTCCAGCTTGCTGAAAAGCTGGGCTACAAAGACCGTTACTTAGGGCCTCCTGGACTTCAGACCCGTTTTATTGGCCACGGTATCGGCCTGGAACTCAATGAATTTCCCTTCCTGGCCCAGGGCCACTCGTATCCACTAGAGGAGGGAATGAGCTTTGCCGTGGAGCCAAAGATCATTTTTCCCGGAGAAGGCTCAGTAGGATTTGAAAACACAGTGGTTGTCACCCAGGATGGCTACGATATCCTCACTCCATTAGAGCAGGATATCTTTAAGGTATGAGCTCTTTTTCATGCCCCAGGAATCTATTTTACCTAGCATTTTTAACTAATGCTCCCTATTGAGGGTTTTCAAGGCAAGAATAAGAGCATGGGTCCCTGAACGACCATGTCCTTGTGCCTTGACCGCAAGGTATAACTGGTGTACCAGGGCTAAACCCGGTAATGATAGGTCGACAGATGCAGCTTCTTGCATGGCAATGCCCATATCCTTGATGAAATGCTCCACAACAAAACCAGGTTCATAGTTTCCGGATACTATACGTGGTCCCAAGTTGTTAATAGACCAACAAGAGGCTGCACCTTTACCGATGATATTGATTACGGACTGTTGATCAAGGCCAGCCTTATCCGCATACAGCAGGGACTCACACACCCCAATCATGGTTCCAGCAACAAGGATCTGATTGCACATTTTTGTATGCTGCCCTGCTCCTGGGCCTCCCATATAGGAGATGGTTTGGCCCATCAATTGAAACAAAGGCAGAACCGTATCAAAGACCTCTTTATTCCCTCCCACCATAATGGCAAGGGTTGCATTCCGAGCACCAATATCGCCGCCTGAGACAGGAGCATCAAGACTATTCAGCCCCCGTTCCGCAGCAACCCTGGCGATGGTTTGAGTCAAACTGGGTCGACTGGTGGTCATATCTACTACAATACGGCAAGAACCTTCAATAGAAAGTATTCCACTCTCTCCCAGGTAAACTTCTTCTACATCGGCAGGAAAGGCAACCATGGTGAATACAATTTCAGAGTTGGCTGCAATTTCAACCGGGGATTCACACCAATGGGCCCCATTGTTGAGCAAAGATTCTGCCTTGCCTCTGGTACGGTTAAAAATATAAAGGTCATGTCCAGCAGCCTGTAGATGACCGGCCATTTGCCCACCCATGATGCCGGTACCAATCCATCCAATTTTCATCATATTGCTCCTTTCCTTTATTGATAAAAGGCTTCTTGGTCTTCAAGTGGTGAAAACGCTACCAAAAAAAGGATACAAACTCCTTTTTCGGAGAAAAGATAGTAGGAAAAAAAAGATTTTATGTCAATTGAAAAGCCATTCCAGGATATAGAGGGATTGAAAATCAAGACTAACGCTGAAATCACCTGCCTCTATGGAGCTGAAAGTCCTGAGATTGTCGAAGGGCGCCAGCGGAATAGAGGTCGGGTGGATTGACGGGTTAGGCAAATTACCGTTTAATACTTATACTAAGTCGCAATCATAAATAAACTAATGTATAATTTTCTCTGATTTAACATATATCAAAATCGGAGGAAGCTATGCGTCCACAACGACCAATTAGTGAACACGCAAAACGATCTTTAAAAGAATTACTCAGGAAGACCAAGACTAAGGCCGATTTCCAGCGTGTCCAGTGTATCTGGTTGCGAGCGACACTTGGAATGCCCTCAGATCAAGTAGCCTTAGCTGTTGGCTTCAGTCCTGCCACGGTTAAGAAGCTCTGGTCTCAATACTTTTCTGGCGGCGAAGAGATCTTGATCGGCCGGGGGCGCGGAGGCAGGCGTAGGGCTAACTTGAGTTTGGAGGAGGAAGAGACGATCCTGGCTCATTTTTTTGAGAAGGCGAAAAACGGGGGAGTATTAGTGGTCAACGAGGTAAAAGCTGTGTACGAAGAAGCTGTAGGACATAGCGTTCCTAAATCAACGGTCTACCGAATGCTTGCACGTCACGGGTGGCGGAAAATAGCTCCGCGGCCACGTCATTCTAAAGCCGATCCACAGGAAATGGAGGCTTTTAAAAAAACTCCCAGAAATAGTCAGTCAGGAGGCTAAAAGACAAAAAGGCAGACGGATTCGATTAATGGTCCAAGACGAAGGACGATTCGGCCGAATTAACGAATCACGTCGCTGTTGGGCGCCCAAAGGGGTTCGTCCAGATGTTCATCTACAGTTCGTTAGGCAATACACCTATGCTTATGTAGCGGTCAGCCCTCATGACGGAATCATGGATCCCTTGATACTACCAGAAGTCAATGCAGAGGCAATGTCAATTTTCCTTGCTGAGTTAGCCAGGCGTCATCCCGATGAATTCATACTGATGGTTATGGATCAGGCTGCTTGGCACAAAGCAAATGATTTAGTGATTCCCAATAATATAGGGCTCATCTGGCAGCCGCCCTATTCACCTCAATGCAATCCAGCAGAAAACATTTGGGATGAAATCAGGGAGAAATGGTTTCCTAACCTAGTCTTCAAAAGCATGCAAGCTGTTGAGGATACTTTAGTAGAGGCGCTGGTTACTTTAGAAAATGATAATGAAAGAACACAAAGTATAGCAGGCTTTGAGTGGATTGTAAGTATTCCTTTGAATGCAAATTAGTATAATCGGCCGGTCAACACTGATGAGTTACCAGAGCTAAGCCGATATAGGTAAAGTGTTTTAGAATGTCCCCCTTTTTTTCTTTTTTAGGCGGACCCTTTGACACACCATCTTTTCAGGAATATAAATGACAGGCAACAAAATGCTCCCTTTCTGCTTCCCTTGATTGGGGTAACTCCTCCTCGCATATCCTACCAACTTTTTCTATGCATCTCGTATGAAATCCGCACCCCAATGGAGGGTCGATAGGGCTCGGAATCTCCCCCTTAAGTATAATCTTTTTCGTCCTCCTTTTAGGATCGAGCTCAGGAGTGACCGAGACCAGGGCCTTTGTGTAGGGGTGTAGGGGGTTATTAAAGATATCCTCTGTCCTTCCATGCTCTGTTATCTTTCCAAGATACATGATCGCTATTTTTTCCGTGAAAAGCCGTGCAAGGGAGAGATCATGGGTTATGAAGAGGTAGGTAAGATCCAGGTTTTCTCTCAGTTTCTTCAGAAGATTCAAGACCTCTGCCTGTACCGAGACATCCAAGGACGAGGTGGGTTCGTCCAAAACGACGAATCCCGGGTTTAATATGAGAGCTCGTGCAATAGCTACTCTCTGCCTTTGCCCTCCGGAAAGCTCATGAGGATACCGATAGAGATATTCCTTCCCCATTCCCACCAGGTTAAGAAATTCCTCAACTCTTTCCACAAGTTCATTCTTGTTCTTGACCAGATGATGGGTTCTTAACCCGCTGCCTATAATATACTTTATCTTCTTTCTTGGATGTAACGAGGAATAGGGGTCCTGGAAAACTATTTGCATCCTCCTTCGCAGATCCATTTCCCGCTCTACCCTTATATTGGTGATATCCGCTCCCTCGTAGAATATGAAGCCTGCGGTTGGGTCTATTAGCCGCAGGATTACTCTTCCCAACGTCGTCTTTCCAGAGCCCGATTCTCCCGCTAAACCAAAAATGTCTCTCCTGTTGATCGATAGCGATACACCGTCAATTGCCTTCACGTATTTTCGCTTCTTCCACGGAAAATGCTTCTTGATGTGTTCAAGTCTTATTATCTCATCCACGTAATCCTCCTTCATACAGGAAACACGCGGTTGTATGACTGCCCTCCACTTCTATCGTTATAGGCTTTTCTTCCTTGCATATGTCCCTTGCGTACTCGCAGCGTGGGTGAAACCTGCATCCTGTAGGGGGATTTACGAGATCGGGAACACTCCCCTTGATTCCCACTAATTCCTTTCTGGAATCTGAAGGGATAGCTCTCATAAGGCCTACAGTATAGGGGTGCCGTGGATTATTTATGATTTGGTCCACCTCACCTACCTCAACTATATCCCCTGCATACATAACGCCGACCCTGTCACAAGTCTCTGCGACAATGGATAGATCATGGGTTATAAGTAACACACTGGCTTTATGCCTCTTGATCAGATCTTGGAGTAGACTCAATACCTGAGCCTGAATCGAAACATCTAGGGCAGTGGTCGGCTCATCCGCGATGAGAAGAGATGGCTCGGTAGCCAGCATCATGGCAATCATAACTCTCTGGGCCATGCCCCCTGACAGCTGGTGAGGATATTGATTGGCAATCTTTTCAGGCTCTGGTATGTTCACCTCCTTCAGCAATTCGATAGCCCTTTTCTTTGCTGCGCCTTTGCTCATTTTTCTGCTCAGGGCCTCGGTTATTTGATCGCCGTTCTTTAGAACAGGATTCAGTGCAGCGATTGGATGCTGCATGATCATGGTAATCTCCTTACCACGAATCCTTTCCCTGACATCATCCTCATCCATACTTAGGATATCCTTTCCCTTAAAGATGATCTCGCCTTTATCTATTCTTCCCGGATTCGGAACGAGATTAAGAATGGCGGACCCGGTGACGCTTTTTCCGCACCCCGTTTCCCCAACTAATCCAAAAAACTCGCCTTTTTTGATTTCCAGGTTGACGCCATTTATAGCCTTGACTACGCCTCTGTAGGTGTAGAAATTTATCACGAGATCGTTTATCTCGACCAATGCCTCAGGCATCATTCCCCCCTCCTGAGGTGAGGATCAGAGACATCCCTTATTCCGTCTCCAAGTAAATTAAAGCCGAAAACTGCTAAAAGAATTGCAAAACCAGGAAATGTTGGGACCCACCACTGATTTATCAGAAAGCTTCTTCCCGTAGCTACCATAAGGCCCCATTCGGGTGTTGGGGGCTGCGCGCCAAGTCCCAGGAAGCTCATCCCCGCAGCGATTCTTATCACATTGCCCATATCGAGGGTTGCACGGACAATTGTAGTGGATGAGCACAATGGCAAAATGCTGGAGAGTATTATTCTGGCCTTGGATGTACCTAATGCCTTTTCAGCTTCTATAAAAGTTCTTTCTTTTATACTTAGTGTCTCGCCTCGTGCTAATCTTGCGTACGCTGGCCACATGGTTATGGCTATAGCTATCATTGTGTTCACAAGACTTGGTCCCAACGCGGCTCCGATTGCCATTGCCAATATGAGCCTCGGAAATGCCATAAATATATCTGCCATCCTCATTATGATCTCATCAACCCATCCGCCAAAATATCCTGCAACAATTCCAAGAAAAACACCCAGGGGCAAATCGATCGCAAGGACTATTATCATAATTAATAGAGCTACCCTTGTACCATGGACTATTCTAGAGAGAATATCTCTGCCAAGCTCATCTGTGCCAAGCAGATGGCTCATTGACGGGGAAGCAAGCCTGTTTTCAAGATGCATCGCGATGGGATCATGGGGGGAGATATAGGGGGCCAGAATCGCAACGAGAACCAGGGCCACTACAAGGGAGAGTCCAACGATGGTCAGAGGGCTTTTTTTCGTCGCATGGACAATTTCCTTGGCATCGGAGATCTCTGAGGAATGTCTCCTCTTCCAGGATGATATCGTGGTTCGCAGATTCCCCATTACAAACACCTAGTATTTAACCCTTGGGTCTAAAAACCGATAGAGCAGGTCTACTATCAAGTTGCTTAGGGCAAAACAAATTGCGATTAAGGTTATGGATCCTACCACTGCATTCAAATCAAGGGATAGAAAGGAGTTCACCGCATATCTTCCCAATCCAGGATATCCAAATACGGTTTCTGTCAAAACCGATCCCTCGAGAAGATAACCGAAGGATATTCCCACCATCGTTATCACTGGGATAGCGGCATTCTTTAAGGCATGTCGAAAGATCACTATCTTTTCCCTTAAACCCTTAACCCTTGCAGTTCTTATATACTCCTCATTAAAGACCTCAAGCATTGATGATCTTGTCACCCTGCATATGTATGCCGTTTGTATCCACCCCAACACAAGTGCCGGACCCAATAAGTGGTAGAGTGCATCCCAGAATGTTCTGAATTCTCCCGCTATCAGGCTATCTACCGTATAAAGACCGGTCACTGTGAGTGGAGGTGAAATTCGTGGCGACAATCTGCCACCTGCTGGGATGATGCCTAAATGATAGTAAAGGATCAGGATGAGCAGCAGGCCGAGCCAGAATGCGGGCATGGATATACCTACCAATGAAAATACCCTGCTTATGTTATCGGCCATCTTGTTTCTCTTGACCGCAGAAAGTATCCCCAGACCTATGCCGCACGTTATTGCAATGAGCATAGCGAGAGTGACCAGTTCCAGGGTGGCTGGGAAATACGCTTTAAGATCCTTGGATACTGGGTTTTGTGTTCTTAGTGCTATCCCAAAATCCCAATATACAACGCCTTTCACATAACGAATGTACTGTTGATGCAGGGGCAGATGCAAACCGAGCAATCTCTCTGTTTTTTTAACCAGTTCCGGGGGAGCATTTTCTCCAAGGATCGCACCTACTGGATCAGCGGGGATAACGTGCGAAAGCAAGAATGTGACAGTTACAACTCCAATAATAACTACGATAAAAAGCGCCATCCTTTTTACTAGATATTCTCTGAAATTCATTTCATTCCTCACCCATTTGCACTCTTACTGTTAAGCATCTTATTATGAATGAGTAGTATGGGCGTCTCCCACTCTTCTATTTTCAGTCGCGATAGAGCTAACTATTCCAATAATGAGCCCAAAAAATAAGAGCACCCTACCCTTCTTGAAGTCAGGTTAAACAGGGTGCTCTTCTTTCTCAAGGATGTATTAATCCTCTATAGTCACATACTCGAGACGTGTTTCCGTCAGCGCGCTCAGATGAAAATTTTTGATCTTATCCTTTTGGCCTACATTACCAGTGAACTGATACAGTATCGCAAACACTCCGTCCTGTTGCCACTTCTTCTGTAGTTCGGTGTACACTCGCTCACGTTCACCCCTATCTTCTATCAAGGCCGCCTTTTCCACCATGTCCGTGAATTCAGGGTTTGCGTATCCGTTTCTCCATGCAAGCTGCTTTACCTTTGCATCGGGGCCCGTTGTTCTGCAATGAGCAAACGGCTTTGCCTGGGCATCGGGATCACCGTAGTCCGCTCCCCATCGTGCCATTACCGCTTCCAAACCTTGCTTTCTGTATTTCCCCAATAGGGTGCTGTAGGCTATTAACTGAAGATCAGTCTTTATGCCCACAGCATCTAAGTTGGACATGACAACCGTTCCCGCCGTGGCCAGGAATTTGGGCACGCTCAAGGTTATTTGAATACCCTTTGGATATCCTGCCTGTGTCAACAATTTTTTTGCTTTTCCAGGATCATACGGAAATGCCTGGCCTTCATAGTGTGCAAACATGCCCTTGGGGATGAATGTGTGAAGTTCCATGACGCCGCCGCCCGCTGCCTTGACAATCCCCTTGTAGTCTATTGCGGATTTAATTGCCCTTCTAACCAAGACATTATCCAAGGGTGGGTGTGTAGGGTTCACTGCCAAGTAAATAATCCTGAATTTGGGCAATTTTAGCACGGAGAGTCCCTTTGTAGCATCAATTTCCGGAATCTGATCATATTCGAGATTCCACGCTATGTCGATGTCACCCCTCTTGAGCTGAACGACCTGGCTGGATGACTCCGGTACATCAATTATTATTATCCTCTTTATCTGCGGTTTCCGGCCCCAATAGTGTTCGTTGCGCTCAAGAACAATCTTCTCATTTCTCTTCCAACTAACCAACACATAAGGACCACTCCCGGCAGAATGCTCCGTGAGGTAGGCACTTCCCATATCACCTTCTTTGGCCTTCGCCTCAGCGACCCTCGGGTTTACTGTGCCTGTAATGAATGTCATACACGAGAGTACTAAGCTTGGGGAATATGGCTTATCCATGGTAACCTGCACTTTGCCTCCCACGGCTTTGATGGAATCCTCAGTTACCCCAAATTGGGTAAGTACCCAGGCCGGTGTCTTTTCTAACTTGACCACTCTCTTCAATGAATAGGCGACCGCCTCAGCGTCTACTGGGTCACCGTTTGCGAATTTCACCCCTTTTCTTATGGTAAAGGTTAAAGTCTTACCCGAAATCTCCCACGATGTTGCCATGGCAGGTTCAATTTCACTTGCAGACCCTGCCTTGAATTTGACGAGGGAATCATATATGTTTCTCAACATCCAACCCCCCTCTATTTCATAACATGCCGCAGGATCCATAGATACTATTGCCCCCGTATTCATTCCCATAATGAGCACTTTTTCTTTCCCAATACATTCGCTAAAAGCGCTCAGCGTCATTGCCATGCAGATCGCTATGACAAATATTGCCCATCTTGTTTTGTTCATTTTCCTACCTCCTTAATTATTTGGTCCTTGTATAGAACCTCGTCCATTTGTTGGTGGAAAGCTCCCGCATCTCGCTTGCAAGGCCTTCCATTCCTCCAGCCAAAAGCCTCCCTCTACCTTCACCCCCTTTCCGGCTTTATTTCCTTACCAATGATCTAAACCCATACGTGATCGATAACACCCTACATTTCTTTTGTCAATAGCACTTGCCAACATTATGGTTATGTTGCATAATTATAAGGCCGATTTTCAAAGGATGGGATTTTTTATCCTTGCCCATAGCCGCGAAGTTGGGGATAATAGCATACACCACAGGACTCCCTTATTTCGCTAACAGAGTAAGCTTTTTCAGTTGTAATAGAGGATCGTAAAGCCCTCTTTGAGCGTATGCCACATGAAATGGGGCCCTCTCACTAACCTGGGGCTCGTTTTCAAAGGTGATTTTTCTGAAGCGATATAAGGTCGGTGATCAACAGGCTGCGCTTTAGTCCGTACCAACGCGCTTCTCTTGCCGGAGTTTTCATATTCGATAGAGGGCCTAAACGAGGGGGTTTTGAGGTCATTAGCATCATGGGATGTTACATACTTTTTCAAGAATAGAGTCAAGGAGGAGTGCAATGTCATATCAATACGAGGTATTG
>Ga0209977_10001542_pt1 | contig 10131 bp, 10 predicted proteins | sample SumtaG_2_FD_183113 | JGI IMG/M metagenome (GOLD analysis project Ga0209977, IMG submission 183113) | Deep subsurface microbial communities from Indian Ocean to uncover new lineages of life (NeLLi) - Sumatra_00607 metaG (SPAdes) (version 2) | ecosystem: Environmental > Aquatic > Marine > Oceanic... | reverse complement strand
ACCAATTAGGCCTACTACAAAATAGGTATGATGTCTACAGAATAACTTAAACTTTTTGACTTACCGAGCGTTACAAGCTACCATATCAGCATGAACACAAGCAAGGCGCCTGAGCTAGCCCTTTTCCCTCTAACCGCTGAGGTGAATAATCAAGGACATCTCGTTATTGGCGGCTGCGGTGTTGTTGACCTGGTCAAGGAATTCGGCACACCGCTCTATCTTTTCGATGAGGCCACCCTCCGCCAAAAGTGCCGTGAATTTAAAGAAGAGTTTGGTAAATATTATCCTGATACCCTGGTCATTTATGCCTCCAAAGCTTTCCTGAACCGGGCTTTGGCTCTCATATTTAAGGAGGAGGGCCTGGGACTCGATATTGTCTCCGGGGGAGAACTTAGCATCGCTCATTCCGTGGATTTTCCTCTGGATAAGGTCTATTTCCACGGCAACAACAAGACGCCGGAAGAGCTGAAGCTAGCCCTGGATTTGGGCGTTGGCAGGATTGTGGTGGACAACCTCTATGAACTTGAGCTGCTTAATAAACTGACCAAGGAAAGGGGGATGGGGCAAGATATTTTGCTTCGCCTCACTCCAGGAGTTGACCCTCACACTCACCAATATACTACGACCGGGACGATAGAGAGCAAATTTGGCTTTCCCTTAGCTACCGGCCAAGCTGAAGAGGCGGTAAGCCAGGCTTTGTCAGCCTCCAACCTTAACCTTCTGGGCTTTCATTTCCATCTCGGCTCTCCGGTATCTGAGATTCAGCCTTATGAGCTGGCTATGGAGCTTGTGCTTCGCTTTGCTAAGGAAATGGTCAAGAAATTCGGCTTCGACCTCCACGAATTCGATATCGGTGGCGGTTTTGCTATTCCATACACTCTGGATTCCAAGGTACCCGCAATAGATGACTTTGCCAGGACTTTAACCGGCAAATTGAATAGTCTTGTTTCGGGACTGGGATTGAGTCGCCCCCGGCTCGTTATCGAGCCGGGAAGGGCGATTGTCGGCCAGGCCGGAGTGGCATTATATAAGGTCGGGGCGATAAAGGAGATACCCGGCATAAAGAAATATGTCTGTGTCGATGGCGGCATAAGCGACAATATCCGCCCGGCTCTTTATGGAGCTAAATATGAGGCTTTGGTGGCTAACAAAGCTTCAGAGGCAGAAAGAGAGATGGTTACTATTGCTGGTAAGCTCTGCGAGTCTGGTGATATTTTAGTAAAGGATATCAATTTGGCTTCAGTGCATCCCGGTGACATCATAGCCATTCCAGTTTGTGGTGCCTATTCCATACCCATGTCGAGCAATTATAATGCCATGCCCAGGCCAGCTATAGTCATGGTGAAGGAAGGTCGAGCGCGTCTTATTCGGCGCCGGGAAACTTATCAGGATTTGATGAACCTGGACCTGATTTAACATGTGGCAAGTTATAGGACAGGATAAAATTTTATCTCTGCTGGATTACAGCCTTAAAACCAATGCTATAGCCCACGCCTATCTTCTGGTAGGGCCGCGGCATGTGGGCAAAGGGACTTTAGCCTTCAATTTGGCTCAAGCCCTAAATTGCGATGGCCCCGAACTGCCTTGCGGTCAATGCCGTTCCTGCCAGCGAATCCTGGAGGGCAAGCATGCTGATGTCACCCCTATTGGCTTGGATTCTAAAACGGAGATTGGTATTGATGATATTCGAGGACTGCAACGCATAGCCAACCTGCCACCGTATGAGGGTAAGTGCAAAGTGTTTATCATTGATGAAGCTGAGTATCTATCTACTGAGGCGGCTAATTCCCTGCTCAAGATATTAGAAGAGCCACCGCAAAGGGTAGTCTGGCTTTTATTGGCTGCTGCGGAGGAGCACCTCTTACCGACAATTATTTCACGGTGTCAGCGGCTGGAATTGAAGCCTGTGCCATCAGAGCAAGTGCAAGAGACACTCGTCAACTCATATAACGTTGAAGCTAATAGAGCGAAGCTTTTGGCTCAATTGTGCCATGGTCGTCTTGGCTGGGCATTATCGGCTTTGGCAAATGACGATATATTGGAGCAGCGGTCCCAGAAGATAGACAGGCTGGTCTCCTTGTTAACTGCCAGCTTGGGTCAAAGGTTTGCCTATGCCCAGGAGCTAGCAAACCAATTTAGTCAGAGCCGGAGAGCCGGGGCGGAAATAATAGAGATTTGGCTCGACTGGTGGCGTGATTTGATGCTCATTAAAGGTGGTTGCCAGGAGGCAATTATCAATGTAGATTATGAGATAGCGCTGGAAGAACAAGCCCGGGGATTAAGCCTGAGCGAGATTAAAGGGTTTCTTTCTAGTCTTTGCTTGCTACAGGAGGAAATCTTTAAGAATGTTAATCCCCGTTTAGCATTGGAATGGCTGATGCTCAATTTACCCCAAAAAAAGAGTGTGAGGTCCTGAACGAGAATATCATTACGGAGTTATAATATATTTCGATGGCTAACATAATTGGAGTCAAATTCCGCCCGAAAGGTAAATTAGTCCACTGTGATGCTGGTGAGATGTCACTGCAGATGAACGACTATGTAGTAGTGGATACCGGGCATGGTCTAGAGGTGGCTAAGGTCGTTACTCCTGAACCCCCGTCTCAACCAAGCGAGCAATTAATGATGGTAGTACGCCAGGCTGAGGCTGAGGATTTAGAGGAAGCTCGGCGAAACTTGGAAAAGGAAGCTTTAAGCAAGTGCAATGAAATGGCAGCCCAACTTGGTTTAAAGATGAAGCCACTAGTGGTTCGCTATGATTCCCAGAGTGAGCGACTAACCGTATTCTTCAGCGCTGAGGAGCGGGTGGACTTCCGAGACTTGGTTCGGAGATTGAGCTATGCCCTGGAAAGACGGATAGAGTTAAGGCAGGTGGGGTCAAGGGATGAGGCTAAGTTATTGGGCGGCATAGGCAAGTGCGGCTATCCTTTATGTTGCCAGAATTCCCTCACCAGCTTTGCCTCAGTATCTATTAAAATGGCTAAGGAACAGAACTTGGCCTTGAATCCTATGAAGATATCGGGCATCTGTGGAAGGCTCCTTTGCTGTCTGGCATATGAAAACAAAGAATATACAGCTATGAGAAAGCAGATGCCTCAGCCGAAGCAGGAAGTATCAACATCCTGGGGGAAAGGCAGGGTGATCAGCACTAACTTGTTAAAGGAAACGGTGACAATACAATTGGATGATGGGATGATTAAAGAGGTAGCTCTGGATGAATTAATTCAAAGAGGGTAGATATTTTTGCCATTCACCATGATTATTGATAAGGTGATAAGGAATATAGAAGCCATCATTGCGGGGAGGACATGGCTGGCGCAGCAGTCTCATCCTTGCTTCATCCGGCGTACGTCCGCCCTTGTGCCTGTTGCAAGGAATACAGGCACCGACCACATTGTCCCAGGCGTGCTTTCCACCCCGTCGCCGTGGAATAACATGGTCTAGGGTAAGCTCCTTGGTTTGCTGCCCACAATACTGGCAGGTGTAATGGTCACGGTTAAATACCTCGAGCCTGCTTAATTTTTTCTGATGGCGGGGACGCTTGACCATGTAGACAAGTCGGATTACTGAAGGTATCTGAAATACGAGGTTAGCAGAATGAAGCTCACCTCTGTTATTTTCCAGCACTTCGGCTTTGCCCCGAAAAACTAGCACTATGGCCCGACGCGTGCGGCATAAATTAAGAGGCTCATAACTCTGATTAAGCACTAAAACAGGATAATCTATCACAACTACAACCTGATTATTAAGTTCGCCCTGAAAAACGAAGTTTTTCAGGGATAATTATTTAGCTATTTTAGCAAGCCTTTCTGACCAGTGCAATAGTTTGAATTGACCACGGCGGCACCTTCAGCGTGAAGGATTTGGGACCGGAGATACAATCTAAAAGTATGCAAATAGTTAACGGCAACAGGTAGCCTTTGTGAAAGCTATTTGCAGGGCTGTACACAGGAAGGCAGGTTTGAAGACAAAAATGCGGGGACAGGCGTGCTTAATTATCCGTCGTAATGAAAAAAGGAATCGAGGTTAAAAAAGCCGATACTATGCTAAAATTTCAATTGATGTCAGATACATATTATGTCATTCGCCCTATGCAGTATGAGGATATCCCCCGGGTAGCCCAAATCGATAGAGAGGCTTTCCCTGGTGAGTGGGTGTTTCGCTCTCAGTCAGCATATAAGAAGGATCTTAACAATCCATCCGTCCGCTATATAGTGGCTTGTAATAAGAGGGATGTGTCAGAACCTGAGGGACAAGAGACACAGAAACCACCTTGGTTCAAACGGCTCTTCAGTTCTGAGCGTCATCTTAACGTACCGGAAAACGTAGTTGGCTTTTCGGGCTTCTGGATGATGATGAAGGAGGCACATATCATTGCCATTGGTGTGAGAGATGGTTATCGTCGACTTGGCATAGGTGAAGGTTTGCTCATCGCAACCATTGAACTAGCACAGATAGTGAATGCTTATGTAGTCACTTTGGAAGTGCGTGCTTCTAATGAAACAGCTCAGGAACTTTATAAAAAGTATGGCTTCCGAGTGGTGGGGAGACGCCTGAGGTATTATTCAAGCGATGGAGAGGACGCTATAATCATGAGCACGGATAATATTACCTCTATGCCATTTCAAGAATCTTTGCAGCAGTTGAAAAAAGCCTATGGCCAAAGACACCGCGAGATTTCTGCCCAGGTCCGCTAACTATATTTATTCAGGATGGCCTTAAAGGAATCTATAACAAACCCTAGCTGCTGCCTATCAGCAGCAAAGGTGGAGAGTTTGAAAGACTTGGCTAAGCCTGGCTGTGGTCCCCAAATGCCTCTTTCCTTTAATTCTTTATAGAGAAAATATCCCCTCTCTCGAACGCGCTTGGAAATTTCGTAGAGCGCAGGGGCGTCAAAGTGCAGCAAATCATGCCTGTGCGGTCTTTCGCCTAATTGTGTAAAGCCTAATTTCTCAAGCTCAGCGGAAAACCACTGTGCTTTGGATACCTGTTCATCCCAATTTTTAACTCTTTCTTTCACATAGAGAAAGGAAGCCATGAGTGTTATCAGAGGGACCCCCCTTACAGTACAGCCGAGGAGCTCAATCTCTTTATTGCTATATGTGCCGGATTTTCTCAATACAGTCTCTTCCCATTTCTTCTTCATCCCCAATACCCCAACAGGTCCGGCAGAGGCCATGCTTTTGTGCCCACTGCCAATAATGAAATCAGCCCCTATCTCCTCCATACTTATAGGCATTCTGCCCACAGCGTATGCCCCGTTGAGTATATAAGGAATGTTGTATTCTTGAGCGATTTCTCCTAACCTTCCGGCATCAGGAAGATTTCCATAATTGCCGTCCGGGTAAGTTAATAGGATTAACTTGGGGGCGTGTTTTTTTATGAGCGGTGCGTATTCGTTAACGTCGACTCTAAATTCCGGATGTCCGGAATGAGGCACCTCGATTACGTGTAGCCCCACCCTTTCAGCAGCGACGACCGTTGTATAATGCCTGTTGGCATCAACAAGAATTGAATCCCCCGGCTCGGCTAGAGAATGCATCACCATGAATTTAGCTTCTCGGGCTCCATGGGTTATGGTGGCAACTTCACAGCCGAGGAATTGGGGTAGAAGCTCCTGGACGAAGTCCCGGATGGGGGGATTGGTTACACTACATAAACTGCCCTCGCAAAAGTCACACACAGAATATCCATCCCCGAATTCTATTAAGGCCTCCCTGGCGGCGTCGGTAAGAATGCCACCTGTCTGTAGAGGCATGAGGTTAATAAGCCCCTTATGTTGCCTTTGGAGATTAGCGAGTTTTTGTAATGATTTACTTTCTGCTTGCTTCACTGCTTTTCCCTGTCACATGTAGTGACTCTATGGTCACAAATACAGCGCCAGCGACCCCTATCTTTTTATTCTGTCCTTCAATATGTTGTCGGATAGCTTCGGGGATCTGTAGATTAAGGTCAGAAAGATGCCTTATTCCCTTCACCTGATAAGTTAAGTTACCGTTGCTACTTTCTATCGCTGCTGCGGCGCCCATAGCTATAGCATGCATATAGTTTATCCCGGTGTATGTGCCCGAAGGCGTAACATCACTATAAATACTGCCATCGGCAACGCAGATCTCGTTGAAACCGGCCGGACCGATTAATCTCTTGCCCGCCTCTTTTTCGACAACTTTCACCTCAATAGACTTGTCTTTCCAGGCCAAAAACTCACATGGGGCAATCTCGTCTTTGTGCCTTCGGGCGGTTTCCTGAATTGCCCTGGCTATTTTCTGCCCCCTGGTTGTCTCAGGGCTGGCTATATAGGTAATAGATTTAGCTATCTCCTCGTCAGAATATTCTATTATAGAAAATTGGGGATATGCCAGCTTCCTCACGTCGTCTATTTCATAAATAAGCATCCCCAGTCGCTCAATGCCGAATCCTGCGTTGAACACAGGGTACTTAATTTCGAAATTGGCCAGGGCCACAGGCGAATACATTCCGATGTCCGCTATCTCAAGCCAGGTGCCCTTATGTTTGATAAAGACCTCTTGCTCCTGCCCGGGGGCATAGTACTTGGATGTTGCTATCTTGGTCTCAAATTTGATGTCGGGAAAGCCATATTGCTGCATAATATCCCTGGTAACCGCCCTTCCCGCATCTAAAGACATTTCGGGGTCCATGACCACGATGGATGCTGAATGGTGGACTCGCAAATGCTGCGCGTCTTCTCTCTGTTCGTTGCGGTATCTGGGACCCACGGAGAACAAAGCGACTGGAAAGCTGGCTTTGTCCTGTAGTGCTGACAAGGTATGAAACCAGGTAGCCGTCATGTGACTTCTCAGGGTCTTATCGGAAGGTACTGGCTGTAGTTTTTTCATTTCAGGGAAAACTTTATCCATGAGCTCCGTAGCCTGGTAATCGGTGATGCCCAGTCCAGCAATGAGCTCCTCGATAAGATTATCCGCCTCGATTTCCCCTTTTTTATAATTTCTCAAAATGGCCTGCAGTTTTTCAATGTCAATTGCCTCTGCTATCTTCTTTAGTTGAGCTATTCTTCTCGCGCTCAGCCCTATGTCAGGGCGAGGCAGTTCAGCCAGGTAAAAAGAGCGGTCGAGAATAGCTCGAGCTTCCGGCCCATACTGCTTGACTACATCGCTATCGGGCAGCATTGTGAGATTCTCGACTTCGTCAAAACCCAGGTTCAGTAGAATCTGGCGAGATTTTTGAATTAATTCCTGTACAAGATGGGGTTTGCCTTTCTTTGCCAGGGAGATTTCAGTGCCGGTGGGGACAAGCTTCGCCGTAGCTGTCCAGGCATCGGTGAAATTGCTTTTTGCATGGGCCTTTATACCCTCTAAATCGAAAGTTCTCATCGTATTGTGAATTATATCCTAATGGCCCAACCTTCTTCTACCAAGTGAAGCGCAATTCAGCTTGGTTTTTTCCAGTTCTCTCCCTTGACATTGGCTCTTTTTCGCTAACCCGGTTATTTATGGGAGTGAATAGCGCTGCAATAATATAAGCCAAAACTTTAAGCTGCGCCATACTGAATTCTTTAGTGCCAGCAATACAGCGTTAATAATTCAAGCTGGCTTAAAAATGCCAAAACCAAATCCAGCTAGTGCTCCAATGGAAATTAGTTTTGAAGGGGGTTGCCTATGTGGCTTCAGGAAGACAAGCATTATCCTATTGACAGCTAGGATTCAAGATTATTACAATAGCTTCATTCTAGAAGCTGTCAGTGTGATGCATAGATGTAGGGGGTATTCATAAAGTAGCGGGTATATTACAAAAGTCATTTGCTCGGGAGGTTGCCATGGATAGCATAAAAATTTTAGAGAGGGTCGACATATTTCGGGGTCTGAGCCCGCGTCAGCTTGAATCCCTTGCACAGGTCTCAGAAGAGAGGAAATATCGTGGAGGCGAACCGGTGTTTACTGAGCATAGCTCAGGCGCTGAGGTGTACATCATTAAAAAGGGCAAAGTGTGCATAGAGCTAGGTTTAAAAGGCAAACCCAATACAGCCACTATACAACGATTGAGCGTGGGGCAGATTTTCGGCGAGTTGGCATTGGTGGATAAGAGAAGCCGTTCTGCGACTGCTATATGTGAGAAAGACTGCGAGATAATTACTATTGATAGAAATAGGCTTGATGAGCTTTTTGAACAAGATAGTCGCCTTGGCTATATAGTTATGAGGAATCTGGCTCAACTATTAGCCGAGCGGCTGCGCAGGACAGATTTGATGTTGGTGGCAAGTGTCCTCTGGGAATAGTTAAGGGATCTGAGCTATGGAAGAACTACGAGTAGATGCCTACTCTCCGCTCGAAATCGCCAAAAAGATTGCCGCAGTTGCCCAAAAGAAGTCTGGCCTTGACTTCTTCAGAATGTTTGTACTCGCCATCCTGGCAGGTGTTTTCATTGCCCTTGGTGGTGAGTTTTATACCTTGGTAGTGCATGATAGCGGACTCGCCTTTGGTTTGAACAGTCTGATTGGTGGGCTTGTTTTTTGCCTCGGGCTCATTTTAGTAGTAATTGCCGGGGCAGAGCTCTTTACCGGCAATACCCTTGTGGTTATGGGTTTTATCGAGGGAAAAGTTAGAGCACGCCAACTTCTAAAAGGGTGGAGCATAGTATATCTTGGCAATTTTGCAGGGGCACTGGTAATGGTATTGTTTATGTATTATACGGCACAGTGGGGTTTCCATGATGCTATGGTCGGTGGGAAGGCTCTACTCATCGCGGATGCCAAGGTCAATATGAGCTTCCTTGAAGCATTTATGAGGGGCATTCTCTGTAATGTCCTGGTCTGTCTAGCAATCTGGCTTGCTTTCAGTGGTCGCAGCACAATCGATAAGATTCTGGCGGTCATTTTCCCTATTACAGCATTCGTGGCATCCGGTTTTGAACATAGCGTAGCAAACATGTATTTCATCCCTATGGGATTGGCATTAAAGGGGCAACCTGAGGTTCTGGCTGCTGCCCAGAGTATGGCGGGGCAGCCGCTAATGCTGGGCAACTTGACTATAGCCGGCTTTTTGGTTAAGAACTTACTACCGGTCACCTTGGGCAATATAATCGGTGGGAGCCTTTTAGTTGGTGGTATCTACTGGTCAGTGTACCTCCGGCAGTTCTCCTTTAGAAGCCTGTTTCGGATTGCTCAGGTGGGCTTCCAGCTCATTTTTCTTGTTCACCCCCGGGAGCTTACCCCAACACGGATAGCGGCTAACTTGTCGAGCTTCTATGGCTTTCTTCGCCGAAGGCCACCCCGTAGTCGTCCTTTGCCGCGGGATCTAACGACCCTTATTGAAGAGGAAACTGAGGAAGAGGATTAGGCTGGAATTTCACGTGTCAGCATTCAATGTCAGGGGCATCATCTATATTATGCCCTTCCTTTCTTAGTTGGGAAAAGAACTACCCTTTCGCCCTGTTTTGAGGGTCGGATTTCAAACATTTAGAATTTTCCCAGACAAGAAATCCTTCACTGCGTCTAAGACTTGTTTTTTGTACAGCTGGCTCTGGCTCAGGATAGGGTGCAGGTCGTTCGGATCGGCAGCGCTTTCAACACCCGCATCATTACACAAAGAGTAACTAGCCTTTTATTCTTTTTTGTCCTTTTCTCCCGGGGTATCTTCTGTCCTCTCCACCTCGAGAGTGCATTCTGTGACCAGTGCGGCAATTGCTCCCAGTGCAGCCAGTACTGGAGCTGCCAGGACCGCTGCCGCAGCCACCGGAACCCCTACTGTCAGTGGGATATCTATCAAGGGACGCCCCTTATGTATTAGACGGACTCTTCTGATATTTCCCTGATGTATTAGCTCCTTGACCTTCTCGACCACTTGACTTCCATCTACAGTGAACTTCTCGGTTGTCATTGTCCTTAACCTCCTTACCTAAATCTTGTAGTGCGACCCTTGAGGGTCGTGCTGCACGAGGCTAAAGCCTCGCACTACAGCCTCTGGCTGCACCGCAGCAAGTATTGCTTCAGCATGTTTAGCACCGCTTCGGCAGCATCTCGCTTGTTTTCCTCGCGACTTCCCGGAAAGACATGCTTCTGACTCAAGCTTTCGCCTTCGGCTGCCAGGCCCAGGTAAAACAGGCCCACCGGTTTTTCGGGGGTAGCACCTGAGGGGCCGGCAATCCCGGTATCGG
>Ga0209977_10001541_pt1 | contig 10134 bp, 10 predicted proteins | sample SumtaG_2_FD_183113 | JGI IMG/M metagenome (GOLD analysis project Ga0209977, IMG submission 183113) | Deep subsurface microbial communities from Indian Ocean to uncover new lineages of life (NeLLi) - Sumatra_00607 metaG (SPAdes) (version 2) | ecosystem: Environmental > Aquatic > Marine > Oceanic... | reverse complement strand
AAAAGGCCTTGGGATTTATAAAAATGGAAAAAGTAATCAAAGAATTACATCAACATCTAACAAATGCTGGTTTTAAGAGCTCTATTGTTTCTCTTCAACATTTATCTGATTTACAGTGTGATTTGGAAAACCTTCTCGAACAAGGAATCTTACGTAAAGATTTTTACGATGAAATAGTATCACGTTATGATCTACACTGGAATTTTAAACCTCCGGCCGATTTTCCTGCGGCTAAATCTGTAATTATTACTGCCGTCCAACAACCTAAGATCAGTGTAAAATTCAAATTATCTGACAAAACATACAGCGCCATTATTCCGCCTACCTACTTGTACGATACAGATAAAGAAGCTTCAAATATCATATCACTCCATTTAGGAAATTATGGCTACAAAGTATGTGATGCACTGCTCCCGACAAAACTCCTTGCTGTTCACAGTGGGTTAGCACGTTACGGCAAAAATAATATTGCGTATATAGACGGTTGGGGAAGTTATTTTAGATTGCGGGCTTTTTTCTCTGATATCCCATATATGGCGGATGATTGGCAAGAACTTAAAATGATGGATCTTTGCAAAAAATGCAACGCGTGTATCAAAAGATGTCCTACTAATGCTATCACTAAAGACAGATTTTTAATCGATGCTGCGCGATGCACAACATATTTCAATGAAGGAGAGGATGAATTCCCGGAATGGATTGATCCCTCATGGCACAATTCTTTGATAGGTTGTATGATATGCCAGGATGTTTGTCCAGCTAATAAAGATTACACTAAATGGGTTGTTCCAGGCGAAGAATTTTCAGAAGAAGAAACTCTGATGATACTAAAAGGGGTCTCAAAAAATAAGCTTCCTCTTGAAACAACTGAAAAATTGAAAAAACTTTACACGTGGGATTGGTATAATTTACTTCAAAGAAATTTAGGAGTGTTAATAAGCAAAATATAAAATAAGAACTTTGCAAGATCGAAAAATAGAAGCTAGCTTCTTCGCTTGCAGGCAGCGAAGGAGTTGGATGGTACCATTTTAGCAGCCTGATACGCCTAACACAAAGGAGGTGATAAAAAATGGCAAAATTCTTGCTTGTTCACACAGTAGGTAAGGAGCTAACCTTGGAGACCGTTACACCTGTTGCCAAGGCCATGAAGGCGAATTCAACAGTTGATGCTTATTGGGTTAGAAGTTGGTATGCACGCGAGGAAGGAAAATTATACTGTGAGTGGGATGCCAAGGATGCTGAGTCCATACGTCAAGTGAGCGCCAAGGCAGCGCCTGATTTACCCATAGAGGGAGTCTACGAGCTGGACGCAGAGTTCATGGTCAGCTCAGAGAACTTCAGATAGATTACAGCCTTCCCATTATAAAGTTGTTCCTGGGCAAAGATCGAAAAATCGCAGAAAGTAAAATAAACATAAATTACCTGAAGTTCGGATATAAACAAATTACTTTCAATGCTCAAGGGAACTAAGAAAGGATATGACTGAATTTACCCCGTTAGATGGAGAAACTTATCTAACGGGGTAAATCCCCCTTTAGAAAAGGGGGACTTGTTGGGAAAATATTCTTTTGAAAAGTGTGGATTTATTGAAGGAGGAGAATATGAAAAAGAAAAATTATTTGTTTTGGATCTTTGGAATACTTCAGAGCATTACATTAGGCTTAATAATTTTTTTCGTTTTTAAATCACTTAATAATATTGCCGAACTTAGAGTCATTGGTTTAGATACGCAAATTCTTTTGAGCATTCTATTTCCACTGTTTTTGCTGATTGTCGAATATCTAATATATTCAAAGGAATGAAAAAAAGACAACCATTACCTCCTACATACTTCATAATATATCTGTTACTGGCAATCGGATTGCATTTTATTCTACCTATAATGCAATTAATTTGCTTCCCATATAAATATAGTGGAGTTTTACTGATGGGGATTGGAATTTGGTTGAATCTCTGGGCAGATGGCTTATTCAAAAGAAAAAATACTACAGTTAAGCCATTTGAGAAATCGTCCGCTTTGATTTTAGAAGGACCATTTCGGTTTAGTCGTCATCCTATGTATTTAGGAATGGTAGTTGGTCTTTTGGGCCTTGCAATAATACTTGGATCACTAATCGCTTTTCTTGTACCAATTGCTTTTCTCATAACTATGCATATAGTTTTTATCCGCCATGAAGAAAAAGCTTTGGAACAGACTTTTGGCCAGGAGTATTTGGATTATAAAAAACGGGTTAGATGTTGGCTTTAAATAAGATTTTGTTCACTATTTTAATCTTTACATTTCTCTGCAACGAAAATCATCTCAGGTGAATCATTAGAAAGAGGCGATTTATCATAATCCCCGAACAACTCGACTACCTTAAACCCACATCGGAAAAGAAGATGTTCAACTTCATACCGAAAGAAATATCTAAAAGGAAATGCCTGTACCAACCGTTTGGTCTTACCACTCGGGTAAGTTACATAAAAAATTAGTTCAACATCGTTGTATTGCTCACCTCGATGAAAGGCGGAAATTCGATGTGTCCGTCTGAATTTACCACCATCTGGTAGGTCGACTTCAGGAAAATCCTCTGTCTCCTCCATATACTTAGGATTATTTATTCTTTTTGGATCAGTTTGGAAAAGGTCAAGTATTAGCTTTCCCCCTTTAAGCAAATGTCGATTCGCGCACTGCAAACAAGCAAGTTGGTCATCAATGGACACAAGGTGCTGGAATGAACGAAACGGAGTGGTTATTAGACTGAATGTCTCCTTTAACTCAAAGTTAATCATATTGACCAGAACAAGTCGAACACGTTCCTGTACCTCTTCAGGTTCGTTTCTCAGCTTCTCTCGACACTTAGCCAGCATGTATTTGGAGATGTCCAACCCGACGATTTGACAACCTGCAACTGCTGTCGGGATCAGAATCCTTCCTGTTCCACAACCCAATTCTAAAATTTTACCGCCAGCCAAACGAGAAAAAGTAAGGAAGAAGTCTACATCAGGACGTCCGGCATAGCCAGGAATGAAGTCGTAAAGCTCTGCAAGAAATGGCTGATCCTCATATCCACCAAACCTACTCATCGTATTAATTTATCTTTATGCTTAACTGCATATAACTCCCCTTATACTCAATGCTTTTGCGTTTATTTCTATTATATCAACCTCTACGCTAATGTGTTAATGTTGGTGTTGGAGTAAAATTCGCTTTAAAGATCAAAAGATGTTTCTAATTTCTTTTCCCTTTTAAATTTCTCAAGTGCAAGCTGAATCAGTCTATCTATTAATTCCGTGTAGGTGATTCCACTTGCTTCCCAGAGACGAGGATACATGCTAATCTTTGTAAAGCCTGGAATCGTATTAAGTTCGTTTACAATAACTTCCTTGTTATCTCTTAGGAAAAAGTCAATGCGAGCCATCCCTTCACAGCAGAGAACTTTGAAAGTTCTAATAGCAATCTCTTGTATTTCTTTGATAATCTCGTCTGTAAGTTTTGCTGGAATTTCCAGAATAGCACCGTTTTCATCAATATACTTTGCTTCATAGGAATAAAACTCATGTTGTGGTAAAACCTCGCCAGGCACCGATGCAATTGGATCATCGTTGCCTAAAATAGAGCATTCGATCTCCCTCCCTTCTATGTATTCCTCAAAAAGAATTTTATTGTCGTATTTAAATGCTTCCCTTACCGCAACATCAAACTGTTTTTTGTCTTTGACTTTACTAATTCCAACAGATGAACCAAGATTGGCTGGTTTAATAAAAAACGGCAAACCTAATTGCTTCTTAACATCATTGAAATCAATTTTATCCAATGAAGACCGGTTAAAGGCAAGAAATTTGGCAGTAGGAATTCCAGCATCTCTGATTAACCGTTTCATAACATCTTTATCCATTCCAACAGCAGAACCCAGAACACTAGCGCCGACAAATGGCACATTAGCCAGTTTCAATAAACCCTGAACAGTGCCATCCTCGCCAGATGGACCATGAAGTATTGGAAAGACCACATCAATTCGACCTTCAGATCGGTGACCAGTAAGACTAATTAGTTGTTTAGTTTTTTTCCCAGGAACAAAAGCAACGTTATCGTTTGCCTTATTTAATTTGATTAACTTGGGATTCTCTGCATGTAAAAGAAATCTCGAGGAATCGCTCAAAAACCATTGCCCTCTTTTGTCAATACCTATTAAAACCACTTCATATTTTTTCTTATCAATGGCTTCAATGATGTTTTTCGCTGACTGAAGGGAAACTTCATGTTCTGCTGATTTTCCTCCAAAAAGAATTCCGACACGAATTTTTGTGTTCATATTCAAACCTCTAAAAATATGGTTTCATTCTCTCTTCCTACTTCTCAGGAGCCATATGGTACCCAGCAGGATATTTGTTTTACATCTTTCTTACTACAACGACTCTTGTTAATTCTTTGCCTTCGTAAAAAGCTGATTTATAATCTTCTATTTCAAAACCCATCTTCTTAAGTGATATATCAATCCATTCTTTTGCTTCATCATCTCTCCTTGACCTGTATTCAGCAATTAATAATTTACCATTTTCATTAAGAAATATCTTCACTAATCGATCAACATATTTTTTATAAAACGGCTCTGGAACGTAACATAGTTCAGTTCTAACATAATCAAATTTTTGTGGTGATTCCCATGTCAACCCATTTCCTACAAAGATATTATTCTTAAATTCAGGTAATCTATACCTTGCAAGTTCCACCAATTTTGATGAAATGTCTATTCCAAAAGGAACAATACTCAGACCTTTTTCTTCTGTCCATTTCTTTACACACTCAAGCAGATACCCGTTTGCACATCCAATATCTAAAAACATTCCAGATTCATTAATACATTCTGCCACAGGCTTTCTACATTTTGTCCATCGTTCTTCAGGACCGGAGAACCCAGACTGTTTCCATGGTTCATCAGATGATAGATAAGCATTCTCAAGTTTCTCCTTCAATTCCGAGAACCAACCATTCAATTCTTCTTTATTCATAGGATTACCGTTTTCTAAAAACCATTGTATTACATTATTTTTCACAGATAACGATTTAACCCAATCCTGATGTAGTAATACTGTTCGTTGAATTTAAACAGCCTCTATTGTTGACGGCGGTTTTTTTGTTATGTTATACGTAACGCTGACAACACCCAGTACTTCAGTGGTCATTCTTTTTGCCAGTTTGTCTAATGTTTCGTACGGTAACCTTGTTGGTGAACCTGTTATTGCATCTTTACTTTCCCAGCACCGTACTTCTATCTGCAAACCGAAATCCCTCTTTCCTCCTCTCATCCCCGTAACTTTATCCTCGTGCAAAATCGCTAAATACTGAAATGCACCAGTATTACATAATTCGTCTTCAACGATCTTTGTAGCTTTCCTTACAGTCTCGATCCTCTCTGTAGTAATTTCTCCAATTACCCTTGCTGAAAGCGCAGGACCAGGGAAAGGTGGTCTTGAGTATATTTCCTCTGGCAATTTCAGAGCTTTGCCCACTTTTCTTATCCCGGTTTTTCTCAGCCGAAGTACTGGTTCAATGACCTTATACCCGAATCTTTCTTCAGTATCAATTCCCACCTGCTCCAGGATATTGTGCTGCCGCTTAATTCCTGCAACCGTTTCTTCCACATCAGTATAATTTGTACCCTGCAAGAGATATTTCGCACCGCTCTCCTTTACCAACTTACCAAAAACATCTTTATAAAACATCTGGGTTATGGCTTCCCGTTTTTCTTCAGGATCTGTTATACCCTTCAAGGCAGCAAAGAACTGCTCTTTTGCATCAACGATTTCCACAGGAACACCCAATTTTTCAAACAGTGAAACAATATGCTGCGGTTCATTCTCTCTCATCAAGCCGTTCTCAATAAAATACGTTTTAAGTCTATCACCTAAAGCCTTGTGACCGAGCATCGTAACGACTGAGGAGTCAACACCACCAGAAAGTGCATTGATTGCAAGCCCTTTTCCAACGACAGAAGAAATCTCTTCAACCTTTTCTTTAATAAATTCCTCAGGATTTAATTCTTCTATTTTGATTTCATTGATTTCCATTCTCTTTCTCAAGGTATAATATTCATTATCAATCTTTATTCACCAAGCTTCTTCATTCTTTCCAATCTTTCCGGTTCACTCGAAGTCAACCAATCAAGTTTTGAAAGTAAATTGTATGCACGTTTGAAATAGTCCTTAGCTTCTTCTTTCTTGCCCTTTAACAATAAACATTCTCCCAGTTCCTCAAATACAAAACCATCCGGGTCAGTTCCCTTTTCTTCAATTTCTTTTTCAAGCGCTATTTGGATTTCGAGAGCTTCTTCTATTCTCCCAAGCGACCTATAGGTTCTTGCAACATTCCATCTTTGGATTCTCACGCCTTTTTCATCGTTTATTTCCTCACGCCATTTTAGACCCTTTTCGAATAATTCCAATGCTCTATCGTACTTTTTTAAATCATGATACGTCCAGCCAATATTGTTATATAGAGGACCTAACCAGCCTTTTGCACGTTTGTCAGTTGTTTTCTCAGTCAGTTCCAGTGCTTTGAGACTCCATTCAAGTTGCTTTTCCGGTGGTTCAACGATTCCCATCATGTGCGCTGCATCAACTGCATAATAGTCTTCACTCTTCGCAAGCGCGAGTTCCCAGGCTTCTAAAAAGAACGGTTTGGCTTTTTCCTTGTAATTTGAAGAGTTGAACGCTCTTCCTCTTTCAAGGAGATATCTGATTTTTGCGACTACTAACTCATCCGTTAACATTGTTTCAACAGCATCAAGGGTTTTATGAGCATCATCAAACTTACTCTGTATCCCTTGTGTTCGGGCAATCTGAGTTAGCAACTGGGCATAATACGATACATCACCGGATTCTTTTGCCTTTGGAATCAATTCCCGAAATTTTATTTCAGTTTGTTTGAGATTACTGTAGTCCCACATTGCATCGAAATCCGGCAATTGTTTCGCCTCTTCCGGGGATTTTGAACACATAGAAAAACCTCCTAAAGCCAGAATAACCAGAAGAATAGGAATTTTTTCCATCTGTTTCCTCCACAAGTCTTTCACTAATGTTAAATGTTGAGACCCGACCCCTGATTGTTCTACTTCAAACCAAGAACGACCCTGAAGCCGGGAATATCCAAAAAGCCGTGACCTGAAACATTAAATGCTATTACCTTCTTTTCTCCAGATTCCTTACATTTAATTGCTTCCTCAATTGCACAGCAGACTGAATAGGCAGATTCCGGGGCAGGAAGCCAACCTTCTGTTTTCATAAATATCTTTGCAGTCTCAAAAACATACTTTTCGTCAGCCGGATAAGCAATAGTATCAATATAACCCTTATCTCGCAACAGGCTGATAATTGGCGAACAACCATGATACCGTAATCCATCACCTTTGATCGGTTCCATATCAACCTTATGTCCTAAGGTATACATCTTTAACATAGGTGTTATTTCTGCATAATCTGCAAAGTCAAATCTATATTCTCCCTGCAGGTTTGGAGCCACCTGTGATTGAGCAGCAATGAACTTTATCTTCTTGCCTTTCTTTAATACATCTCCAACAAAAGGCAGGGCAAACCCTCCAAAATTTGAGCCACCCCCAAGGCACGAGATAACAATATCCGGGTAATCATCAAAAATTTCGAATTGCTTCTGTGTTTCCAGTCCTATTACAGATTGATGCATAAGAACATGGTTCAATACCGAACCCAGACAGTAGGTCGCTCTTGGATCTTTTTGCGAATCTTCAAGTCCTTCAGAGATAGCAATACCAAGAGATCCCACATGTTCAGGATTTTTATCATACAGTTTCTTGCCAATTTCAGTCATTTGACTAGGTGAGGCATAAACATCTGCGTCCAGAAGTTTCATAAAAGTTAATCTGTCTTGTTTCCAGTTGTATACACTGCGTACCCAGAAGACGGTACACTTCATCCCAGTTACTGCTGATGCATAGGAAAGCGCCGTCCCCCACTGCCCTGCACCAGTCTCTGTCGTTACCCGTTCAAAACCCTGTTGTTTTGCATACCAACACTGTGCCAGGGCTGTATTTACCTTATGACTGCCAGTCGGACTGAAAAACTCACTTTTATAATACAGTTTTGCGGGTGTATCAAGCCTTTTCTCAAGATTTAATGCTCTGAAAAGCTGTCTTGGTCTACCTGCCTGAATATAGAGCTCTCTGATACCATCAGGGATATCTATCCAATTCTCTTGTGAACCTTCCTGTTTTAAGCATTCACCTATCATTAGTTCAGGGAGTTTTGCAAGCCTTGATTCTCCTTCCTCTGGATCCTTAGGTGGAGGGAGTGGCTCTGGTAGATCCGGGATGATATTGTACCACTGATGCGGAATGTCATCGACACTCAGATTCACCTGCCTCAGTTCACTCATTATACCTCCTTTCAATTATAACCGTTTGGTAAAGTAAAAATGCATTATACAACCAATTCCATTTTTTGTCAATCACTTTTCCTACAAGTCCTACAAGTTCAATATTGAGCTTCAATATCAACCTAACCCCTCTACAGCACCTGAAATATCAGTAAGGGATGTTACAGTTTGATCTGGCTTATCTACTTCTCTTTGTGGTTCTATACAAGAGATTGCAACCCGCTTAAGACTATCTAAATAGAGGCAACTATGTTCTGAATCCGGGATATATCCCTTTTTTTCAAGATCCAGCTTTACCCATATCGTCTTCATGCCAATTTTGTTCGCAGGCAAAATATCATTATCAATCCGGTCTCCAATCATCACCATTTCATCTGGCTGACACTTTGATTTCTGGATAAGCGTCTTAAAAAAACGATCATCAGGTTTTAACAAACCGATTTCTGCACTGAGCAAAACAATCGAAAAGTATTTTATTAATCCCCTATTTTCAAGAGCAGTACGACATGCGGACACCTGATTCGCTGCAATACCAAGTTTGTATGTTCCTGACAATTCTCCGAGAGTGTACTCAATTCCAGGAATAGAAGGGCTGTACTTTTCATAGTTGTGTTCAAGTTCCTCAATAATCTGCAACCACAGATCACGCCATCGCTTTTCTCCGAGATGCCTTTTACCTAGTGTCCGATAATGTCTACCATCGCTATTCCCGATTATCAGTTGCTCTCTTTCGGTAAGCAAATCAGTAAAGGTAAATGAACTGTCAATCTTATGTATCTTTTTAAACAAGTTCTCGTAAACGAAAATCATTACAGGATCATCGTTGAAGATAACATTACCAACGTCGAAAAATAACCACCTAATCTTTGCTTTCATTTGCTCATTTCTTTTTTATGCCACAGCTTATGATTAAATCTTTTGACAACATCTATCATCTTCTAACCTTTTATGATTTTTTATTTAGCCTTAAGCAGAAACTATGTGTAACCTTTTCGTTCTTAAATTTTTGTCAGATTTAACTCTATTTGTTCCTTAATCTGTTCGTATGATTGTGCCTCTACTATTCTCAGTAACGCTTCACACTTCCAAAACAGCATAATTGTCGGGATACTTGGAAGTGCTTTACTATCTTTTTTCCCCATAATAGAATCGTATCAAACCAAAATTAACTATGTCAAGTATTTCCTTCCACATCTCTCTTTTTTATATAAAACATTCTTTCACTTACGTCAAGGTTTTTTTAGGGATTTCTTCAAGATGGAAAGAAGAATCTCTTCAGATGTGAAAAAGAAAAGATTGCCGACATGTTCATTGTTTTGGTTCTGAAATATGCATAGCAATGATTTAATGAACTAAACATTCCAAATGATCCAGCATTTTACAAACAAAGTGCTGCGTAAATTTCAAGCTTGACTTCCTGAATTATCTTTGTTATAAGTAGCTCTATGATGAATAAAACAATACTAACCATTTTACTTTTGCTTACATTGTTTTTTATTTTCATTTCTGCCACGTGCATCCATAAACCACCGGTATCAAAAACCATAGGTTTTCCGAAGGTTTTTATCCCCGATGGAATCGGGGTTAATATCCATTTTACTGGTGCACCTGAAAAGGACCTGGCGCTTATCGATGAAGCCCATATAAAACTAATCAGGGCGGACCTTACGTGGGCAAACATAGAAAGGGAAAAGCACACATACAATTTCTCAAGATACGACCTCCTTATAAATGCTTGTGAG
>Ga0209977_10001540_pt1 | contig 10135 bp, 16 predicted proteins | sample SumtaG_2_FD_183113 | JGI IMG/M metagenome (GOLD analysis project Ga0209977, IMG submission 183113) | Deep subsurface microbial communities from Indian Ocean to uncover new lineages of life (NeLLi) - Sumatra_00607 metaG (SPAdes) (version 2) | ecosystem: Environmental > Aquatic > Marine > Oceanic... | reverse complement strand
GAACAATGGGAGCTACTGAACTTGAGGTCCTGACAAAGACACCTGGAGAAGGTGCAACTGTTGCAGATGCAAAGAACCTCGGCATAATTCCCATGATACTCTTCATCGTCCTAGGTAACATAGCCTACTTCAACAGGAAATACGGTAAGGAGGAGGAGAAATGACCCCCATCGAGATATTTTTGACATGGGTGGCAGCCATCCTCACTCTGATGGTTCTCTCCTTCCTCTGGAAAGAGAACAAGTTCTACAGGATAGCAGAACATGTGGGTGTAGGTGCGGCAGCCGGTCATGGAACCCTCACGGCCATCAACAGCATCCAGACATCCTGCGTTACTCCTCTGATAGGTGGAAACATAGTGCTTGTTATACCATTGATACTCGGACTCATGGTCTTCATGGGACTATCTAAGAAAATGGGTTGGCTCACTAGGTATCCAATGATGTTCATGGTCGGAACGGGAATCGGTGTAATGCTTGGCGCAATCATGGAAGGACAGATCATAGGCCTGTTAAGGGCTACAGTAACTGAGGTCTTCGTAGGCGACGCGTTTCTGGCTTTCAGCGGCCTAATAGTGGTCATCGGCTTCATCACAACTTTATCCTTCTTCATCTTCACGAAGGAACACACCGGAACTCTAGGCACCTCAGCGAAGATCGGAAGAGTATTCATTATGGCATCCTTTGCATGCAACTGGTCCGCGGAGATGATCTACTACCTCGGCCTCATGGTCTCAGCATTTATGTTCCTGATAAACGTCTGGATAAAGCAAACTATACTTGGTATCGCTTAATTTCCCCCTTTTTTATTATGTTTAATGAGGTGTGTAAGATGAAAAGGATACAAGCTCGCGAGATGGGCATAAAGATAGGGCGTTTGAATACTGGAAGATTCAACGCCATTACAGATGTGGAAGGTGTTGGTGTGGGTCACACGACTCTGATTTATGGGGATCCTCCCCTAAAAATCGGGGAGGGGCCTGTACGAGCCGGTGTGACAGCCATTGTCCCCCACCAGGGGAACATGTTCCTAGATAAGGTAGTGGCGGCCGTAGATCCTTCCAATGCTCACGGGAAAGCCACAGGCTTTCCCCAGATAGAATGTATGGGTGTCATCGAGACTCCGATTATGCTAACGGACACCCTTAACACATGGCTTGTGGCGGACGCGGTGCTTGACTACTTCAGGGAGCGCTATGATATGGCGCTCCGGTCTTTGAATCCCGTAGTAGGTGAAACGAACGGCGGTTTCCTCAATGACTCCTTCGGTCGCCATATCAGGAAGGAGCATGTTTTCGAGGCCATAGACAAAGCCCGGAGCCCCGAAGGTAGGGGCCCCGTAGAGGAGGGGAGTGTTGGTGGTGGTACGCCCATGACGGGGTATGGACTTAAAGGTGGCATTGGTTCCTCTTCACGGTTTTGCCAAAACTTCACGGTGGGTGCCCTCGTCCAACTCAACTGTGGTAAGAGGGAAGATCTGATGATCGACGGCGTGCCCGTTGGGCGGAAGTTAGATATGCCTCCTCCGGAGGGAAGGAAGCCAGGAAACTCTATTATGATGATTGTCGCGACCGACTTGGTTTTGACCTCGCGCCAGCTCTGGAAGGTGGCGAAGAGAGCAATCCTCGGACTCGCACGAACCGGTTCATATCAGGGTGTCACAAGCGGGGACTTCGTCATAGCTTTTTCCACTGGAAAAGTGCAGCCTCGTGAGGTTATCGTCAGGGACTATACTGGAAACATAGCACAAGGTGGAGTTGAGAGATTCCTTGACGATGTTTTTAGAGCCACAGCCGACGCTACGGAGGAGGCCATAATTAACGCCCTATTCAAGGCGGAGACGATGGTCGGGAGCTATGGTACTCGATATGCCTTACCTCTGGATCAAGTTGAAGAGATAATGAAGAGATACAACCGATTGTGACCTCAAGTGAACCCAAAGCTGAAGATCTATCTAGCCGGGGCGGTTTTAACAAATGTCCCTATCTTTATCTTTTACTATTTCTTCTTTTCAACTAGAAATCTACCTCTGATAGTTTCCAGTTATATTTTATGTTTCATATCATCAGCCATCTCCAGTATTTCCGTCTCTAGGAATCTCCCTGGTAAAGCTCTGAAGTCAGGAATAATAAACAGCTTCATCTCCTACATTCTATACGTACTTACAACAGCCCTAATCCTTCCAACATATGTTCAGGACTGGATCATCCTCTTAGGAATAATGATTGGAGGTTGCATAGGGTCAAGAGTTTATGAACTTCGAGCCAAGGGAGAGCTAGTGCTCTCTAGAGCAAGCTGATCACCAACTCGTAACCTTTAACCGGTGATGAACCACATCCAATGGTGCAGTAAGACGAAGATAGGTAGGGATTCAATGGCCTTTCTAAGAAATCTCGGAAAAGCCGTGAAGATAGGAGTCACGGCCTACTTTGCCGGTGGAATCGCATATTGGATAACCGCCGAGATATTTATTCGATACATCGGAAAGGAGGTCACGTTCAGTCCCCTGGTCTCAGCTCTACTGGCAATTCCCTTCTGGCCACTGAATGTCTATGGCGATCTGAGGTGGATAGGAATCCTTCCTCAAGATTTTGCCGCCCTCTTGGTGATAATCTTCACCATAATATTATTCATACTAAATTTTGCCACCAGGGAAAAATACAGGACCAGACCTGTAGCATTGATAACCCTAGGAGTTGGCCTTATACTGGGTATAATCTATGCTCTAGCATGTATCGGTAACCTTTAACCGGTGATGCACCCCATCCATAATATTTAAGCGGTGATGCATCCCATTCTATGGCGCTTGCGAGTGAATCAATGGAATTTAGGCGGTGGTTGATATGGATATCGATAAACAGGTCAGAGTTTTGGTGAAAGAGGAGCTGGATAAACGGCTCAAGGAGATACGGGGTCAGATAGTCAGCCTCTCCTCTAGGCTAGATAAGGTGGAGAGAGAGTATGGTAAAAAATGGAACCTCATTCTAAGATTGAGGAAGCACACCCTAGATGAGCTGATGTCGGAGTACCAGAAGGTCAAAGAAGAGACGCATAAAACTACAGAAGAGCAAGCAGAGATATGAATGCCATTCAAACCGCCTCCATCACTATATTCTTGTTAACTATCATCATAGTTGCGACAGAGAGTATTCCCCGGATGTACGCCTCTCTCCTGGGAGTAGGGGCTATGGTCCTGGTAGGAGCCGTGGGTGCTGAAGAAGTTCTTCACTTCATTGACATCGAGATACTAGCCGTCATCGCCGGTATGATGCTGCTGGTGAGGGGCGCGGAGAGATCGGGAATATTCAACTTCTTCGCAAAGAAGATAACCAGGGCCTCTAAGAGTCTGACCTCCTTCGCCATAATTCTGATGTTCTTGACGCTGATACTATCCATGCTATTGAATAACATAGGAGCCATGCTCATCGTAGCCACCATAACCATCCCCCTGGCTAGATCACTCAAGATAAAGCCCGAGACGTTTCTGATATTCCAGGCCATAATAGTGAACATCGGAGGCATGATGCTTCTGATGAGCTCCATACCCAACATAATCGTAGCCGTGGAGGGCGGGATCTCCTTCTCCTCGTTCTTGTTTAACATCGCGCCCATCGGGATAATCCTCTTCGTAGTCACACTCCTCATATTTCTCAGGGTCTTCGGGCCTGAGGTCGAAAAAGGGATCACGCAGGAGATGAGATCCCTAGAGTTCTCTGAGTGGGTGGATCTATCCGTAATGGAGCTCGATAAAAGGGGAGAGGTTAGGAGAATGGCTGTAGCGGCCTTGATAATGATTTTCACCATCATCGGCTTTGCGGTATACGACCAGATTGGTCTAACACCAGCTTTCGTAGCGATGGTGGGGGGCTACTTGATGCTCATGTTCTCTGGGGAGGGCCCTATGAAAGCCCTGAGAGGCATCGACTGGTCCACGGTGATATTCCTCGCCGGCCTCTTCGTCCTGGTGAACTGCCTCGACAAGAATGGGCTGATCGATATGCTCTCGGACCGGATGTTAAACCTCGTAGTTAATCTACCCCTTAATCTGCCCACGGCGGTCATGTGGATCTCTGCAGTGCCCTCGGGATTAATTGACAACATTCCTCTTACAGCTACATTGGCCCCGGTTATGAATCGCTGGATCCAGGAGGGCGCTTCGGCTAAAGTATGGTGGGGTCTGATACTAGGGGCTAACCTCGGAGGCTGCCTGACCCCGATAGGTTCTCCCAGCAGCATCATAGCCATCGGGGTCGCAGAAAGAGAGGGACACCCGATACCCCTAGGTCGTTTCTTCGTTATCTGCTTCGGAGTCACGATAGTAAACCTGCTTGTATCCACTATTTACTTGTACTTCCTTTGATTCTCGCGCAACTTTTAAGCGGTGATGAGCCCCATTATAAGGTGAAGGTTTGGAAAATGTCCGAAGAGGAGAAAAAAGAGGAGACAATCGAGGAGCAACCTAGCGAGGAAGAGAAAAGGGAAGAGCCAGTCGAAGAAATACCAGTCAAGGAGAAACCTTGGTGGAAGTTCTGGTAGATTAGCGCTCGTAACCTTTAAGCGGTGTTGCGCGCCTGTCTTAGCGGAGATGAAATCAGTGCCAGATATAGGTTACACAAACCTTATGGTGATTCACGCCGTCGTCACGCCTAAAGACATACTCGTGATGCTGGAGAAGCACCGCGACCGATACATGAAGACGCTGGACGATGTGAAGCGCATCTATGAGGCTCAGACGGAGCGGTACGCTGAGGCGTACAAGGAGTACACGCAGAAGGAGATCAACGGCGAGCTGACCGAGGCTGACAAGAAGGCTAAGCCTGTGGAGCCCCGTATGCCGCCTGATCGGACGAAGACGTATGACCGCTATATCGCCCTGTACAAGGCTACGGAGTCAGAGTGTGTTTATCTTTCTAATGAGCACTTTGGGGAGTTCTTCCTCGACGAGTGGGAGTTTATCAGGGCGCATATCAGCCATCTAAGGGTGCTGAGGGCGGGCGGAACGGGGGCTTTCCTCGACTCCGACCTGAGCGCTATGGCGGCGACCGCCCTCACGAGGTACAGCCCCTAATCCTCCTCTTTTTTCTCGTAACATTTAATTCATTTATGTGCCTAGTGGTTGAGCGGAACTGTTTTGGTAATTATATTTTCGAGCTCTCGGCCTAGGGAACAGCTCCTCACCAAGGGGAAGGTCTACACGTTCAGAAGAGGCAAACTCCGTAAGAAGCTGGGATCTGATTGGGCAGCCGCTAGGCGAGGAGGACATAAGATAGCAGACGTCATAATTAATCCGATAATACACGTCAAGCCCAATCACCTTGAGGGAGCTCTAAGGCCTCTCGTGGATTACAGTGGCTTCGACTCGGTCAGGGATTGGCTTGAGGAGATATACAGGATAAACGAGAGGCTACCTGAAGGTTGGATTTATAGGGTTGATACTATTAATCGTAGATCTTACGCGGTGATGCGCCCAATCGTAGTTTTAAGCGGTGATGCGCCTGGAGTTGTCATAGAACTATGAGTGGATGGTGTGATAATTGTCCACCAGCCGTATACAACCGGTGTCCGAGAACACCCAAGTTCATTAGAGAATGTAAGGAGTTCTCAGAGGAAATGAATAAACTTGGATCGGGGGAAAAGGTGCACGCTCGTAACCTTTAAGCGGGGGTAAGACCCATCAAATGGTGAAAATAGTCGGAGGTTGAATTGAGAAATGAGCTTGACATCGAATTTGATTTCACTAGCCGTATTCAGCTTAGTCTGTCTCTTCTTATACTATCGGTTAGGCCCGGAACTCAGGAGAAGGGCAAAGTCGAGGGCCGAGAGGAGGGAACAATTCGGCGAAGAATACGACCGTTTCAAGGACGACCATAACAACCCCTACATACCCGACTTCATAGAGAATCATCCGGGACGCTCAGCCGCTCTTATAATCATCATATTGGTCGTGTTTTTTACAGGTCTTGATTGTCTTCACGCAGTTCCTCCCGGTCACAGAGGCGTCATTGTGACTCTAGGCAAAGTGAAAGAGGTGAATCTTGGCGAAGGATTGCAATTCAAACTGCCATTCATTCAGAAGATAGTGGATATGAAGGTCATGCTCGAGAAGGAGCAGGTTGACGAAAGTGCGGCATCCAGTGATCTGCAGGAGATAACCACGGTGCTCACGGTGCACTTCAACGTTGAACCCTCCTCTGCCTGGATGGTCTATCAGACGATGCGTAAAGACTATCATGACTTGCTATTGCGTCCGGTGATACAGGAGGACCTGAAAGCAACGACCGCCAAGTTCACCGCCGAGGAGCTGGTCACGACACGAGCGGTGTTAGTTCAGAAGCTGGCGGAGAAGCTGCGTGAATCCCTCCAGCCATACGGTATCTACGTGCAGACGGTGAACTTCGTGGACTTCCAGTTCAGCAAGGCCTTCTCGGAGGCCATCGAGGCGAAGGTCACAGCGGAGCAGGATGCAATGAAGGCTAAGAATATCCTGGTGATGATCGAGTACGAGGCACAGCAGAAGGTCATACAGGCAGAGGCTGAAAGGAATGCGACCATAATCGCCGCCGAGGCTGATGCCAGGAGGGTCGAGATAGCCGCGCTGGCTGAGGCGTTCAAGGTGATGACCGAGGCGAATGCTACTGCAGAGGCCATAATGCTGATAACCAACCAGATGACTCCGGAGTACGCTCAATACTTGCATCTGATGCAGTGGGACGGCAGATATCCTACAACTATGTTGGGGACAGTTGACGATCTGGGTTTATTGATCGATACCACCCCCTAATTTTTTAACTCGTAAGTTTTAAGCGGTGATTTGTTACATAATACGGAGTCGAATAATTTGAAGCCTGATAGAGATATAGTCCTCAAAGCCATCCCCTATGATGATTGGATACTTGCCTCAGATATCGCATCTAATCTAGGAGAACGTTCCATTGATGTAGCATGGGTCATCAATAATAGACTTATCAACACATATGTTGAGAGGAAGCCCCTTAGGAATAAACAAGCATCACCATACCTCTACAGACGTCTCAACATAGTAAGATTACGTTAAAAATTAAGAAAATATCGATCTTATGAGATTCTTGATCCCACGCGTGTGATATCAGTGACATCGAATCTCGTTATTGTGTCTTTTGAAGTGGACCCAAGTTTTGTGACGACACTGATGTTCTTAACGATGCCTCGTAGAATTGGAGAAAGAACAGTGCCTTCGACTTCCCAGCTTGTGCTGTGCCTTCCTGCCGATAGGTTTCTTATCTCCGTGATCCTCATCGTTTCAGGTTCCCCGTTCATGGGACGTGACCTTATGATTTCAACCTTGTCTCCTTCGCTTACCATAAGCATGCCGTTAAAACACGCATGAATATCCTTTTCAACCATACACCTTTTTCCTCCTGATGGCTATTCAACCATTAATAATGGCTTTTTACGCCAAATAAGTTTTTTCATAGAATAGTAATTACCATAAGTATTATCTGATGAAAAATTTAAGTGGTGTCCATCACCATTGAAAGGTGATAGAAGATGGAAGATCGATGGGGACCCGAGAAGATCATCAGGGTATACGATCCCAGCATAGGGATGAAAGGGATTCTCTGCATAGATAACACTGCTTTGGGACCCGGAAAGGGTGGCATGAGAATTAGGGACGGCGTCGATGTACTAGAGGTATTTAAACTTGCTCGGACGATGACCTGGAAGTGTGCCCTTGCCGAATTGCCCTTCGGAGGAGCCAAGGGAGGAATAAATGCTGATCCTTACACCATAGATAAGATAAAGTATATGAAATCCTTCGCGAGGGCTATCTCCGTATTCTGCCCGGATCAATGGGTCTCCGCTCCGGATATGAACGTTGGCGAGAAGGAGATAGAGGCCTTTGTCGAGGTGATAGGGGATAGACAGGCTGCCACTGGAAAACCCGAGCATTTAGGGGGCATACCCCATGAGCTGGGTACCACTGGATTCGGCGTTGGCATATCTATTGAGAGGTCTCTTGCAGTCCTGTCCCAAGTATCTCCAATTCTGGAACTGTCCCGCGGGGTTCCAATTCTGGAATCTCTCACAGGCTTGAAAGTCGTTATACAAGGATTCGGAAACGTTGGCTCCGAACTGGCCAAATACATAGCCGATAAGGATGCCACTGTCGTAGGCATCAGCGATTATTGGGGCGCGATATATGATCCGGAAGGGATTGATATCTCAAAGGCCCTAAGGCACGCATACGCAACTGAAGAGGATCAATCGATAAAAAACTTCAAAGGAGCGAAGGAGATACCCCGGGACGAACTCATCTATCTCGACTGCGATATCCTCGTACCAGCCGCTGTATCCAATGTGATCACCGCCGAGAACGCAAGCCGGATCAACGCCAGGCTTGTTGTTGAAGCTGCGAATCTTCCCACCACGAAAGAAGCCGAGGAAATATTATTCAAAAAAGGGATACTGGTTTTGCCTGACCTGCTGGTGAATGCGGGTGGGGTGATAGGATCCTACGTGGAGTATCTTGGCAAGGGCGCTGATGAAGCTTTTTCGATGATTGAATCAAAGATAGGGAATAACACCAAGCTGGTCATGGAAAAGGCTATAGAAGATTCGACGATCATACCGCCGAGGAAGGTTGCAATGGAGATTGCGATGGAAAGAGTATCCGAGGCAATGAAAAAACGATGAAGTCCAAGATAATCATTAAGTTGTAATGAGAACCATTATGAGGTGTATGAATATTTTCTCATGATGAAAATTGACTTGGAATACCTGCGACCCTATATCGCCACCATCCTAGGGATCGCCCTACTTCTAGTACTATCCTATAGACATCGCAAATCCTCTGGTGAATGAATGTGATCGATGGTAATCCTTAATCGGTGATGCGCCCCACAAAGGTTGAGATTGATTGGATAAATCGGAACCCACTGTGACCATATTCGTCGAGAGGACTGCTGGAGGGTTCCTCAAATTCTTGAAGGAAAACAAGCTGAATACTATTGAACCGGAGATGCTCGCTGATTATGTTAGAAGTGCAATCATAAACTTTGAGAAGGATGATAGAGTTGCGTCTAACCGTTTGCTCAATGAGATCTGGGATCTCGTGGGCGCCCAGGACGTTGATATGGCCGTGGAAGTGACTAGACAGTTTGGAAAACTCTGTGACATGTATAGGTCTGTCCTCCAAAATCTTACTGGTAAAGTTCACTTATCCGATGAGCTGGAAAGGGATGTCTGAAGAAGAAACATTCTATGTAGCTATGAAAGTCAACGATATGCCGATCACTCCTATACCCAGCGTTAAATTGATATGCTCAGGCGGATGTGGAGATGAGGTCTGGGTTGATAAGAGAATAGAAAGAATCTGGTCCAAGGTGCCTGTGTTATGCATGGAGTGTGCCCTGAAAGCGATGGAATCCGCGCGTGCGAGAAAAGAAGATATATCATACGAGATAACGATTGAGAGCATAGAATCTTTGATGAAATTTTTCATGGAAAGAGATAAAGCTCGTAACCTTTAAGCGGGTATGCCCTCTGTACATTATGTTATCTGTTTTAAAGAGAGGCAAACTGATATGGTCACACGCGATGACGAACTGGATAAAGAAGTCCTAGAGGTTCTGAGGCAGCAGCCAGAGAAAAACTCTGATGGAACCCCCTGGAAGCTGAAGATTGGGAGACAATACCTTACCAAGAGAGAGATCATTGACAACTGGGCTGATGATGAGAAGTTGAGAGGCGCTGTCCGAAAGCTTCTTCTCGGCCTCAAGCTTCACCTTCTAGGAAGGAGGTAAACCGAATAGACGTTCTTTTGGCCGCCGCCCCAAAATTCGATGAAGTCACGGAGATAAGCCTAGATTGGTGTGGCCAGGCTATGGACGAGATAGCTGATAAGATAGATATATTTGACTTCTATGACAGAGAGGCCGTGAGAAGCCAAGTGCTCCAGGCGCTTGATGATAAAATTCCTCAATGGTTTGTACACTATGATCATGGGTCAGAGTATGTGATGTGGGGTGACGACGAGAAGCCCATTATCGACCTCTCGAACCTGGACAGGCTCGCTGGGATGCATGTCTACTGTATGAACTGCCTGAGCGGGAAGGGCCTAGGGGCCCACGCCGTCGGGAAGGGCATCCTAGAGCATT
>Ga0209977_10001538_pt1 | contig 10137 bp, 9 predicted proteins | sample SumtaG_2_FD_183113 | JGI IMG/M metagenome (GOLD analysis project Ga0209977, IMG submission 183113) | Deep subsurface microbial communities from Indian Ocean to uncover new lineages of life (NeLLi) - Sumatra_00607 metaG (SPAdes) (version 2) | ecosystem: Environmental > Aquatic > Marine > Oceanic... | reverse complement strand
TGTGGTGAATGGTTTTATAGCAATAAGATATTAAAATCAAAAAAATGTTGGAAATGTAGTCGGTCGTTTCAGTTTAAAAATTCTTTTAAAATTTCCAAGATGGTAACGCTCCAAGAAGCCATTAAAATTATCAAGAAACTAAAGATGAGTGGAGAAAAAGAATCTCTTTTTTATTACCTTAACCCAAAAGATAATTTTAAATGAAAATTATTTTAAAAAATAAAATTATTTAACCCTCTCTTCTTCAATCTTTTTAAGATTCTAAATATAATATTATTAAATTTTTATTAATAATTCATATACGGTGATTTGGTGAATACTATGGAAACTAAAGATGAATTAAAGCTATTTGATAACGATTTTATAAATCACTTAACTCAAGAAGCGGGAAACCAGATCGATTATTGGGATATAAGAGCAACGATAAGCAATGGAACAACTATAGATTTTACGGATCAAAAAAGTACAGAAATCTCTTCCTATGAAATTACAAATTGTGGAATAAGAACTTTTGTGAATGGAGGTTGGGGATTTTATGTGTTGAAAGATCTTAACAAAGATTTAATAAGAACAAGCTTTTTAAAATCGATTAAGTTAGCGAAATTAACAGAGTCTTTATCAAAACACAAGTTCAAAATCAAAGAAGTTGACCCTATTAATAAAAATTTTAAAATTAAGAGTAAGAGAAAGCTGGCAGATGTAGATATTGAAGAAAAGATTCTTCTCGTAAAACATCACGAAAAACTTGCCTCTAATTATTCTAAAAAGGTAAAAAACACGCATACGATTTACATGGATGGCGTTAAGAGCTATGTTTTTATAAACTCGTTTGGTAGTTGTATTTATAAGGATCTTTCATATTTACGCTTGCTGAACATAGTTTATTCCCAAAAAGGGGGTGTAATCCAAAGATCGATTAATTCTGTCGGAGGTTTAGGAGGGTTCGAAATATTATCTACAGAAAAAGCAGAAAATTTAAGCGTTAAAACAGCAAAAGAATCGATTCAATTATTAGAAGCAAAATCTCCTGTTGGAGGAAAATTTACGATTATAGCCGATCCTAAACTTGCCGGAACCTTAATTCACGAAGCACTTGGACACGCTTGTGAAGCAGATTTGGTTTTGAGCAAAGAAAGCATATTGGAAGGAAAGATTGGTCAAGAAGTGGCTTTTGACGATATTAATGTAGTAGATGATCCCTCAATGGGACAAGGTTCTAAATTTGGATTACCATATGAGTTATTTGGGAGTTATTTTGTAGACGATGAAGGTATCCCTTCCCAAAAAACAGTACTAATTGAAAATGGAGTGTTTAAAAATTATTTACATAACTTAGAAACCTCTTCTAGAATGAATGTACCTCCAAATGGCCATGGAAGAGCTTCATCTAGCTCTTCTAAACCTCAAGTTCGAATGGGATTTACTTATATCGAACCAAAAGACTGGAATGTCGATGAAATGATTCAAGACACAAAAAACGGAATTCTTTGTGAAGATTTTTTATACGGTTATACGAATCCGACCACAGGAAACTTCCAATTTAAGTGTAAGTTTTCCTATAAAATTAAAAATGGAGAAAAACAGGAATTGATGAGAGATGTTGCGTTGTCAGGTATGATTTTAGAAGTTTTAAAAAAAATCTCCGCTATTGGTGATAATAATACATTCACCTTTTCATCTGGAATATGTGGTAAGGGTGGCCAGAGCGTTCATGTAAGTGATGGAGGGCCATACATTAGGATCGACAATATAACCGTAGGGGGATTGAATTAAATGGATAATACGATTGATATTTTTGAGCTTGCCAATTATGGGATAAAAATCGCCGAAAAAAAAGCTCCAAATTTTAAATGCGCAGAAATTTTCGTTGGCAAGAACGAATATACTAATATTGAACTCGAAGAAAATTCAATAAAATACAGTGAAATTGGAAGTGACCATGGAGTTTCGATTAGAATTTACAATAAAAGAGGTTCTCTAGGGTTTGCGTTTACAAATAAATTAAATAAAAGAATTATTGAAAAAATTATTAAAAACGCTATAAAAATGATGAATGCAGGCACTGCCGATCCTAACTTTCAAAATTTGCCATTAAAATACAAAACTTATCCTAATGTTAAACAATTATACGATATCAGTATAAAAACATTAACCATCGAAGACTCAATTGAATACGTTAAAGAATTGATTAAAGTATGTAAAGACGATGACTTAGCGATTTCTCAATCTGGTGATTTCACATCTAATTGCAATATCTCCTATGTATTCAATTCAAATGATATTGAAGTGTTTGAAAAAGAAACCGAATTTTCAATTTCATCAAACATTATTGTAAAAAATAAAAGTACTGGAGAGACTTCAAATGGGTACGAATCCCAAATGAAAAGAAAACTAAAGGATATTAACGGAATAAACACCGCGATTGAAGCTTTAAAAAACGCGAAAAGAAATCTTAATAGAATTAAAATTAAGACCAAAAAGATGCCTATAATTTTATCTCCTAAAGGGACGATTAATTTTATTTTAAACCCAATTGCTTCCGCCATAAACGCAGAACAATTTCAATATAAACGAAGTTTTCTGGTTGATAAGAGAGAAGAAGTTATTGGTTCTGAATATTTAACTCTTGAAGATAACGCATTGATAGATGGTGCTGTAGGATCTAGTAATTTCGATGGAGAGGGCGTCCCTTGCAAAAATAAAAAAATTATTGATGAAGGAATTTTTTTGAAATCGGGCTTATTACACAACAGTTATACAGCAGGGAAGGAAGGCGTTGAAAGCACTGGAAACGCTTCTAGAAGGTCCTTTAGTTCTGTCCCTTCCATAGGTATATCAAATTTCGTTATGCAAACTGGAACTTCTTCTATAGAAGAAATGATACAAGATGTTAAAGAGGGCATATTCTTAAATTCTACCCAAGATTCTGCAAATATTGCTACAGGGGACTTTAGTGGATTAATCTCTCAAGGAAATTTAATTATAGATGGAGAAATAAAACAAGCTTTAAATGAAACTATGTTTGGAATAAATCTATTGGATTTATTTAAAAATATTGATGCCGTATCAAAAGATTTTAGAATTTATGGGCCATTTAAAGCCCCGTATGTAAGGGTCAACGATGTACAAATTATAGGATCTAAAAATTAAATTATTATGATTTAGTTTATTGCTATAATTTCACGATTATTAAGAAGTAATATTTAATCTTAAAAATACCACATCATAAAATCTTCTAATACCTACAGAAGGGATTTCCCATAATTCCGCAATTATAATTTGATTCATTCCGGCCTGTGAAAAGGAAACATTAAATGCACTTGAAATCCAAACCTCTCTATGATGTAAAGTAATTGTCGACGAATTTACAAATGAGGTCGCGTTTAACGAGGGTGATGAGCCTAGTACAGTATCGTTATTTCCCTTCAAAATTTCTATATGGAATGAAAAATCCCGATTTAAATAATTTCCAACAGAAATATAAAAAGTAATATTTTCATCAACTGCAGCATTTGTAGGGTAATTTTCTGCTTTTTTGTCAGAATTCAAAATACCAAGATACCAATAACCCGGTTTAGGAGTTAAAACGGCATAAATTATAAAGCCAGATACAATAATTATACCGATAATTAAGAGAATCTTGAGAATTTTATCAAATTCTTCATAACTGTTAAGTACTTTTTTTTTTCCTTCTTTACGATTCATTTTGAACATTATCTTTAAACCAAGCTATTGTTTTCAATAACCCATCTTTTAGAGAAGTTGTAGGTTGCCAATTTAGAATTTTTTTAGCTTTTCTTAAATCAGCAGATCTTCTAACAGGATCGTCAATAGGTAAAGACTTGAATACAATTTCTGAATTAGAATTAGTCAATTCTGTTATGATTTTAGCTAATTGTAAAATAGTGTATTCTTTATCGTTACCCAAATTAATCACTTCTCCAATTGCTTCGTCTTTATAAACTGTCTTTAAAATTCCTTCAATTTCATCTACAACATAAATGAAAGAGCGAGTTTGAGAACCATCGCCAAAAATTGTTATATCTTCGTCGCTTAACGCTTGACGAATAAAGTTTGGAACAACTCTTCCAAACTCCGGCCCAGATCTGATTCTTGGTCCCGAAGTGTTGAAGATTCTTACTACCTTCGTTCTCATTCCGTGTTGTAATTCATACGCCTTGACAAAAGCTTCTCCAGCCCTTTTAGACTCATCGTAACAACTTCTGGGACCTACAGGGTTTACATGCCCAAAATAGGTCTCAGATGTCGGAATTGCTTCATCGGGAGGATTACCATACACTTCCGAAGTACTTGTATAGAAAAATAACGCATTATGGGCTTTCGCAATACCTAAAGCGTTCATGGTTCCAAGAGTATTACTTTTTAGTATTGGAATTGGAAATCTTTTGAATTCAAATGGAGACGCCCTGCTAGCCATATGCATAACAATATCAATTCTCTTAATATCGCCCACGCAAATCCCGTTTGGATGATGAGTCAATCCAAAATAAATAGGTTTAGAAATATCGTGATTAATAAAACGGAAATATTCTTTTTCCATCAAATGAGAGATGTTATCGAACCTCCCTGAAGATAAATTATCTAAACATATGCAATATGCCCCTTGTTTTACTAGAACATCGCACACCCAAGAACCTAGGAATCCTGCGCCTCCAGTTACTAAAATAGTTTTATCTTGAAATGAAATATTATCTTTTCTTAGGCGATTAATTATTTCAGTAATATCATCTTGTATCTTATAAGTCATTTTTACAACGCCTTTTTATCTTTATAAAATTTTCAAAAAATTATAAATAATTAATTTCCTAATATAGTAGAATTAGCGAGTTTTTTCCCCACAATATTGGCAGTATTTTAGCTCTAAGGGATAAAATTTATTACAACTAGAACATTTTTTTAAAGAATTCTTGAGAATCTGTCGTCCAAGCATCTCGAAGACATTTTCTACATTTTCTCCCGTCTTTGAAGAAACTCCAATTATTTCTCCTTGAAATTTGTATTTATTAAATACTTCGTTAGCGTCTTCATGTTTGACTTCCCTTTGGTTTTCTAAATCAATCTTAGCTTCAATCATTAATTTTGTTTTTGGAGAATTTGGAACTGAAGTAATAACCTTAATCCAATCGTGAAGATCTTTTAAGGAATCTCTATTCGTAATGTCATATAGAATAAGAGCTCCAGAAGCGCCCGAGACGTAAGAGGGTAATAAAAGACGAAACTTTTTTTCTCCAGCAAAATCCCAAATGTTGAGAAGTATCTCTGTATCGTCCACTACAACCTTTTTTGTTTCGAAATCAACCCCTATTGTCGATAAAGTTGATTTATCAAACTTTCCAGTGGCATAGCGCCTAATGAGAGATGTTTTTCCTACATTTTTAGCACCTGCTACTATTACTTTAAATTTGATAATTGTTTTTACACCAAGTTTTTTTGATTATAATCTTATTATTGTAAATATTAGAATAAAAGTATTAATCTTTAATCATAAAAATTTTATTACTAAATTTAATTGTTTGTTTTTTCAATTTTTAAAAAATTTCTCATGCAATTATGAAATTTTATTACAACCTTTTTAGTATTATTTGCCATAAAAAGTATCCTTTTATTTCTAGAATTCAATTTTAAATAAAAAAATTCTAAATTTACTTCCACGCGTGTGTTCTTTCGCTTTTACATTAAAAACTATAAGCAATATTTTAATAGAAAAAAAAATATTGTCAAATCATGGAAAATCGTTCAAATAAAAAATATATTGGGACTTTATCACAGAAAGAGTTAATGAAATTATACGCAAAGCATGTGAACGCACCAAAAGTTCGCACTTTTAAAGGATTTGGGTTAGGAATCGTACCGGGAGAGAGGAAAGGAGTCAAATTTAGGACACTTGCTGGACCAAGACCCTCTGATTCACCAATGGAACTGTTTGATTGCCACACATGTGGAGGTGTTTATAATTTAGGTCATCAAAATCCAAGAATAATTCAAGTTCTTAAGGATGCTTTAGATGGTGGGCTAGATATCGGTGATCATCTGCAATTATCAGAATGGAGAGCTATTTTGGGGAAAAAATTAGCGGAATTAATGCCTCCAGGAATAACAAAAACCACATTTGGAGTTAGCGGTGGTGAAGCAGTTGATACTGCCATTAAGTTTTCAAGGGCATATACAAAAAGGAAAGGATGTATCTCCGCAATTGGAGGATTTCACGGACATACCGGATTTGCCTTGGCAACTGGAGACCCTGGCTTTAAAGAAAACTTTCTATGGAATCTTCCTGGTTTTGAGCAAGTTCCTTTTGGCGATGGAGACGCCTTGAAAAAAACTATTTCGGATGATGTTGCGTGTGTTATTTTAGAAACTATTCCAGCAACAGGCGGAGTATTAATCGCTCCAGAAGGTTACTTTTCAGAAGTTCGGGAACTCTGCGACGAACATGGGGTCATGATGATCATTGACGAAGTTCAAACCGGACTTGGACGAACAAGTCATTTCTGGGCGATTTATGGCGGTTTATATGAGAATGAAAAAGTTGTTCCTGATTTTATGGTTTTAGGGAAAGGTATGAGCTCTGGGATATATCCAATCTCTACTTGTAGTTACAAACCATTTATAGAGAAGTCAGTTTTTAAGGAGGATCCGTTCATTCATATTTCTACAACTGGTGGCTCAGATTTAGGTTGTGCGATTGCGTGCGAGATGTTAGACATACAGTCCGATCCCGAATTTTTAAAACATGTAAAAGAAATGGGTAAGTTATTTAGTAAAGGTTTAGAAGAAATAGCGGACGATAATTCTGAACTAATAAAAGAAGTGAGGGGAAGAGGGCTTATATGGGGAATGGAGTTTAATAGCGAAACATTTGGGCAATTAGCTATGCTCTCCATAATAAAAGAAGGCGTCTTACAAAATTACTGTGGTAATAGAAAAGATACTCTTATTATGATGCCACCATTAATCGTGAAAGAAGAAGAAATTGAAGAGATTATAGAGAGAATAGGTAAAGGTGTCCATAATCTTAAAAAATTAAGTTAATAATATTTTTTTCTCAATTTAGGAGTCACTATGATATTTAAATCTACTTAATTTATAGATTTCTTGAGCGATTTTCTTTCCAATATTCTCAACTTTTAATAAATCACCAATTTCAGCGTTGAAAATATCTTGGAGGGATTTCAATTCTCGAAGAAGGTTTCTTGCTCTAAGCGAATTTACGCCAGGAACGCCTGCAACAATATATTCTAATAAACGAGAAATTTCGATGGGTTTCTTCTCAAACCTTAGTTTTAATTCACCTTTAATACTAGATTGTTCTTTTTTCGCTAATTGAAAAAGGAAAGTAGCAGTTTCAGTGGAATCTTTTGTTTTGTATATAGAAATTCCTAAATTCAAAATAATGGAAGTTATTGCACCGTAGAGCGCGTTTTGATTAATATTTGAATTAATAAAAGGGTCTCCTTCTAAAATTAAGATGGGTCTAATAAAGTTATTTTTTAAATCGTTCAATTCGTTAAATAATCTTCCATCTTTAATAGAATCATTAAAATCTTGGGCAGATTTTCGTTCAATCCCAACTCTTTCCGACACTATGTAATCAGCCACAGCTAGTTGTTTTAATTTTAAATCAACTCCCATTAAAGATAGTGTTCTAACAACCGCAGAGGCTGTTTCTCTATTGTCACAAATAATTGTAAATTTTTCAGCACCTTCAATTTTTTGGATCAACTGAATTTCATTTTGATTTTTTAAATTAGCCTTATCTCTACCTTCTTTTTCTTTTTTAACGAAATTTAAGAGACTCGATTGCCCAACAACTTTAGAGTTGGAATCAGTTTCTTTTATTTTTTTTAAACTCTGTTTCATAGTACGCTCCTTAGCTCTTTCTGCCCAATAGTACCCTTCATCACGGGTACCTTCAGCCATTAAAATAATAACTTTTCCTTCTTTTTCTCTACCAGTCCTCCCGCGACGTTGAATTGAACGTACAGCACTCGGAACGACATCATAAAAAATAACTAAATCACATTCTGCTATATCTAATCCTTCTTCGCCAACACTCGTCGCTATTAACGTATTGTAAATTCCCTTTTTAAAGTCGTCAAGAAGTCTTATTTGTTCCTTTTGAGTTAAACCTTTGTCAGATGTTTTACTCTGTTGTCCAACGAATTTATGTGCCGTTATGCTTGGATCTTTTTTAAGAAATTTAACTATATTGTTAACAGAATCCCGAAAATGACAAAATACCAAAATTCTTGAATTATTATCTCCAATTATCTGATTATGTAGAATTTCCGCTAATTTTTCTAGTTTAGGATGTACAACTCCCTTTATTTTGTTAGATTCAATTAATTTAATAACGCGTTTAATGTCAGGATCTCTTAGAAGTTCTTTTAACGATTTATTTGCTGTATTTTGTTTTATCTTTTCTATGTTTTTTTTCATGTAATCATCTAAAGCGCTCAACCCCTGAGTTTCTATTAGTTCATCCATATGAGAAAGCCTTATAGCATTTGCAGTATATTTTTTAGCCGTAAATAATTGGAACTTCTCGTCATCAGCTCTAGATGTCGAAATCCTCCCATTAATTACTTTATCTAAAGCTAATAAATTCTTTCTTGTAACTTTAGAGATATCTGATGTATTCAATAATTCGTTTTGCTTTAACCATTTATAAATTGTTCTTAATTTTTCTGTAATAACTTTTTTAATTTCTAAAAACTCGCTTGGAAGCTTAACCTTAATCCACTCGTTTTCGACTTTGTAAATGTAAGGTTTAACGTCTGAATCAAGATCTGTTCTAATTTCAAGGTGATCGATAAATAAATTTTTTTTTATTTCATTAATCTTCCCTTCCGTTGATCCTGGACTTGCCGTAAGCCCTAATATTTGAGGATTTTTCGAGGATTCCATGTACTTTTTAGCAATAAAACAATATGCGTAATTCCCAACAGCACGATGACATTCATCAAAAATAATTAAACTAACACTATTTAGTGAATAAAGATTTGAAATTACATCATTTTGGAGCACTTGTGGCGTCATAAAAGCGACCTTTAAACCATCCCATAATTCTTTCCTTTTTTCTGGTGAAGTCGTTCCTGTAATTGCTTTCAAGCTTTGAGAAGGAATAACAGTTAATCCTAAGAACGATTTATAATGTTGATTAACTAATGGTTTGGTTGGAGCTAAAAATATTACTTTTGAATTGGGTTTTTCTGTTAATCTCTGTACCGCTAACATTAAGCCTATAATAGTTTTTCCTAGCCCCGTAGGAATAACCACTAAACAATTGGTGTTTAGGCAATTAATAAATATACTTTCTTGATAAGCTCTCCTTAAGACTGTATTTTCTTTAATTAAAGGGTGAGATATATACTGTTCTTTTTTCGATATAGAGATCACCAGAAAATATCGTTCTAAAAGGCTTTTTAAAGTTATGTTTTTAATATATGTTTTAAAGTTATAGAGTCTATAGAATCTCTTAAATTATATTAATACCTTTTTAATAATTAGATATTAAATTTATTTTAAAAAATTTAAATTTCTCAATAAAATTTGCGCGAGTGGTTTAGCCGTATAACGACACGCTCACACCGTGTAAATCTTCGCTGATTTACAGCGTAAATCTCGACGGTCGGGGGTTCAAAAAATTGAAAATCTCTTTCAAATTGAATAATTCCCCCCTTGCGCACCATACTTAAGCGAGGGAAAAATTTAAACTTACTTAATTTACGATAAAAACCAAAAAAGTTTTATTTTATATTACATTTCAAAATTTAATTACTATTTCTTTGGTTTATGTTATGTCTTCTTTTTTAGAGTCTCGTGAATTGAGAAAGTTGTATAAAGAAGTTCGAAAAGATATTAAGGTTGGTTTTATTTTTCTTTCCAGATATGAAAAAGCGCGCATCACTGGTGCAAGAGCACTGCAAATTTCATACGGGGCTCCTATATTAATAGATAAGCCTAAGAATTTAATAGACCCAATTAAAATAGCATTACTTGAATTAAAATCTAAAATTTTACCTTTAACAATTCGAAGGGAATATCCTTCAGGAGAATATCAAGATATTCCTATTAATAAATTAATTCTTAAAAAAGATTAATGCATTTTAGATA
>Ga0209977_10001537_pt1 | contig 10144 bp, 10 predicted proteins | sample SumtaG_2_FD_183113 | JGI IMG/M metagenome (GOLD analysis project Ga0209977, IMG submission 183113) | Deep subsurface microbial communities from Indian Ocean to uncover new lineages of life (NeLLi) - Sumatra_00607 metaG (SPAdes) (version 2) | ecosystem: Environmental > Aquatic > Marine > Oceanic... | reverse complement strand
GGTTCTCGCCGACATCAAGTACGGTGGGGTCTGCCTACATCCTGACGGTATCTATTGGATACACACTGTTGAGGGCTAGTCCCTCTCAATCATAATCTACATTCTTTCCTCGCCCGCTTTTTAGGGATAGCTTGGAGTATAGTCGAAAGTAACGATAGTGGAGATAAGAAATTGGAGAAGGAAGAAAATCAAGTAAAACGTTCGAGTAAAAAGAAGTTCGAGGGAAGCGCCCCATCCGAACTCTATGGAGAAGGGTACTTCCTCCGCGCCGAGGGAAGCAACTACGGTCGCCGAGACCTAGTGACTGATGAACCCCTATTCAGCCCCTACACGGAGGAATTCTACCTTGAACGGGACAGGGTTATCGTCAAAACCATTCTGAACTCACTCAAGGGATTAAAGAGCGCCATAGTCCTCGGATGTGCTCGGGGCTATATGGTTCAAGCGTTCCACGAGAAGAGCCTCCACGCCGTCGGTGTGGATATAAGTGAATGGGCGATCGAACACGGCGCCGAACCCGTCCTCGACCACCTATACTGCGGGGATATATGCGACCTCAGCAAGTGGAAGGATAAGGAGTTCGACGTCGTCATCGCCCTAGATGTCCTAGAACACATACGCGTCCCCGACCTCTATAAAGCGTTAGATGAAACTTGTCGCGTCGGTAAGGTAATTGTCTTCGATGCTCCCATCGACATAGACGACACACACCCCGACCATAGTCACGGCACGGATAAGACCCATGTCTCCGTCTACTCAAAGGAGTGGTGGATAGCCCAGTTCATGCTACGCGGCTTCGAGCCGATCCATATACAGGAATTCACCTACCGTCAAGAGATAAAACACGACAGCCGGTGGCCAGACAAACACGATCATGGCGTCACCATGTACCTTCGGGAGAGTCGTCCTCCTCCGACCGCCGACACGATCGTTGCTGTCGCGATAAAACCCGGCAGTAAGGACTTCAAGATTCTCTGGTGGAGTAATAGCCCGTGGGCGCCGACCGGTTATGGCGTTGGCACTAAAGGTGTCGTTTACCCACTCAATGAACATTACAATGTCCGGGCTCTCTCTTACTATGGCCTTGAGGGTGCTGCACTCGGTTTTAATAACCTAATCTGCTACCCGAGATTATTCGATCCTTATGGTATAGATGCTGCTAAACTCATTCACAGGTACTGGAAACCCGACATCATGATCACGCTCTTCGACATCTGGATCGGAGATTCTCCTTTGCTCAGTGGGGAGAGGAACTGGTTCACGAAGATCAACCCCCTTTGGGTCGCTTACTTCCCCGTCGACCACGACCCGATACCTCCACCGATAATCAACCAGGCACGTCAGGCGTACCGGTGCGTGGCTATGAGTCAATTCGGCCGCCGACAACTCGAAATGGAGGGCATTTCAACTGAGTACATCCCCCACGGCGTCGACACCGAGGCCTTCCGCCCGTCGGAAGATAAGGTACTGGATAGTAAGGAACTCTTCAAACTCTCCGAGACACTGCAGCCGAACAAGAAGGAGCCCTGGCCAGAAGGTTCTTTCATAATCGGTAAAGTCGCGACCAACAAGGACACTCTGCGCAAAGGCTTCGACCGGGACTTTGCGGCACTTCAAATATTTCTAGACCAGAATCCTGATGCTTGCAGGGATACTCGGATGCATCTTCACACCCTCAAAAACTTCCCCGGCGCCTATCCACTTGGGCACTTAGCAGAGATAAACAAAGTTTCTGAATACATACGAGTTACGAACCCGTTTTCCATATACTGCGGCATGGTATCAGCGGACCTAGCTAAGATGTACGGCGCCTTCGATGTCCTATTAAACGCGAGTCAGGCCGAGGGATTTGGCATCCCCATCATCGAGGCTGCTGCCTGCGGGGTGCCGAGCATCGGAACCCGCTTCACCTCTATGCCGGAGCTGATTGAGGGCCATGGCTGGCTCGTCAACACGTTGAAGAACGCTGGTGGCTTCGACTCACATAAGACGACGATCCTGATGAGCAAGTGGGCTATCCCGGACGAGTTCGAGATCGCCGAAGCCCTTGAGGACGCCTATAACAACCCAGATAAAGTGAGACGATACGGTGAGAAGGCACGGGAGTTCTCACTTAACTATGATTGGGAAAAGGTAGTGGTTCCACTGTGGTTTAAACTGATCGAGGAGATCAGGGAGGAACTACGTCCGAAGAACCGAGAGGAGAGGAGGCTACTCTAATGAGTACACTCGTTGGAGTCCCCGTTAAGAACGCCGTCATCTGGATAGACAGATTCCTTGAAAACCTTGAGCGGTTGACAGGAGTTTCTAGAGTCGTTTTCTACTATGGGCCGAGCCAAGATCCGACACTACAACAGATAAAGGACTGGGTAAAGGACTCTCCATTCACCGTTGAGATATACCAGGATCCCCCGATGCGAGCCCTGTCAAGTGCCCAGATTGCCCCCGTTTACAAGGAACTCCAAGAGGTGATGTTAGAAGGCGATGAGACGCATTTTCTCTCACTAGATGCCGACATCATGAAGATGCCGAAAAACCTTATCGGATTACTGAAGAAACAGAAAAAGGACATCATTGCTCCTTACGTATGGGTTGAGGGGCAGAAGCCGAAGACCTTCTACGATACGGACGTCTTCCGCTACAAGGGGATGCGGTTTCACCCATTCGATCCCCCAACATCCAAGGTATCATTCGAGGTGGACTCCGTTGGCACCTGTTGGCTGGCTACCCGCGAGGCTTTCACGGAGACGGAGATCAAAAACCCCTATCCAGATCGGGTGTTCTGTGATAATGCTCGGGTTCGGGATCTTAAAGTGTGGGTTGATCCAAGGCTCAGTGTTTACCACCTGAACGCCAAACCATTCGGATTGCATCAAATTCCTCTCGAAGCCATATTGAAAAGACCCCCAGACGATACGCCATACATTAACTCGGACGGCCTTGCGCTTGGCGTAGCTTCAATGCCAAATGAATACATCAAGGCTTTTGTCTGGGGTCGCGTTTAAAATGAAAACGCGAATCCTATTCATCACGTCTAATACCATCATCGGCGGCCAAGAGGTAGTCCTCAAGAGGCTGCTGAGAAACGTGGATGGCGACCGTTACCAGAAGGATGTCCTCGTAACCCATGATCGTGGGCCCCTTCACGGCGAATACGAGAGGTACAGCGATAACCTCTTCTACGCCCAGGACATGACGGAAGAGCAGGATCTCTACGGCGCCATATTCAGCGTGATCAGGGAAAATGGATATGATGTCATCCACTTCTTCAACCTATGGGGTCTATACGACATCATCCCACGGCTAAGGCGGGTCTACCCCAAGATAAAAATAATGACGACGCTTTGCGTGGACTTGCACTATCACCGTGATTCTTTCCCCCAGCAAATTAAGTTCGTGGAGAAGGTTCAAAAACACCTATGGGCGTCGGTGACGGACGCGGAGCTGAACAAGAAGTCACTTCCCGAAGTCACCGTTATCAGAAACGGCGTCTCGCCTGACATATTTAAACCGGGTCCGAAGATACCTAATTCCGTCGCATGGGTAGGTCGACTACACGGGGCGAAGCGAGCCCACCTCATTCCCGAGATCGCCCGCCGGATGACGGACTACAGCTTCACCATGATCGGGGACGGTGAGACGGACACCTACAAGGAGATAATCGATAACCTACCGCCGAACTTGGAGATCAAGCTAGGGCTATCCGAGGAAGAGGTGGCGGAGGTATTGTCGACCTCTCAATACTTCCTATTTACCTCGATAAGTGAGGCGATGCCACTCACAATTTTAGAGGCGATGGCGTGCGGGTGCTGCGTCGTCTCCGAGAATGTCGGTGATATTCCCTGTGTCCTAGAGGACGGCTTCAACGGACACCTTATTCCCGAGGACTTGAACCTCGTTGACTGGGTAAGCGAAAACATACCGAGGCTCGACCTATCCGTCGCGGAGAACGCACGTCAGACGATACTCGAAGGATTCACCATCGACCAGACTACCAAAAAATACGAGTTCCTGTATGACTCTATTGGGAGCCATGAGGGACAATACCGCCTTGCCTTCGTCTGGGGATACCCTGACTTGCACCCGGACTTCTGGAGTAAAAAGTCGGATAGCCTGCAACACGCCATCTCAGAACTTTCAAAAGACTTCGTGGTACAGGTCTTCGCCCCAACTGATGATGCTATAATAAAACGGAAGATATACGGTGGACAAAACATACAGTTCCACCCGTTCAAGCAATATAAGGATGCCATCATAAGACTGAAGCAGTTCGCCCCTGACATGATATTCCTACATTCCTTCGGGAGCTATCTATGGGGGCACGTTGTTCGGGCCTTCCCAGATACCTGGAAGTCAGTAATGCATTTCGGCAATCAGAAACTAGTAACCACCATCATTAAAGACATTGACATGATGTTTTTTCAGCAGGAATATCTCAGGCGCCCGGCTTCGGAAGTCTGTGGTATGTCTCTAGACCAGATTAAGGTTCTGACCTTCGGCGTCCGGCTGGATGTGTTCAAACCTCTACCCATCGAGAAGACTCACACGGGGATAATGGTAGCAGATTTCAGGAAGGAGATTAAGAGGCAACACTTACTCATCGAGGCGTGGAAGAACATCCCCGGTCGTCTTCTACTATTAGGCCGCTTCGACCGGTCATTGCCTCCTGGCTACCATGAGGAGTGTATGGCACTCGCCGAGGAACTGGGTGTCCGCGACCGCATAGACTTCGTGGATGGATGTCCGCACTCTGAGGTTCCTACCCTCATCAACAAGGCGAAGATCGGCTTCCTAACTTCACAGTGGGAAGGTGGCTCGGTAGCGCAGAAGGAAATGATGGCCTGCGGACTTCCTATGATAGTCCTCAGTGACTGTCACGGCACATCGAATATGATTGACCCTGAGATCAATGGGTTAATCGCCGCCCCGATGCCGGGGAGTATTGCGGCACAAACTAGAAAACTACTTGAGAACTGGGAGGAGATGGGCACAGCCGCGGCAAAGGCTATTCGAGGGGGGCATTCCTATGATCACATGCTCGGCGTTCTCCGTGAGGTGATAACCGAGGCAATGGGAGGGCAAAGGAGATGAAACCTCTGGAGCTCTCCGTAATAACGACGTCATTAAACTTCGGTCAGTATATCGAGGAATGCATACTATCCGTCGACAAGCAGAGGCAGTGGTTCGACGCCAAGGTAAACCACCTAGTCATGGACGGTGGCTCGACGGATGAAACTCTCACCATCTTGAGGCGCCATGCGGATAAGATTCAGCCTCACATAGTTCCTGGTGAGGGACAGACACCAGCTCTTAACCACGCTATGCAGATAATCGAAGAAGATTACCCCGACACGACACATATAGGATGGATCAATGCCGACGATTACTATCAAGATTATTGGCTTGATGTGATGCTAGGGCAACTGAATAAAGAACCCCTCGATGTGGCTTTGATCTGTTCCGATGCTAAATTCGTAGGGAAAGCGCAAGGTAGAACTAGTTATTGGGATCAACGTTATTTTAAACTAAAATACCTCGGAACTCATGGGAACACAGTCTGCCAACCTACCGTCCTCATAAAGATGCCGGCGTTCAAACGGTTGAAGGAAGATACCGGTTTCTATTTCAACGTTGACGCTGATTACGATTACTGCCAGGATTTTGAGCTTTGGTACAGGTTCCTTGTCAATGGGCATCGAATAAGATACCTCGACAAAATAACCGCCAACCTACGGATACATGAACTACAATTGTCTTTGACCCACAGGAAGGAGCAAGTGATAGGTCGCGAATATATCATGAGGATGATAATCCCCCATTGCTACTAGTGGAGGATGAATAAATGTGCGCTAAAGTAGCGTGGGTTTGGGCTCCGCACCCATATCCGAAGAGCTTCTGGCTTGAGGAGAGGAGGGATAGCCTGCAATACACGGTCGAGGAGCTTGCCAAGGAACATGACATTCTCTTCCTTGCATCAGTCAAGAAAGAGCCCCAGAAAATAGGCTGGATGCATCTCTACGTGAATCCAAACGAAGCCTTCACAGCTCTGCGAAAGTTCAATCCAGATGTGATTAACCTTGGTTTGTTTGGTAGTGGGTTTAACAGAGACGTGGCTATGGAGTTTAAGAGTTCACTCATTACTTTATACGACCACGGTGGTGATCTAGTTTGCTCCTTTTCGGATCACGTTGACATATTTTTTACCGCTCAAAAGTACCGCAGATCCTTGATAATTCAAAGGAATAAAGTACCCCCTGAAAGGGTAATTCTGAATCCCTACGGAGTTAATCCAAAACAGTTCTACCCAGACGACAGCGTCGAGAAAACATACACAGGGATAATGGTGGGAGATTTCAGGAAGCGCAAACAACAACACATTATCATCGTAAACTGGAGCAAGGTGATGGATGGTAAACTGCTTCTGATTGGAAGAACTTATCCTCCCCTTGGAGATCCAGGTTACGCGAGAAGATGTAGGCGACTGATAGAACAACTCAATCTATCGGAAAGAGTAAAAATCCAAGACTTTGTCCCGCACGATGAGCTTCCCAAAATAATCAACTCTGCGGAGATAGGAATACATGTAGCACAAGGTGGATCTGCAACACGAGCCGTAACAGAAATGATGGCCTGTGGACTTCCTATGATTGTATTAAACAAATACAGATCAAACGTGGAGTGGGTCAAGGACGGAGGACTAAAAGTGGAACCAGATTCAATAGGAACTGCGGTGAACTATTTGAAAAATAACCCTGCTAAGTACAAGGAGTTAAGGGAAGCAGCTCTAAGGACGATAAAACCCTACACCTATGATAGGATGTTAGCCACGTTTAGGGATGTAATCGAAGAGCAAAAGAAGATTTAAACCATGAAACACATCATAGGAAAAAATGTCTCAATAAGTAGTACAGCCCGCATTAACGTTTCTGAACATTTTGAAATTGGAGACAGAAGTATAATCCGTGACAACGTGTTAATTGAAGGTCGTCACATCAAAATAGGACGCGAAGCATGGATAGATGAGTACTCGCATATCGGTGGAGGCAGTTGTTTCGATTATCAATCAAAATTGACGGTTGGAGATTTCCTTCACATGGGAAAATACAGCCATATAAATTCAGCTCGACCAGTTTCACTTGGCGATGAGTGTGGAGTAGGCATAGGCACTAAAATCTTCACCCATGGCGCATACCTCTCAGCATGGGAAGGGTTCCCCGTCAGGTTTGAGGCGGTCTCGATAGGGGACAGGGTTTGGCTTCCTCACGCCTGGGTCAACCCTGGCGTCCACATAGGAAATGATGTGGTGGTGGCGGCGATGAGCCTTGTGAATAGGGATCTGCCGGCGGGATGCTTCGCTGGAGGCATACCTGTCCAGGTTCTGAAGGAGAACGTCTACCCTAGAAAGCTGACGCTAAGGGAGAAAGTTCTACTCATTAACCGCATAGCATCGGATCTGAGGCTGCATTTCAGCCTTCATATGGGGGAGATCAGATTCGATAGGACAACCTTCAACTTGGAGGAGAGAATCATCGATGGTCCCGCCACCGAAGAGACGGAGAGGATCAAGAATCAGCTACGCAGATGCGGCATCCGGTTTCGGTTCTACGCGGACGAAGGAGAGTATCGGCCTTGGTAGTGGTCGCGGTTGGAGCACATCCTGACGATATTGAATTCGGTTGCTATGGGGCTTTAGCTAAGTTGAGTGTCGACCACGATGTTTACCTTTTTATTTTCACAGCCGGAGAAATTACGGCTCCTAGAATAGAGAGAATAAAGGAGGCGGAGGAAAGCGGGAAGTTAATAGGTGCAAAGGTAAAATTTTTAGATTATCCTGACGGAGCCATTCCGGTGAACGGCGAAATAATTGGGAGGTTCATTGAGGAAATCAAAGCTCTGAATCCCCAGATCGTATTCACTTTATACCCCGAAGACACACATCAAGATCATAGAGCAGTTTCACAGATCACATTATCTTCGTGCCGACATGTGCCCAAGATACTGTTTTATGAAACCCCTCATACGAAAAGCAACTTTGCACCGAACTATTACGTCGACATCACGGACTACTTTGAATTTAAGGAAAAGGCCTTGAAGTGCCACCAGACTCAGAAAAATAAGCCTTATCTACATATTGATGAAATACGAGGGTTAAACCAATATCGAGCCAATAAAGTATATTTACCTGGGAGGTTGTTTGAGGCATTTTTTCTTTACCGTTTAATTTCATAGAGGAACAATATGGCAATCAATCGTGCTTGGTGGGAACATCACTATAGAGTTGGAGGGCATTCCGGTCAGGGTTCTGTAGGCAAGTACCGTGACTGGAAATGGGGCGTGATCGAGTTATACGTTTCCGAGATAACGGATGCGGACATCATCGACGTCGGGTGTGGCGACCTCACGTTCTGGGAGGGCCGCAACTGCGCAAAGTATCTTGGCATCGACTGGTCCGAGTTCATCATCGCGAAGAACCGAGAATTGCGGGCAGGATGGAGTTTCACCGCTTTGCCAGCCGAACAATATATCCCCGGCATAACAGCAATGGTCGTCTTCTGCTTCGACCTGCTTATTCATATAGAAAAAGCCGCCACATTTAGAAAGATCATTGAGAATCTGTGCCGGTACTCAAAAGACTTGATCTTTGTCTACGGCTGGAACGATCCGCACCTTGATGATGGGTGGTCTTGTTTTTATCATCCTCTTGAGGCGCACATGGACGTCTTCCGGCAGGCAAGGTTCCGCCTCCTGGCAAGACACGATGACATCCAAGGTATTGGAGCGATATATGTATTCAGAAAGGAGAGGGAGGTAATATAATGATACACCCATCTAAGGCACATATAACAGCAGACAACCTGCTGAAAGACTGGGACGAGATATGCACTACTTTAAACATCCCTCACTTCCTCTTATTCGGCACCTGTCTAGGTTTTCATAGGGAGCAGGGATACATTGAGTGGGATCCAGATTTAGATGTCGGCGTACTATGTGACACTCAACGCTTAAGTCTACTAATCGTGGAACTAAGGAAAAAAGAATCATTGACAGCGGAAGTCTAATCGATAACATCAACTTCAAAAGATCAGGCGTCGTACTGGATGTATGGCATAAAATCGGACCGCTCCACAACAAATACCTTGAAAAATTTGACACCATGATTCACGAGGGGGTAGAGTACAACATGCCATCTCCCGTAGAGGACTACCTAGAGTTCGTGTACGATGACTGGCGAACTCCCGCTAAATTCGTGCTAAAGGACGGCGTTTGGTTGCATAGCGGGCATATACGCTCATGGGTATATGTCCCCGGCGGGATACGGCTCCTATAAGAGGCGCCCAAAGTGAAAAACCCTAGAGTAGGATACGCCGACATCGTCGGCGACCTATTCCACTGGGGACATGTCGAGTTCCTCAGAAAATGTAGGAGTCATTGCGACTACCTAGTCGTAGGGGTCGAGCCCGATGAGACTATGCGGGTCAATAAGAGGGAGACGTTTTTCCCCTACGATAAGCGGGTCGAGATGATCAGGGAGCTAAGGAGCGTCGACGAGGTTAGGTGCAACCTTTCATGGGACGCCACGGAGACAATGCGACAGTTAGTCACAGAGGGATATAACCTGAAATTCTGGTTTCACGGCGACGACAACGAATACCCGAACGCCAGAGAGTACATCGAGTCCATCGGCGGAGAAGCCGTGATCACCCCCTACATAAAGGGAATCAGTACCACTCAGATTATCGAGACTATCTTAAAAAGGCACGTAGTTGAGAAAAAGTGAACCTAAGAAGATGGCAGATAAGAACCTTCTTAGCCTTCACCATCGTCTACCCACTCTATTATCTAGGCCGATACAACTACGTCGCCGTTCTCCCTGTGCTCATGAGGGAATTCAAATGGTCTCACACCATGGCAGGAAGTCTAGCCACGGTATTAACCTTGACCTACGCCTTCGGGCAGCTCATCAACGGATTCCTCGCCGACAGATACGGCCCTAGGCTGATGCTCTCACTGGGAGCGATAGCCTCAACCGTAATGAACATCATAACGGGCTTCAACTCAACATTCACGGGGATCATGATCGCATGGGGCCTAAACGGCTACTTTCAGGCAATGGGTTGGAATAGCGTATGTCGGCTGTCAGCAA